>Ga0247770_1000265_pt1 | contig 50855 bp, 65 predicted proteins | sample UWRJL136409B6_FD_179943 | JGI IMG/M metagenome (GOLD analysis project Ga0247770, IMG submission 179943) | Plant litter microbial communities from Arlington Agricultural Research Station in Wisconsin, United States - UWRJ-L136-409B-6 | ecosystem: Environmental > Terrestrial > Plant litter >...
TCCCCCCCCTCCCTAAGCACCTGGACCCCCTTGGGCACAAAACCCCTCCCCCCCACGGCCGTAAACGACGCCGTATTCCCGCCCCCTCCCGGCGGCGGCGGCGGCGGCGGCGGCGGCGGTGGTAGCGCCCTATTCGGCGGCGGCCCCAGCGGCGATGCCATCGGTGACGCCGGCGTAACGAGATCAGGTATCTCCAGCGGTGCATCATGCGGACGGGACGGTCTTGTAGGGGAGCTGGGAGGCGTTGCCGTCCCAGCAGGGGAGGGGGAGAATTGGTGTGTTGACTGCACCTGCATCTGCATCTGGGAGATTTCGTTGCGCAGCGAGGAGTGGCCTGTTATAGACGACGCGGACGCGCCGCCGTAGCTGCTGAGGCTGCCGCGGCTCGTGGCCGTTCCGGGAGGCGGCATGGCGAGGGCGACGGGGGGAAGGCTGAGGTTTGCGGTTGTAGCGCTGTCGATAGAGCCGGCATGGACGCGCGGCGCGCGCTCATGTCGCGGAATTAGCTTGTTGGTCGTCGGGGAGCAGATGGGCGAGGATGGGAAGACGCCGCCGTTGCTGCCGGGGTGCAAGTGGTGGTACGGGTTGTATGCTGGGGTGAGAGGTGTCAGAGGCGGAGACGGGGAGCGATTCCCCGGCCGGAGGATCGAGGGGAGGAACCGGCGGTCGCGGAGTCGGAGGGGCGGTGTCAGGGGTCCGCCACCGCTTGTGGCCGAGTTTGTCGCGGATATCAGCGGCGTGGGCGAGCTCGACGGCGGCACGTGCTGTGTGAGCCGCAGGTGCGTCCGGAGAGACCGGTGCGGGGACGTCTTCCGCCGATTTCTCCTGTAGAGATAGAGCAGGGCCAGCGCGATCAGGGCGACCAGTGCGAGCGCTGAGCAGACCCCGATGGCGATCTTCGCTTCCCCAGACAGGGGACTCCCGGACGTAGTGGAATTGGAATCCCCGTTCTTATCTGAGCCCGGAAGGGTGTGGGTTGTGGTTGGGATGGCTGAGGACGGTATCGGCGAGCTGGTCGCGGCCGACGTGGTCGTGGGCTCGGGCTGCGTTGTCGTCGGGGCCACCCGGTCGGCGGTAAGGCCATCCGCCGGTGCCGAGCTGAGAGATGTTGGAAACTGCTGTGCAACTGATACCGCGCCCGTCACGCCAGGGTTCTGGATACGAGTGAGAGTACACAGCGCCTCCTCCTCCTTGGCCGTTTGGCAGGCATAGGCTGTCGACGGCGGGCCCGGATCCATCACCGAATGGAACCCAATACTAGGCAAAGACGGGTCAGCGTGAGTGAAACAGGGTCTCTGGCAGGCCACGCTGCACCCTTCGCCGAGGAGGAAGACTAAGACTCACTTTTGGCAGGTGTTGATGATCAAGCCGACGTTTGCTGATGTCGTACTTAGCCCGAGACACCCAGAGACAGCCCTCGCCATGGACAGCAGCACTCACGATCTTGCTGGAAACCTCCAGTCTGGCTTATCGCTACCCCGCAGAACTGCATGTCGCACCAGTATAGCGACCAGAAGCTCTCCTTCTCCTTGTCGCCCGTCAAGAGCTTGCAGCCAGTTTCCCAGTCGCCCTCATCCGTCCACTCCGGCAGAGTGGACCTGAGAAACTGCGCTCTGCAGTTCTGCAAACACTGCTTCGGAAAATCCTGCTGCACCGCCGCCCGAACCTCGTCGCCGTCGACATAGCAATCGCAGCCATTGTTGGTGAACAGTCCCTTGTTTCCCTCCATGGCCAGCATCTTGACCACTCGTCCGTCGTCCGTCCTCGGTTTTCTTTCAGCACAGCCCCCTCGAGTTGTGGTCGTCGCTAGGGGGGACAAGACAGCAGCTGGACCGTGTAACGAGAGGCATAGTATTAAAAGTCCCCCACGAAAGGTTCCTCGCTGCCTGGCAACGTTGCCACGCAAAAGATAGGGCGGGAGGCGTGGACGATGGCGGGGGCCGCAAACGAAAGTAAGGGTTCGATGGCAAACAAGCAAACACTGAAAGCGTCTCCGTAGTGTCTCCGTCTTCTCCCGCGCAAATTTGATAGCACGGAGAGAGACAGTCGTTTGTCGACAGGTGACAGTGGCAGTGGCAGTGGCAGTGACAACTCAACGTCGGCGGTGTTCGAGGGCCGATCCGGTCTGGTCAGAAATGACACGTCCCATCCATCAAAGACAACAAGATGCTGGGGGGCGGGCCTTGGGGGGAATGGCCCTGGGAGCACGGGCGTCAAGCATCATGGCGACACTATATACTCCGAGGGGCGAGGGTGGGCGCCCCTTCACCTTCCGAAGCGCGCCGCGGGTCGAAGAAGGAGACGGAGGAGGCCCCTGGTGGTGCCTGAGGGGACGGCAGCACAACATCGCCCAGGAGGGGTCACCACACGGGCTGGGCAGATCAGACACTGCACGTCGTTGATGGCGACAAGTCCTGTGCTTGACTAGCGTAGCGGGACATGGCCAGGCCAGAGACCCTCTCCCCTCTTGCGCCTTCAGCAGGGAATAAGCACGTTGCACAGCCGCTGCATGTCCCCGCTGCCCGACGAGAACATTCTCGTATGAGAGCCGGGAAGCAGGAGGGTTGTCTTGCCAATGGCGAGCCTGAGGGAGCTGCACGTATCCGTGTGCCCCTCTGCTTCCAAGGAGGAGGACACAGCGGAGGGTGGCCTGGGGGGGGACTGTGTATGCGCAATGCCGTGCGGCTGCAGCCAAGCATCCAAGGCCGCGTCTTGGACAGGTCATCGCATCCGGGTAGAGGCCGTCCTGACGATCGCAGATCTGTGAGGGGACGTGGGACCTTTGACGGTACACGGCACCATGTCCTCTGCTCTACCAAGACGGCCCGGAAGATGAAGGGGGAATCTCGGCCGTCCTGCTCATTTCGATAACAGCATCGCTACCTCACCGAGTGACAGCTCCGACGAGAGCGTCTGGACAGAGTACCCTCATGGCCGATTGGGCTGCGATCAAGCTTTGCCATACCGCCCAGCGCAGGTACACCGTCGCGTGCTATGGGCCGGCACTTTCCAGATCAGCTTCCCTTTGCCTTCCCTCGCACGGGGCGAGGCAAGGCGAGGCAGCTCCGGCCAACCGAAGAGCGATCCGGGCCTCGGGCGATGGGACATCCTGCCCACGGCTTGTGCTCTCCGATGCGGCAGGTTGTTGCAGCTGTCCCTTTTCCCCCTTTTGGCGAGGCAAGCGGGCTCGGTGTGGTGCATCGCGGTGCCTGCAGCTTGCTGCTTCAACTTCACCGGAAGAGCGGAGCTAGTATCCTGCGTCCAATGGCTTCCACGAGTACGCGAGCCCAGGTCGACGTACAGACCGTGGTATAACCACCTGAAAGGGGGTCTAAGGCAAAGTTGGCCGCAATACTGCCGTACGCTCCTACACAGCACACACAGGTTCGAGGCTCGCCTTTCCCCCAAGCCCCCCACCCAAATGTTTGCTCTCTTTTTTGTTCTGCCTGATCTGAATCAGAATTCCCCTTCCCCCAGGTTGTTTGCTTCTCAGCAGCCAGCATAGGGCACGTGCAAATCCAAAACACTCAACTCGTGTAACAATGGCCTCCCCTCTCGGCTTACAAAATTTCGTCATCTCATGCATCTCATGCGGTGGCCGGCTTGAAGGGGGAGGCGGCAGGCACACAATGCATATAATGCCGCCGACCCCCCAGCGTAACCAGGGGCTGTACGCCGGGGATTGGCCACCGCCGCCCTGGGGTTCTACTAATTGAGCGCCGATGGAAGCCAGTCTGTTTTTCTCGAATCAAGACCGTATCGGCATCAAAGCCTAAGCCAAGGATTCCATGCTTCTATCCGAAAAGGCGGAGAGCCGCTCTCAAATCATGAATGCATTGTTCCCGGGTGCTGGCAGTCGATGAGACATACCCAGTAGGTATGGAGGTAGCTATGCAGATAGTCGGTGATGAAGCGAGAGCAGTGAACCAAAAGCACTTGTCGTGGTGGGATCTAGCAGTAGAGTCAAGCGATTGCTGGCGAGCACTGCTGCGGGTTCTTTTATTCTCGGACAGTCCAATCCGCTGCGCGTTCCGCGCTGCGATTGAGTAGGTTCAGAGTTGTTGGTCTTGGATTGGTTAAGACTGAGAAGCAGTACGACCACGAGAATTTCGAGAGATTTTAGCACTGGAGCTTCTATAATTAGGACTCCGGAATTCGTCCTGATCCGACGGCGCAGATAGGAACATGCTCTCAGCCCTAGCGATGCCGCCGCTTGCTTCCTTGGTAGAAAGAGACTATCGACGAGGGTATATTGCCGGGGAGCTCCATGCCGTGCCGTGTGTCTCCGAACCCTAGCCAGTCAAGGCGTGATGACAACATCCGCGAAGACCTGCCAAGATGATAGACCAGTGACACGGCAAGATCCGTATCGCTCATTCGCTCATCCAGAAGAACTTCATGACGAGAGCAGCCCGAGTAGCGTGGAAGCTTGGTTGTCTGCCGGATACCGAAGCTCATCTGCAGCCCCGAGCTCGTATTGAGTATTTCCCACGCATAGTTCGCGGCTGATGGTTTATATGCCATGCCTGTCATCGGCTTCCAGCCTCAAGTGACGGCATTTCACCGTCCTGACGCCCACCACGGCGATGTCCGACAGCCGTTCTCGCTTCCGGGATCCGGATTCCTTCTCCTATCTTATCCTCATCTCCGCACATTTATCCTCCTTGAAAGCCTCGCCATCCATGATGCCGTGAACATAGGCCTCGCCAATAAACTCCATGGACCCATCGTCCCCTGCCCGCAAATAACAGGGACTCGGCCGCCCTTCAAGATGGCAAGCTTGTCTCCGATCTCGGTGAGCTTTGGAAGAAGACAGAGATATCCCTTCTCACAGGCCCCCAGTCTCCTTTCCGTAGATGGTGTGATATAGGTCAGGAATTCCCCATATCCATTCCAAGTGCTTTTTATGTATCCAAGCAGGCTCAGGAGCTTGAATGTCCCCCCTATTCTGTTAACGCGCCATGCTCTCAGCTGTCTTATCGGACCAAGTTGATCGAGCCAGGTCTTGAACAAGGCTTCAGTCTCTTGGAGACCTCCGGGAGCCATAGTGCCAGCGCAAATTGTCTGGCAATATATACTCATCGGGTCGCCGTTCCCAGAGTTTAGGTTTGTCGGCTTCAGTTCCTTCACGAACTCTTCCCACTCAATGTACAACACTATATGTGAGATAATGTTTGGAAAGTTTGAGAGCCCCTTACCAAGCATGTTGAATCCATCGAGAAGCTCCTGGTACCAGGGCGAATTGGCGTAGTCGGAATCGAATGCCTCGGTATCCCAGACTTCGTCATCGTCATACCGGTGTTGAACAGCGCTCATCGTGGTGATGACGTCCACAATGTGTCCTTCCACAAGCAGGGTATTGCCAGCATCCTGCCAAGATGGGCTGGCTGCAACTTTTCGAGAAGCATGTGTCACCCGCGGACCTCCAAGAGCGTCTTCTGTGAGTGGCTGCGCGAGATAGCCCCGAGATCCCCAGTCAGGGACCCAAGAAGGCAGTTCCGGCACAACTCTGTCGTTGAACAGAAAACACACACCGAGGACATCAAGGCCTCTCGAGACAGCCATTAGCCTCCTTGTAGCTTCACAGTAGACATCTTCGATCGATGCCTGATAGTCGGGACGGATTCCAAGGCCCTCGATGCTGCCACTGACAAGGCCTAAAACAGCAAAGATCTTGTCTCGTGGATCGGTTGCCCCCCGGCCTCGCGTCCGGAGCAAGTAGAAAAACAGCTCGTCAGCCGGATTGGGATGAATTGGTGCTTTCTTCAAGGCCTGGACAGCGTTTACAGCCCAAGAAGCGGACTGAGGCACGGCCCCCAGCACAATGATCTGGAAAACGCCAAGCTTGTTTGCGTAGTCCACAGCCGTGCAGAAATCGTCCCAGTCCACCTGGCAGGAGCCACTGACAATGGTTGCGCGCCTGGCAAGGAGGATCTCCTGTAGAGTCCATACCCGCACCCACCAAGGATTTTCCAAGAAGATGGTCTCTATTGTGTCATCCGCGATGAGTTTGCTGTATTCCTTGCCTTTCCACCGCTCAGCAGGCTTGCCAAGCTTCTTCGCGTCAACTGCATCGCCTTTTAGCTTCTGGATCAGTTCAAAAGCCTCCCGTGTCCTTTTAGCTTCTGGGCCTAACCAAACCACCGTTTGTGAGGCATTCTGATATATGGCTCTCATGCTGGCGGCCTGGCTATCCCGTTCAGCACTGTTTTCTTGGTTGATACAAATAGCATCAGCCCAAATGACTCTTTTCTCGTTAGCAGATCTCAGATCAAGCAAGGCGCCGCGAAGATTTTTGCTGATCTCAAAAGGGGCATCGTTGACTCGAATAGAGACCCGAGAGGAGTCATCACCCCAGACGTAAGAGAGGGCTTCGTATTTCCCTTCCTCCTCATCAAGCGAAGCCTCAAAAGCCGGCATTCGAGTGTATCATTTCTGTTGCCAGGGAGCAAGCGAAGCAAACGGAATGGTCTGGAGAATTCGGCAGGGAATGACGAGTACCGATGCAACGGAACCACGTCCGAACTGTTTTGACCATTCTGATACGCCCGATGTCAACCAGAAATGCTATGCAGTACAGGCGGGGACGGTCAAAAGGCGAGTACCTGATCCTTCCCGATCTCCTGGGCGGCATTTTTTTCTACCACTGATGCAGTGGAGTCTTTCTTGTCCTCCTCATCGTCCGAGTCGGATGTGAGGCCCTCGTACATGCTACGCCATATCAAACTTGCGATGTGCCGAGACATCTTGAAAACGCGAAACGACTTCGCCGGGGGTACGACAAGGGAGGGATCGCTGTCATAGGGTCTTGAGACGTGAAAAGGGCCTCGAATGAGACCAGATGACACCTCAATGATGTTTCTTAGCTACCGGCGATTTTAGAAGGTTGAGCAATCGGGATCAGTCCGGGGTACGAAGGACATGCCGCCATTTCGGCCCCATTTTCCGGATCGGGCGTCCTGACAGCGGCCGAGACCCTTGGAGGCCACCACCAGGGGAATCTTCGAGATGTGGAACTCCTTCGCAGCCATTCTGCTCACAGTAAATGAAATGCGAGAGTTAAATGCACCCAGCAATTTTATTCGGCGCATATGGTTTCCGCTGGTGTAGGTAGCATGGATCTCATCATCCAGTTGTGGTGGAAGTTGCGACAGTGAGCCTCGGCCCACCGAACTGCCCCGCGCGAGATCAACGGCGTAATCCGCCGCTTACGGGAAGGAACAGCCGGGCAACATCCTGCCTTCTCTTTGCATTCAAATTCTTGACACAGTGAATCGGGAACGGTCCTCATGAATATTCTGCAAAATGTCTGACTCCGCGAAGCGTCGTGTCCAGGCCATCAGCAATCACTTGGCCCCGTCGCCCGAGAGTAGCCTCCCGCCAGTCGTCCAGGTCGCCCCCGGCCCCGACACGCCCCGGGCTGCCGGCAAGGTTGTCATCGTTACTGGTAGACACCACCACCCTTTTCAGAGCTCATACTCGTGTGAATGTCTTGATCAGAGCTAACATTGCCCTTCAAGGAGCAAACTCGGTGCTCGGGATCGGCCGCGCCTCAGTCCATCAGTTCGCGCAGAACGGCGCCAAGGCAGTGTACCTGTGCGACTATGATGATTCTAACCTTGAAGCCCACAAGCAAGAGCTCAACGCGTTGTGTCCCAAGGTGGAGATTCACACGCGCCAGTTCGATGCCGCTGATGAGAAGGCGGTAGAGGCGGTTGTCGCTGATGCGCTCAAACGCTACGGTCGTCTGGATGTGTTCTTCGCCAATGCTGGAACCGCCGGGCCGATGTCCGTTTTCACGGAGGTCGATGGCGAGGAACTCATGGAGATTCTGAGGGTGAACACACTCAGGTTAGTTCTCGCTCGCAGTGGATGCTTCACTTTCAATGGGCTGCACTAACAACTTACAGCGTCCTCTTGGCCGCCAAGCACGCGGCTCCAGCAATGCAGAAGACATCCCCGGTGAAGCCTGTCCCTTCGGGAAGCATAATCGCAACTGCGTCCGTGGCAGGGCTGCGGTCTAACGCCGGAAGCACAGTGTATTCTGCCTCTAAAGCAGCTGTCATCTCCATGGCTCGTACCATGGCTTTCGAGCTAGCGGGGACAGGCGTGCGGGTGAATGCGCTCTGCCCGGGACTCATCGAGACGGGAATGACGGCTCCCGTCTTCGAGATGGCTCGGGCTCGTGGCACGCAGGGAAGGATCGGGCAACTCAACCCACTGAAAAGGGGTGGTTATGCAGACGAGATTGCCCGCGTTGTTCTGTTCCTGGGAAGCGACGAGGCCAGCTATGTCAATGGGCAAGCATGGGCTGTCGACGGCGGTCTGAGTGCTGGCCATCCCTATGTTCCGAGCAAAACAGGCGTCAACCACTAGAGGCGGGTTGCCAAATGTACTTTATTTTTGGACAACATTTTCAGCAACATTCTTACGCCGCTTGAGCCCATGATGGCGAGTCGGTCACGCGAAATTTGTATTGGGGATCAAATCACCGGCAGTCTGGCAACGGCTGTGCCTGTGAGACCGAATGTACCTGTGAAAGTATTTGCCTAGCGAGATATCCTCCTCGCCTTCCTGTCGTGTGCTAAGGTTGCGCTTGTACGAAGTGTTAACGCAATCCTTCCCGAGAAGTACCACTACCACCTTTCGTTTCACCTGACCTTCAGGGCCATGTATAGCTACGAGATATTATCGTTGAGAAGACTCCAGTGCATGATCGGCTGCGACGTTCACATCAGAGCTGGGCAACGTGTCGCGGATGGGCGCGATTTACGATAAGAGAATCGCAGTGTGATGATTGCGTGTAACGGGTTGCAGGATGAGGTTAGAAGCCTTCCTGGGGTATGGGGCCCAGTGCCGTCATGGATAGCAAAACATAGCTTTGTGGGACCTTGCTGTTAGATGAGTTACTAACGTGGAACCAGCTCAACAGAGATGGAGAGCGCTGCTCAAGTGTATTCGCTGCCGCTTCTAGACATATCTCGCAACAGCCGCGATGGCAGTCCCTGCACTTTCCTTCTCAGTGAGCCCAGAGGCGCATATACTACCGGCCACCAGTCAGGAACGTGGTGGACTTGGCCCTCAAAGCACCCCCTTTGGAAATCTGCGCCCCGAACCAACATGCTCTGGGTGCATGAATGCTCAGAATGAGGCTTTTGCTGCCCCTTTCGCCGCGAAATACGGCGCCTTGGTCGGTAGTGAAAACAAGCGCGCGGGCGTCGATGTCGGTGGAACATGCAGCTTGGCTCGGTAGTCGCGACCGAAGCTTCGGCAGCTCACCAGACGTCGCTGGGGTCAACCTCAAACTTCTCACCATCCTCGCGGATGTGCTCCTTCTTCACGTCCCTCTTCGTGGGCTTTCGCATATCATAGGCGTCCTCACTCGATTGGGTAGGGTCGCTGGAGTGATCACCGTAGTAATCTTTGACGACGCGGAAAATGCTGTACCCCATGTTCTTGTAGAAGGTGATGGCCTTGTGGTTGGTACTCCTCACGAACAGGTCCACAAACCAGGCGTTGTTGGCATCAGCAGCGGCCTCAAGCTGCTCAGTGAGCAGCTTGCCGATGCCTAGACGGCGCGCTTCTGGCGCAACCGTGACAGCCGTGATGTGGGCGTGCCAGGGCAGGTAATGCTCCGAGAACCGGTAGACGTCCGGTGAGGACTCCAGCTTGCCCATGACTGCAATCCGGTCAGCGGGGCACAGACGAGAAATAACAACGACATTAAAAATTCGCAAAGCCTAACTCACTGTACCCTATGATGTTGCCATACTGGTCCTCGGCCACCTGGAACAGTGATGGCCACTTTGCATAATACTGCAGATAGAAGCCGAGCTCATACGTCTCGGTCAGGGGATCCAGGTTGCATTTGGACAGCTTGTTAAGGTCCTCAGGCCGGAATCTCCGAAAGTTGGCCATCTCACCCGGTCTTGGGCGCCGTGGGTGTGGCGTTGGGAATGTGGGATCTGGAAAGTGGTGGCACCGAATTTTGGCAGCCTGCCCACACAGCGTGTTGCGAGATGGAGTCTGGGGCACTCCCACTCAGCACTACCAGCAGCGCAGCTTTTTTGGCGGGGCTTCTGTTAGCATGCTCGTGCAGCTCCAGCAAACCCTGAAATTCGGTGACATGCGCTATCGGGAATGTTCGTTGCACGATTTGGAGTCGCAGCGGCCCACCAAGGTGCCCCTGACGCCGGACCACACCACCTCAAAGGTTAGTGCGCGAGTCCCTGAAACTCAAACATGGAATCCCACATCTGTCTCCCGGGGTTTCTTCGTCGCTAATTATGAGAGAGGCAACATCCATCTAGTTCATTCTGGGATGCAACAAGCTCCCATTTCCCTCGGCCCACGAAGAACCTTCGACACAATTGTCAGAGTGGTGATGCAAGAGGCGCGCTGGACAGCAGGAGGTACGGAGAGCACTAACAGCTGCAGGCGCTGCATAGTGTGCCAGGATACTACTGGCCAAGTACCCCTGCAGATCGTTCCCCCCTCACCTGGAGTGCCCGGCTTGCATCCCCCAAATCGTGGTCTGCGCTGCAGGGCCGCAACCGCGTTCTCTCGCTGCGAGGGCGCGTTGCCCAAAATTACCCGACTGGGATATTAAAGAGTGTAGCCCAACGTCAGTGACAAAACCGCAGACTCGACCCGATTTCCCTTGTCGACTTGAGTGACAGAGACGACACGACTCAGCATTCACGGGCCGCTCCCTGACATCAGTGTTTTGCTTTCCAACTCCTTGACTACGCGGCGATCTCATTGGACCCTCTTCCCAGTTTTATAGACTAAATTAATCTGATATATATGACCGCCACGTCCCCTTCCAATTCTTCGAGGGCATCCCTGCCCAAACAGTAACCAAGCCAGCAACCACACGCGTCGACAGAGAATTAGACCTACTAGGTCCAGGGCGCAACTCTTCCCGAGTCATTAACCAAAACAAATTGCACTTCGTCCGTTGTCTGTTTGCTAGTCTGCGGGGCGCAGCGGAAGAGAAGGACGAGCGCTCTCTCATCGCAACACTCCACTTTGGCCGAACACCGATCAGCAACGAGAAACCGCTAGCTCCGGTACCTCGAAAGGCAGACAGCCTCGCCCTCGTCGCAGCGGAGCGCACCATCGCACAACTTTCTCGATCCCCGCCAGCCGAAATGTCTGCCTTCCCGCAGACGCCGCGGCACTCGCCGCACCCATCCCTCGAATTCCAGGGCACACCATCCTACTCCCCCCAAGAGCGACGACAATCCAAGTCATCCTTCCACGACCCCTCCACACCGCTACGAAGCGGCTTCAACAATACCGAGTCGCTAGATATAGGCGTGTTTAGCAGCGGGGCGCCTGGTGAAGGAGGCGGGCTGGGGAACCTCGCGGACGAGTTGGCCGGGGCCTTCTCGGACGACGGCGAAGACGACGAGTACTATGGAAACGAGGACGCCACACCAGATATCAGCTTCGAACTGGAGGAAGACAACGGAGAGCAGGCGAAGGAGGCAATACGGGATAGCGGCGTCGACGTAGAGACCCCACCAACACTGACGATACGGCAGGGTCGCGCGAGCCTTAGCCTGCCCTCGCCGGGGCCGCGGGGCCACAGGCGGGCGACCAGCGATTACGACGGGAGCGAGTACGGCTCCGAGACAGACCTGGCCTCTCCGGGCATGCCTCCGAAGCTGGTCGAGAAGATAGACGAGGTTGAGTCGCTGGCGCGGCGGGGCACCGAGACTTCCCCGTCCGATGGCGCCTTAAAACGAGTCACCGACGGGCTCCGCGATCTGGGCTCGCAATCTGGCGTCGAGGGAGGCGCATCAAGGTAGGTAACCCCCTTCCCTGCGCATAACGAACCAACGGTCACTGACGATCACAAACAGACTAATAACTGCCCACACCGCTCTCATCACCCATCTCAACCATCAAACCCGACAACTCCACAGCCTCACATTCCCTATCCTCTCTCCACTGGTCACACCGCCCGACCCGGAGACGATTGACACCCTTCTTCCCATGCTTGTCTCCCTGTCCGACGCTATGCCGCGACCTGAGACGAACGCCTTCAACTCGCTGGCATCGCTCCACTCCATCACAGCAGACCTCGTCCAGACGCTCAACTACCTCTCCGACACACTCCACATGTCACGACAGACAACGACTACAGCAACAAGGAGATTAAAATCAGCGAAAGACCTCGTCGCCGAGATGCGCCGCGACGAAGACCTGCGCGAGGAAGGCGAGCTGTGGCTCGCGCGTGGCAACTGGAGCGAACGGCTGCGCAACCGCGAGTGCGCGCACGTCTGCGGCGAAGTGGTGGGTGGGTTCGAGGAGGTCTGCAACAGCTGGCGCGCGAGGCTGGTCGCGCAAGCAGAGTCGACCCAGGCGTGATCAGGTGATAGACTTCGGGTGTGATCGATTTGAGATTATAAGCAATGACACAAGGGCGAAGCAGAACGCTCCCCTATTTAAGACACACACGGTGTCCTTTTCTTTTGTGATTACTGCTTTCTGTTGCATAATACCAGGAGGGAGCAGGGTAGACCACGGTGGAGTCGGCTGGTACGGGCTGGCAGAGGGGGATTTTCCATGATGTCGATACCAGAGATGGATGAGGGATGGATAAGAATACAGAGGGGTTCAGGAGAGGTAGCGGCTTATTAACAGACGGAGGGAATACAGCATACATACAATACATAACAACGTGCAATACATTACACTAGGAAACTCGACCCTCTAAGGAGAATCGTGGAGCCGACGCTGAGAGATATTCCACTGCTTAAAAATCAGATTCTTTCTGGAGCTATTCCTCGCCGCGGTACAACCTAGAACATAGTTAGACTGAGGCAGAATCCTGCTATTTCGGCGTTCTGCCTCAGACAGGCATCGACCTTCCAGAGTGGCTCAGTGAAGTGGGTCGGTCATCGATCCCCTCACGTCGCGACCCCTTACAACCACAGCTGCCATCATTTTTCATCTGGCTTTTATAAGATCAATTGCTCTTACATCAAAGACAATTCCCCATAATCACCCCAGGTGCCAAATTTAAAACCACCAGGCAGCTCACCCGTTTGTCCCCAACAACCTCCCCTCTCTCCTCTCAGCATTGCTAACGCTTCGCCCAAGTTCCCCAACCGCAACCCCTCACCAACCAACTCCTCTCACCAACCCTTACCGACCCGTCACAATGTCAACATCAACACCAAACCAATCCCTCTTCCTCGTCACCCTCCTCGTATCCGACCAATCCCTCGCCAAGAGCTTCTACTGCACCCAACTCGGCTTCGACTGCGTCGAGGACTCGTCCCCTTCCTCGCCCAAGCGCCGTGAGTATCCTTCACAGCCCCCCTTCCTCCTCCTCCTTCATAAGCCTACGTGTGAAGTTAGTTTTTGGAAATCCAGGAATTAACCTCCCACAGGCCTAATCGTCCGCCCACCTGGCTCAGGCACCAACGGTGCGGCGTTGATTCTCGCGCTGGCGTCGACTGAAGCCCAGAAAGCAGCTGTTGGGAACCAAGTTGGCGGACGGGTGGGGTTCTTCCTGCGGACGGACGACTTCGCGCGGGACCATGCGGCGATGACGGTGAAGGGGGTGGTGTTTCTTGAGGAACCGAGGTATGAAGTCTACGGAACTGTTGCTGTGTTTCAGGATCCGTTTGGAAATACTTGGGATCTTATTGAGGATGCGAAGGATGCTTAGGTGCTGCAGGTTTGACTATTTTTGTTTTATTTTGTTCACTCGCTCCCAGGTAGTCAACTAACTGCTTCACTGTTTGGCCCCTGTCCTTCATCGTCCTGGGTATCATACCTCGCTCTCTATTATATACAGCCCTCGTCTCTCATACACGTCCCCCTTTCTATGTTGAGCAGACTAGAAGATCTCCTCTTCTTCCTCGACTACCTCCATCTCGTCTGTCCTTCGCCGCCCACCAGGCAACATCTTCCTCGGCTTGCCAGCCCCCTCTAAGCGCTCCTTCTGTGCTTCCAGCGCCGTCCACCACCACTCGCGTGCTGCCGGGGCTGTGCCTTCCACTTGCGTCTCTAGCAAGCCCATGTTCTGCGCCCATCCAAGTAGCATCTCCACCTCAAACATCATGATGGTGGGCTTCAGGGTTTTGACGAGCTCATCAGCGCGCATCGCGCCGCGCGACGCAATCGTCAGCAGCACCGCTGCCAGGTACTTGAGCCAACGACCGGCGTCGACTTGGCCAAACACGTCACACCAGACGGGAATGGCACCACAGGGTCCAGTGGCGGGAGGGTCCGCGGCGCGGAGGCGCTCACGGGCGGCTGCGAGGTCCGGATGATCATCGTAGAGATATGTGTCTGTAGGTGCGATATCGAGACGGAAGTGGAGATACTTCTTCGTGTACTTCCTCGTCTCATAGTTGCCCGGCTCGTGACCCATGGGCACGTGTGGTTGGCCAGTCGTCTCAACGCGCACACGGCCTGCGGCCTGCAGGTTGATGAGAGCGAGCATCATGCCATCATTAGTGATGTACGTGACACGCTTCTTCTCGCCCGCGCGGAAGGCCTCGTCGAGCTCGCGTTTGAACGCCACCGCCTTGGTCAACTTGTCAACCTGTGCAACCTTCTCCAGTGTATCCGGGACGCGGTTGTTGAAGCGCCATCGTCGTCCGTTGGACCACTTCGACGTCGACCGCGAGATGACACCATCCTTCTGGAGCTGGTCAATGCTCTTCAGGATAAGCTCCGTTATCTCCGCCTTTGGGAGCCCGGGATACAGACTCTCACGGCGCTTGATAACCATATCAGTTGGGTATGTCTCGATTGGTGTCACACACAGTGATCGGGTCCAGGATAACGCCACAACCATGTCGATATTGGGGGTTGAGGCGGGGACCTTATCAGCAGGAGCTGCAAGTGCCTCAGAAGATGCGTCCTGGAACCTGTTGAAGACGGACCGCTGGAGATGGTAGTACGACTCCCGCCACTCGCGATTTTCGTATCTACAGTCATCCAGAATGAATTCGTCCAACACTTCTTTGCGTGAGGTTGGTATGTTCTCCCTCTGCGACCCATCGAGTTTTGTCGCCCACTTGATCAGGTCCTTCCAATCATATGCAAGTGTGTTGTTGAAGTCAATGGGGGGCAGCTCATTGTCCGAGTAAGCCTTGAGAAAGGCTCTCCGGAACTTGCCAGTCAAGTTGACTATGGTTGACTGGCGGTCCTTCTTCAGCGCACACCATAGATGCCGGAGCTGGCTGATGGTCATATCCGGGAACAGCCTAAGCATCAAACCCCAATCTACGATCCTGTCAACGCCGCCCAAAAGCGTTGTGACAACGACGAATGCCGTCAACCGAACGTTCTCGCTGGTCCAGTCAAGGTCTTCATCTGTATCAGCGCCTGGGGGCCGCAAGAAGTCCTGAACGGTCCGTGGGAACGAGGTAAGCTCGCGTGCAGTCTTGATAGCCGGCAGCTTGAACTTGGATCCCCTGACCATGCCCATGTTCTTCTCTGTGATCTTGGCGATACGTTGGCGCTTGAGCTGGCGAGGTTCTGTGGTCTTTTTTGGTGCCCTTACCACAGTACGCTTCGGCATGCTGGACGGGTAGAGTACATCGTCGTCATCAAGATCGTCCTCGAGGTACTCGTATGGAAGGGTCTCGAGGTCGAATTGTCTGTCATCGGACCAGCGAAGCTTCACCGGCCTCGTGTTGGCTTTTCTTTCCGACGGCGAAACGTTGATAAAGCGGTAGTTTGGCGCAACAGTGCCTCCAAGGATAATGAGCGAGACCCCTGAGTCTGAAAATTCCCACATCTTGCACCGCTGGACCGTGACAAAGAACTTGGCATAATCTTGATCAAGCCAACCGTTGGTCTTCCATGGTTGTCCCTTGATTTTCGTGGCCATATCTTCGGCACTGGTTGGGAGATTCTCCAAAAGAAGGTCGACACGGCTCGGCATCCATCCTGATAGAGTGATACTCGTGTCCAGGTTCTCCTCAAGCTCCTTGAGCTCTAGGTTACGCCAGACACCGCGAGCCTGGGGCTTGAGTTCTGTGGGTGCCACAAACTCGATCTTCTGGGGTGTGTTTTCGCCCTCGCCTCCAAATAGCGCATTCGCCATAGAAAATTGTCCGTCAGTCGTATCGGTAGAGGTTTTGCCGCCTTCTCCCCATTCCTCGGAAGTATCGCCGAGACGAGTATTAGGCGCGAGGAACCGAAAGACGAGATTAGTCGCGACGGGTACCTTGATTTGAGGCAAATTGCTGAAGAAAGAGGCCGGCAGGCTGGACAACCCTGGATTTCTGGCCCGACCAAGTTGGTTGGGCAACTTGCCAAACTTTCGAGTCCCGAATCCGCCGGCTTCGTACACCTTGCGCTTCCCGGCTTTCGTTGGGAGTAAGCCATATGCCTTGATCGCTTCAAGCACTGATCGCGGCTCGGCGGTCATAAGGCCTGTTCCTGGGAGGGCGTTCAACTTGGCAGACCGCCTACTGTTCGGCGCTTGCTTCCTACGCCTGGAACCTGCCGGGTAGTACAGTGCATCCTGCAGAGCATGATTCTGAGCGTCTGCCGACGAATCTTGTAGTGGAGATCCAATATCTGCAGGTTTATGATATGCCTTCGATCGCTTAGCAGATGGGCTCCCCGCGAGATCCTCGGGAACAGGGCGTTTCCGACATTCTGGGGTGGCATCATGCTCGGATCTGCCCATAAGCAAAGGATCGATGTTCTCAAGAGTCTCATCGTTGTTGGCGCTATATAGACCTTGGGTGTAGTAGGGTGCATTGAAAACTTCGACTTCGTCGATCTTCCGCCTGCTGCGAAATTTTTGCCCGTTCTTGTTAGGCTTCTCCTTCCCCTTATCCTTGTCTTTCCCATTGTCTGCTTTCTCAAGCTCATCGGCGCCTTTGCTGTACTCCTCCAATAAAACAAGCTCCTCGTCCGTGGGAGAAAAGGCCGGTGGGATATAGACGCTTGGGTAGGCATCGCGCATCCTCTGCTTCATGGCCGTTGGAATCGGCCCTGCAGGATCAACACCGTTCCGCACAAGAATGGTACACGTGAGCAGCTTTCCTCGCTCTGTTCTTAGCATGTGGGTATGCACTGTGGCGAGCTTCCGCACATCCAGTGTCTTTATCGCCGCGTGAAAGTTCTTCCATGTCGGAGGAATCTCACCCCTGAATTCTTGCAAGTAGACCTTTGTGATGGCGTAAAAGAGTGCCTTGTCTCCTGGAAACACTCCGCTGTTGTTGTTCAGCAGATGATTGATAATATCGACAGCTTGTGCAGTTCTCCTCTTGGGTTCTGTAGGTATGCGGTCGTAAGATGTCGCAGGCTTGAACGGATATATGATCGCACCCAGACCTCCCGTAGTCTGAATATCAAGCATAGAATCACCGATCTGATGGCGTGCCACACTATCTGCCTGTTCACCGTCTTCTCCTGGCAGTGAAGGATACGATGGAACTCCCATATCTGTTTTGTAGGACATAGATTGCCCGCTACGGAAAGCTTCTGGTGATGGGGTTCTTAGCTCGCCATTCTGAGTGTGGGTCATGTCGGAATGGCGGTGTGAGGGCCCTTGAGTGCTATCGACCACGAAGTAGTTCATTTGGTACCCCTCGTTTTGAGCTTGGATACCACTAGACTCTTGGAAGATCTCAGCGTGAATAGGCGCCCCTGGCTGTCTTGGCGAGGGCAAAGTTGGTTGAGATAGCTGAGGCAGGACTGTGTTAACGACACCGCCGCCTTGAGTATTCCCTTCAAACGACTGAAAGTATGGCTGTGGTAGCTGGGCGGTCGGCGAGCTCGCCGCCGGCGCCATCGCAGCAGAAGAAAACTGCACTGATCCTCTAGCAAAGGGTGTTGCTTTAGGTGTAGGGTTCCAAGGATGTAGGTTGGAGGCCTTCGGCTCCTGTGCGATGGCTGGAGATCCAACGCCATCCAAAATAAGACCCCGGAATGCAAGCTGCGGATCCTGCCGTGCTCTCACGGCATTCCGCACAACAGAGTACTGGCTGACAGAGGCGCTTGCCACCTTCTTCACACGCTTTGCTTCTCGAAGGCGGCTTGGTGGAGCCTCCCCCTCTGCATCCGAGTCTACAACGGGCGTTGGGGGAACTGGAGACATTCTTCGCCGTTTCCTAGACCGCTCTACCAGAGATGCAGGATCAAACTCGGGGTTGCATGGGGTCTGAGCCTTCGTCTGGTGGTATTTGAGTCCAATGTCGTTCTTCCAAGTGCCTCCACATTTCTCGCACTTCCAGACCTTGGCTCCGGGTCCCGATGTCTGCCCTTTCCGGCCGCGTCCTTTGGCGCCACCACGTCCGCGGCCACGGCCACGAGTAGGCCCGGAGGTTGACAACGTAGAATCTTCCATAGCATCCTGGAACACTTGGGGCTGTACTGGCCCAGCCCCCAGGGCTGTCGCGCCTGATTTAAGGCGAGTGGTTTCCACCTGGACGGCGGCGGCTTTGCTCTGGTTCTCTTCACTCCCAGAAAAGAAGAAGACATGAGTGGATGGTGGGCTCCCATCGTCAGATGACTTCGCCACAAGAACCAAGCTGATATCGGTGCCACCGGGGGTCTCCCGTACGCTTGGGCCGTCATAAATGTCGTCAACGTGAATAGTAAGAGGTTCCTTTTCGGTGCTATCCTCGGCCGGGCGGAACACGAGAGAGCGATCCGCGAGAACAACGTGTAGTGTTCCAATAGTCCCGTTGTACTGAACAATCAAATCCAGATTGTCCAGGTGAACCTGCCCCTGAGGAAGATTCTGGAAAGATCCCACCGCTCCAACTTGGTGGTCGACTATGGTATGATCCGCTAGGAGCACCGGATTGAGAAACAAAGGGTCCCTAAGCCGTTCAGATCTTATGATCACGACGGCTGACTGGGCCGGACGACGTCTTCCCCGACCCCTTGGATGAAGTGACCCTGGTTCTCCGATAAATGCGCCGGGCGGTCCCGCAAGTGGAGCAAGCAGAAGATTCGTTACCTGTTCATTTTCCCGGGCTGTTGCTTCGGGCTGAGCAGCATCACCAACTTCAAGTTCCTCCACCTCGCTCAAGAGCCGTTTTCTGCCGTGGCTCCCGGCAGGAGACTGGTGTGTTGACTCTATTCCAGCTTCCGGGGCAGGAGTTGGTCGGGAGCTGTCCGCTGTTGCGCTTCTCGAGACTGTCCGAGCTTCTTTCTCCGCCAGAGTCATCATTCGGCCTTTCCGTCTAGAGAGGGGGTTATTCCGTCTCGCTGAAACGCAGAGCTCTGAGATGGAAAGAGTTTTTCCCTTGGGGAAAATCTTTCGTCGTATGATGCCAAAGCCGTACGCCTGGCCAGAACCCGCAGCTAACGAGCCATCACCATCAACAGCCTCGCTCTCAGGCCTCATCGCCCCGCCAGGATCAGATGCGGTAGCATGGCCAGCCATTCTTTCGGGTTCCGGGACCGAGAACATGTACGCAGATGTTTTTCCTGCACGTACGAGTTTGCTTACGACCTGAAACTTCTTGAGGTGCGCTGGCTGTTGTGTCTCCGCGAGCTTTGTCAAATGACTGGCCATGTAACGGCGGAAGCTGTACCCAACAGTAGCAACACTGACTTGCGGATTAGATGCTCCATCGGGGCCTGCGCTCTTGACCACCTCAAAGACGTTTTGGGAGAGTGGTTTCTCGGGTGCCCATCCAGGAAAAATGCGTATCGCCATCGCCCGGCCCTTGCCTTTCTCTCCATCTGTCTGTCCCGTCTTTCCGTACAGAGCAAGTGCATTGCCCTTGGGTTCGCGGTGGCGACTTGCATCGGAATATTGAGACGTTTTCTTTCCCGTTGCTAGAAACTTTTCCCATTCCTCGCTCCGTGGCTCCCTGATAAATTTGAGACAGTCCTTGAAGATCTTGCGCGAACCTGGAAAGGCTGCAGCTGTGTATTTTAGGACACCCATGTCGACGAAACGTTGGCTGCTTTTTGCCAGGGTCTTCATCTGCGATGACTTGCCGCCCACTCCCATCTTTGACCTCAGATCGCAATAGCGCATGACTCCCCAAGCCTTGACGATAGCTACAAGAGTTCTAGCATGGGCCTCGACATCAACGTTGTCCCCCGTCCAGCGCGCATGCCATGGAACAGGATTCAGGTCTTTGGCAAGCGTCTCGGTTGACAAGTCCAGCCCAGCCTTGTCGTCTTCAGGAACTGGGGGTGCAAAGTCTATCAGCCAAAGTTTGCTGGTCTTCATCTTGTTGGCCACAACTGTTCGCTTTGCAATGTAGCCCTTCTTGGCAAGAGAGTCGGTTCGCTTGGGAAGGGAGCGCTTGTCTTGGTTGACCAGTCGACGGAGGTCACTTTGGAGGATGCCCTCGGCTCTAACGGATGCGATTCCCAGCAGGCATTTCCACTCGAGGACAGGAACGCGCTTGTAGTCGACGCCATGTCGCGCCAAAGTCTGCCAGACAAGGTCTTCAGAAGGGTGAATGCGGGGACGTTTAGTGAGCGACTTCTTAGACTTCGCAGATTGATCTTTCTTTGGTACGGTTGCGCCCGCGCTGGGTGCCTCCTCGGTTTCTCCGCCGAGTGCAAGCAAAGCTGGATCTGTGGCGTCCTCTTCAGGCAGGGCGAGCACCTCACTCAACTCGAGGCGATTCCACCGCTTATTCCCGTTGATGAGAATCTGCGGCCGTGTTCTGAGCCAGTCCCAAGCCCAGCGCGCCGACGTCATCTCCGCCTCGGAGAACGAGTCCTCGAGGTTGGCATCGTGTGCCAGTGCGCGGGAGTTCTCCGCGACACCTTGCGCGTGGACGTCATCGCCGAGGCTTGTCTGATGATATTGCCGGACAATCTCTAGCAATGAAGTAATTGACACTCCTTAAGTCGAGCCAGGTCAGCACCGCAGATCAACATTTTCGTAAAAAATCTAGAACATGGAGGTCACGTGGAAGTCATATGTGATCACTTCGCCTTGTGCAAGGATTCGCGACAGCCCATGACAGGGAGGCAAAGAGCGGCTAGGGTTCGACTCACCTCTTTCCCCGGAATACGCGATCTCTGGAATGAGGCCCTCCAGCAGGACCTCGAGTCCGTCTGCCGTCATCTTTGCGAGATCCCTCGCCGCATCCTGAGGCAAGCAAAATTTTAATGATCGTGAGCCGATGTTGGGAATTGAACTGCAGCTCTCGCGGTAGCGTGGTGGTTGAAGGATTGCTGCGCGAAAAGCGGGCGGAAATTTTTGGAGGGGCAGAAGTCAAGCCGCTCGAGTCAAAGAGGTGCGAGGTGGGGGTTTGGTGACTCTCCGCTGCTTGCAATTTTGCGCTCGCCACAATAGCTGCAAGATATGTTTTGCAATCGTCCGGTCTCAGAGCCAGGCAGTTGCGAAGGCCGTGCCAATGGAGGAGAAGAAAAAGCCCACTCGGCGGGACGCAAGCAGGAAGTGAATGGTTCCGTTAAAGTCCCACTTGCCATTTCCCAATGCATCCGAATGGGTGCCCTGACGCCCGCAAACTCAACCGCTACCTTTCACAGTGGCACACCTCGACATGCGTCAAAAAAGTAACAGTCATTCAACACCGAGGGAAATTGCTACATCTACGTAGCCTTACGGTTTAGGCGCGGCAGCCTTGGCCTCCCGCCTCTCGGCCATCATCTTTCGATACGATGCCACAACATCATTCCGAATGCCTTGCAGTTCCTCCCTTTGACGCAGCGAACCCGCCGCCTTGGGAATGTCGCTGACCTCAACCGCAGCCCCCGCAACCAATAGCTTCTTCCCAGGCTTCGAAGGCTTCACCAGTTCCGGCGGTGCATGCGCAACCTCGTTGAGCCCAACCTTGGCCTCTCCCCGCTTCTTGATGATCTCATTCCACGGGTCCTCCTCTTTCCCAGTATCTTCACCAATGTGTTTGGACTTCTTGCCCTTCTTTTTCTTTCCCTTGGAGTTCTTCTCTTCCATGTCCAGCTTCCACGTCACACCCATGCCATCGCCCTCCATTGCCTTCTCCTCCTCGAGCTCCTTCTCTTCTTCCCTCTGCTCCTTGATCTTTAGGTCCTCCGCCCTCCACTCTTCGTACAGCTTGTGCATCTTTCGCTCCTTCTTCGTCTTCCGTACTTTCAACCCCAACGGGTCCTTGCCATCCTTGACTTGCTTATTCACAAGGCCAGCGAGGGGCAAGGCGGCATCGACACGCTGCGAAAAATCCCACATACGCTCACCCGGCCGGATTGTCAAATCAGGCACTGGAGTAGATTTTTCCTCTGGCTTTGGAGGTGCCGGCTTCTTCTCGTCGGCCTTGCCCTTCTTCTTCTTCTTCGGCGCATCGCCGTTGTCGAGGCCAGATCTTGTCGGCCTGCCGCTGGCAAATGCCATCAATCGTTTGAAACCCCGCGGTACATGCTCGTCATTTTCGGCTCCGCCGCGCTTTCGCTTCAGAATTCCTTTCTTGGGGTCTTCATTGTTTTTCTTCGGGGGCGGCGCTGACTTCTTTTTGGAGATTGTCGTCACGGGCAGGGATTTTGCGATTTGCGATGGTGGCAGATCGAAACTGTGCGGTCAGTTAGGAAAAGAGAAACCTAGAGTGGGTATGCGAAAGATTCTTACGTCGACAGGTCTTTCCCCCGCCGGGTATGCTTGTGAGGCATGGTAAGTGATTGTTGATGGGAATAGCACGCTTGTTTCCAGAACTCGACGTGATCTTGCCGCTCGAGAATTGTGCTGGTTTTCCAAAGCTCAAAATTTTCCCCACATCGAACCGATAAGATAGACTTATCGTGGGCAGGGATCTGAGACCCCACCGCCCTGAACGTTGACCCCAATGGGGTCCCCCATTGGGGGTGAAATGCAGTGTGAGTGACATCCGGCCTCCGAACTGTTACGTCCGGTTCCGCCTCCCGCTCTTGATGGACTTCCGTGGCATCGCCGCCCCTGGCAAAGCCTTCAGCTCAGAAATATAGGCTGTCAGGAAAACACAATTCAATTACCCTGTCACGTTATCAAAACCAGAAACATTCTTAGAACTTAACTTTTTTATTTGTTGCCCGTTTTCCCTGCCAGCGATACGCTAACGATCAAGCAATAAGAACACCCGACCCAAAACGGCGGGATCCGGAAAACCAGAACCACGCAGAACCACGAGAACCCAGCCCGCTTTCGAGCGCATTTGATCGCCCTAGCCTCAGGCAACTAAGGCCTACAGGCAGCTAGGCATTCCACGATAGCGTTCTTCTCAACTCATGGTACAGTCACCTCAATCGGAATTTGGCATGTGCATAGTAAGGAGTACTGCACCAACAAGGGGTTTGGAGAACGATACGGAGGTACGAAGGCTCGGGCCAAAAGAAAGGGCCCCTCAGCCAGTGCAGAACATGGCTTCAAACTGTCCGAGCTGCCCATGGGTTGTATTGTTATCAGCCATCTCCTTTTCTGAAGAGGCCTTCGTGCGCTCTTTAACGGCCTGGGGTTACCACATTACAATTTACAGGCCTTGGCGGCATTGTAAAAAAGGCCTTTTCGGAACCACAAGAAGGCATTTTAGAATGTAGGTGAGATCTATGTCCAGATATCAGATATCTCGTTATTTTGCATCACTGTCCTCATCTCCATATCTTCGTACCTCACCCCACTCCGCTTCGCCGTGAACTTGTGCTATGTGTCTACCACGTGCCTACTTTACAGAGCTGTGGACACCATACTACTAGGCCCCGTCAATCGCTTCGCACTACGGATTAACAGGGCCTAGAATGCGACGCCATCAAGAGCCCGTGTTGTGTGCCCCTAGTGACCTAAGTCTAGACCCCCGCCAATTGACAGAGGTGACACAGCATGCGAACACCTAGGCTGTGGCTGGAAGGCAAGAGCAAATGAACTGATACAGCGCTGACCACAGCCACAACGCTGATCCCTCCCTTAAATTGATGTTCTGTCTCTCCCGCAAAATTCACATCTCGCTCCGAACCAAAAAAACACCATTTTCAGACGACTTCGAGTGGAAGGTCAGAAGTCGCTGACTTACACGCAGTTCCGGTGTCGTTCCCACAGTCAAGCCAGCGGTCGACGACTCGGACGCCAAGGATGCACCTGGAGCTTCGTGAAACAGTGGGGCGGGGAGAGCCCGAGTCGGAGCTCGAGGACCTCACTTCCGAGCTCTCTCCAACCTTCACCAACCCACCTCAGTTGCGAACGAAAAGCAGAGCTCTCCGTTTTTTCTCGGCTCTCCGCTCAATCATGGCATCCTGGGTCGATGAAAAATCCGCCGCAAGGTTAGGGAACGGAGGTGGTTATTTTCCTATTCCGGACGGTGTGGGGACCGAATTGGCGCAGGATATCGCTTCCCTGCCTCATCCTCAAAAGGCGAGCAAGAAGCGATCACGGTGCTCATACGCCATGATTTGTGGCCTGGTAATCGGGTATGTGCATGGCGATGCCCCCAGCCCCCATTTGCTGCAACAGTGCTGACTGAGGTAGATCTATCTTGCTGGCGTGGAGTACTGGTCCCTATATCCAACAGCACTTCCGCAACACCAGCCGGAGCACCGGCAGCACTGATGATATCTTTGACGATTGGGGGAAGCCAGGAACCGGCACAGAAAATCTCGCCTGGTACCCGACTGACTTTCTTCGGGATGTGATTCCCGTTCCGTGCCATTCTCACAACGACTACTGGCGCAAAGTGCCATTCTTCTCGGCCATCCACGCGGGATGCATCGGCACTGAGGCGGATGTCTGGCTGCGCAATGGAGACTTGCTTGTTGGGCATGATACTGCAGCTCTCCAGCCCAACCGAACTTTCCAGTCCCTCTACGTGAACCCGATCGTTGAGATCATGGAGCGGAACAACCCGGAAACAGAATTCTACAACGAAAATCGGCGCGGCATTTTTGATACCGATCCTAGCCAGACCCTGATCCTCCTGGTCGATTTGAAGACCGACGGCGTAGAGACGTGGCCCTGGGTGATGAAGCAGTTACAGCCGCTCCGTGAAAGGGGCTGGCTTAGCTTTTTCGAAGACGGCAAGGTCCACCAACGGCCCATCACCGTCGTAGGTACGGGAAATACGCCCTTCGAGTTGATCGTCGCAAACTCTACCTACAGAGATGCCTTCTTCGACGCGCCTCTGGACAAGCTTGAGAACTCGGAATTCAACTCAACAAACTCGTACTACGCCAGTGCCTCATTCTGGAGCACGATCGGGAACGTTTGGTTTAAAGGCGGAGAGCCGAGTCCGGACCAGCTAGCCAAAATCCGTGCCCAGATCAAGGAAGCACACGCCAGGGGGCTCCACTCACGATACTGGGAGCTGCCTCCATGGCCAATTCATACCCGGAATCGCGTGTGGCAAGTCCTCGTCCAGGAAGGTATCGACCTCCTGAACGTTGACGATCTCGACGGGGCAACAAAGGAGGACTGGACGAAGTCATCGAGATTTTTCAGGTGACACGACAGCAGCAGGAGAACTTAGCATATGCATCTTGTGAAAACGGTGGTGAGGATAGCGACGCGGAATTTCCGACTTCCCGGATCAATGGCCCGTCACGAGGTCTGCCGTACTCTATTCGCGTGGAGATTCCCTGACACAGAGAAACGGGTTGCAGAGGGTGCGGCGTCTCCCGACTCCTCCCCTACAGTGGGCACCCCGCTGCAGCTTGCCGAGTCTCCGGATTTTCTCCTGCGGGGGAAACACCATTCAACCGTTTGGACGCGGGGTTACCGGCCTAAGCACAGCAGCGCCCCTCGCACCAGAGGAACCATGACGTTGCGCCGGATGGATATGGTCTGGACATAAGCATGGAACTTCGGTATATAAAGCGGGCAAGCCTGCAGCGAGCGCATCGGTTCAATGCGCTCGATTTACATTTGTTGATATAACTTCAAGCTCTACAACAGTGCATACTACAAAATTTAATCACAATTACCTACCTACCTTCCCAACAACTCACCTTCCCCCTTTCACAATGTCTGACCAACGCCTCGCAACTCTCGATGTAAGACCAATCACCCTTCCCCACTGCCACCTCCCCACGATCACCATCATCTAACCCCCTAGTCCTCCATCGCCCCCCGCCTCCCCTCCTACTCCCAATCCCTCTTCGACGCCAAGTCCTCCAAAAACCTCACCTTCTCCGCCATCGCCTCGCACCTCGGCCGCGAGGAAGTTGCTGTCGCCGCCCTCTTCTACGGCCAAGCCCAAGCCTCCGCCGAAGATGTCGACAAACTCTCTGCCCTCCTCGATGTCCCGCGGGAGGCCATCGCCGCGCAGATGATGGGCTTTCCAGACCGCGGCCGCGCAGGGCCAATGCCCCCCGTGGAACCGCTGATTTACAGGCTGTATGAGATTGTGCAGAACTATGGCTATGCGTATAAGGCGATCTTTAATGAGAAGTTTGGGGATGGGATTATGAGTGCTATCTGCTTCACGACCAAGGTCGAGAAGGAGGTGGCGGAGGATGGGAGTACGTGGGCGGTTATTACGCTGAGGGGGAAGTGGTGAGTTATCCTCTTGGTGTCACTTTTGGTCTCGCCCTTGCAAGGGGCGAGAAGTGATGAGTGGTGTGGTGGAGAGAAGGAATGGGATTTGCTAACGAGTGATACAGGCTTCCGTTCTCTCGGTTCTAGAGTGTGAGATACGGGTTTGGGTGGGAGAGTGATCGTGTGGAAAAGGGGTAGGACAGGTGTGAGATGGGAGATGAAAGGTACCCAGGGTTTAGGATGGACTCGGTATTGCGGGAGGAGCAAGAGAGCACCGCGGTCCGCGAATGTTGACAATGGACGAGTATCCTTAGTTTTGGTCCACTGAGACCCGTCTACCTAATACGATATACTAAAATTTTGTGAGAGTGGTTTGAAGGCCAGCAGAGAGTCGGTTGAATGAAGGCAATGCTTCCCAAATGGTGAGAGTCTTTCAACTGCGAAAGGATGCTTGGCGTCCGAGTGGGCGCTAGTCGACCCAATCCATACCGTTCCATCTTCCTTCCCCCTTTGAGCAGCCCTTCTCTGTCAGAGGAATTTGTTTGGTGCACTGGTATTGGGTTTTGGGATGTCGGAGTGGCGGGACGGGCGGGGAGGGATCTTTGCGGTAGTGAGCCCCCTTGCCTTCAATGCATTCGGTACGTTCCGGCACACATCCGCAAGATCTGCCACACTGCAAAGAGTGCCTCATCGACCGACTCGGACATTTTCAGGCAAAAGTTCAATTCTTTTGCATATCTGGGTGCTTTCTGTGGCGATTTGCGGCTTCGGGATTGGCTGCTTGAAAGGGGGCGCCCAGCGACAATAGTAAGGGGCAACAATACTAAGGGGCAAACAAAACAACAATACTAAGGGGGTACAATACTAACAGCCGCTCACCTTTCATCCACCACACCGCTTTCTGGGAATGCCAGATCTATCCCTGTCGCCCACAGCATGTCCCAGGCCCTGGCTGATCGGTAAGGAACGTGTCGAAGAACGTGTCAAGGAAGAAATCTCGTCCCAAAACAAAGCTCCAAAGGCTTCTATAAGGTCAGAAGCCATGCTTCAACCCCATGTCGGAGTGTCCGTCAAAGGGGTTCCTTGTTTACTCGAGCACAATATGAAGGGGGAACAATACTAAGCTGCCCGTCCTGACCTCAATTCTTACCAATCCATTCCTCTCTGTTTGTTCTTGTCAATGGATGTCCAGCGTCGAGAAATGAAAGGAAGCATTAAAGCCAGCGGCGAGATCATACCATGCTTTCTTTTGTGGGACTTGGCCCAGGGCCAAGGAAGAATGGAAAGCGCTCAACGCTCCAGACTGCTGACCATTGAGAATGACCACGACAAGGCCACCGAAATATAGCCAACCACACCAACAAGAAAGTGCATAAAAAGGCCCTTCCCTCACCCTCTCAACTCAAGTTTCTTTTTCCCTCATCACACACTCTTCTGAACATTCACAGAACCAACAAAACCAAAACCATCAACATGCCTTCCATCGCTACCACCATCAAGGTCCCCAAGGCCGAGGCCAAGAACTCCTACTGCGTTGTCATGTAAATGACGACTAGAGGGTCGAGGCGACCAGACGAGTCGACCACCACCACCGGAGAACACCCTGTCTAGACCTCCTTACTCCCCCATCACACCTGAGCTCCCTCGCCAGGATACCATCTCCGCTGCTCTTATGGGAGATCGGTATCCCAGCTTCTCACTCTCGCCTTTTCGGAGCAAGCGCCTAGACCTCTCCGCCTTCTCTTCCTGAAGCCACAACCGACAACCCCCTCTTCGGGATAGAGCAGCCAGCACTCCGTCTTTCGCCGCAAATTTTTGCATTTCGCCTTCCCTTTTTTTTGCTCTCTCCCTTGGGACCTCTGCCTTCTCTCTCGGACCTCGCCGATGAGAAGACGCCAATGGCAGCAGGCAAAAAAGAAAAGCCTCAAAACAACCGACGAAAAAACACCACATTCGATTCTTTGCGCACCCATTCAACACAAAAACACGACAACTTCCTCTCTCTCTCTGGCCAACCGCCTCTTGCTTGGGAATTCCGCAGCACGCCCGGCTTGGAATTCACACTTTCAACTTTTCTCCTTGGCTTTCTGTCTCTGGTCCGTACGACGGTTTGGGCTGGGAGACGATTTTGGGGGGAGAAGATGTTCAGACCCCCCAGTTTTGCTTCTTTTGGGGGGTCAGGAGGGGTTGTTGTTTTACAGTTGTATATAAAAACAAAATCAATCCGGTTGCATTATAACTTTTAGTTCCACCAGCTTTGTGAATGAGATGTTGTTGTGATGGTGCTTGGAGATTTGGGTGATCAAGGCGATAAATGCGAATTCGCCAGGTGTCTCTCTTGAAAATTAAAATTGCTATGAGATGACCGGAAACATGCGTTGATGCCGGGTATCGATGAGTTTTGATGTGAAACCGCACTGGTGCTGTAACGCTCCTCAAGGATGCTTTCTCGCACTGGAGCTGGTACATGTTCAGATGTCCTCGAAGAGGTAGCTGAAGGGGTGCTACGGGTTCTTGTTTAGCCATGTTGATAGCTGCCTGACATGTCATAGAGCAGTGTCGTGCGTGTGTACTGTGTGCGTAGACGAGCTGGTATTGCCGCCACGATATGTAGAGCGTCACTTCTTGAGCAGATGAAAAGAAGGTTGTGAGAGAAGCCGGATTCTGGTTACGTTGATTGCAGAGGGAATGAGTATTTTATTTATTCACTCGAACTTTTATCGTAAAGCTCTAGCTTTGAAGTTGTTGAACCGTGCAGGCGATCTCTTGATCACAATTTTAAGTCAGAAAATAAAGAAATGAGATATAGGAGTTGATGCAAAGGCAGATGAAAGTTTCAGGCACCTGGTCGTCAAGCCGGGCTTAAACCGTCTTAAGCCTCCCAGGGTTAGGGTACGTAAGCGCTGGGGCTGGCAAGCGGGGCTCCCACATTCCCCACCGAATTCTTTATCTTATCGCTCAATCGCGGCCTGTCAAACGGAAAAAAAAGTTCTCGGAAATAGCGACCGAAAGCTCGTCTGTTTCACGACTTGAATTCCAATTGCACTCAGCACCACCACGCCTTCCCCCACACCACAGCAAATATGGCGAAGAAGGGCACCCCCAATGCGGGCGCCCCCGGGATAGCGTCCAAGGACAAGAAGGCCAAAGTCACCAAGTCGAAGAAGCAACAAAAACTCGCCGAGCCGGCGGTCGAGAAGCTGTTCGAGGAGAACGATGGGGAGTGGGAGGATGAATCCGATGCCGAGGTTGCCGAGCCTGTGTCGAAGAAGGCAAAGGGGAAGAAGTCAAAGAAGATCGCCGTTGTGCCCGTAGAAGACGACGATTCCGATGACAGCGAAGGCGGCCACGGTTTCGACCTCGATCTTCAAAGGTTAGACGAGTCTGACTCCGACTCAGAGATGGAGGACGCCGGCAAAAAGGAGGACAGCGACTCGGAGGACGATGAGGAGGAGGATATCGACATCGACGACCTCTCCATCGGCAGTGGGTCAGAGGATGAGGAGCTCAAGGCGACAACTCGCGTGCGGGAGACCATCAACAACAAGGACGGCCTGCTCGCAGCGCTGAAGCGCATCCAAATCGACACCTCCTCTTCCGTCCCCTTCGCCTACCATCAGTCAGTCACCTCGGTCACCAATACGGCTGCCGGTATCAAATCGGTTGAGGACGACCTCGAGCGCGAGCTTGCGTTTATGAACCAGGCGCTTGAAGCCGCCCGGCGAGCACGCATTCTGCTGCGCAAGGAGGGCGTCCCCTTTACACGCCCTACCGACTACTTTGCCGAGACGGTGCGCAGCGACGAGATTATGGACAAGGTCAAGGCGAAGCTCATCGAGGAGGCTTCCAACAAGAAGGCCTCGGCCGAGGCGCGCAAGCTGCGTGACCTCAAGAAGTTCGGCAAGCAGGTCCAAGTGGCCAAGCAGCAGGAGCGCGCCAAGCAAAAGCGTGACACACTCGACAAGATCACCGAGCTCAAGAAGAGTATGTCTCCCCCCCTTCCTCTAACTTTCACTTTTCAGTTTCACTAACATACCCCTCCCACAGAGCGCAAGGACGGTGCCTCCTCTGCCCTCGGCACAGCAGAAGCCGACGACCTCTTTGACGTAGCCATCGACAACGAGCTCAAGAGCTCCAGCAAGAAGCGCTCTTTCAGCGCAGGAGAGCACAGCGGCCCCAACAACAAGCGCCAAAAGAAGGACAGCAAGTACGGCTTCGGCGGCAAGAAGCGCCACGTCAAGTCCAACGACTCCACAAGCGCAGGGGATCTCGACGGATTCAGTGCTAAGCGGATGAAGAACGGTGGCGGCGCAGGGCCGAAGAAGCCCTACAAGGCGGCACCAAGGCTTGGCAAGGCAAGGCGGAAGGCGGGCGCTGGAAAAAAGTAGAATTCATGTATGGTCAGGAGTTAGGGGGTAACGGTGGCCCGCGACTGTAAATATGCTAGGTTTCGAAGGCGGCGTAAAAAAGAATACCATGGCGATCTTACTCGAGCAATCTTACCCCTTTTCCCAGTTCAGACATTGCATGGAGGGAGACCAGGGGGATAATAGCATGTCTTTATCTTGTACTTGGCTCTGTTCTTCCGTTCCTTTGTAAGGTTGATTTGACACTTGCCACATGGATGGCGATTACAATGGCACCTGGGTGTGTGCTCTCACAAACCAAGCTACAATCACAATATTCAGATGTCATGGGGATCAATGTATAGACCAGTCCTTCTCGGCTGTCATTGTTGGGCCTAATAACGATACATGACACGATTTCATCCTTGTCTGCCCTCATTCTGTCTGCTTCTGACCTTGCCCCAATTCCTCCCAGTTGGCACTCTCAATCCCCGTGGCGTCTCTCCCTGACATTAGCACAGAAAGCCTCAAGACGATCCGCAAAAGTCATATCTTACTCATCCTTGGCTCAGCATCCTCTCGGCCACCTTAGGGGTCTACTACCGCAACCATTTGGCTCGCAAACCATCTTCCCCGATGAGACCAAGCCACCCTACCACCCTACACCTCACCCTGCACCACCGGGTGCTCTCCTCCACATGCGCAGTGTATGAATCGTTTCATCCTCGTTCCAGGGCGTATGTCGTGAGAATGAACAAAGGAAACCGATGACGTATAAAAAGAGGATCCCAGATTCATGATGGGCGTCGTTTTCGACTTCCTCGGTTCCAGTGCAATGATTTTCATTACTGAAGAAAAAAAGCTGAAGCCACAAAAACAGTTCCTGAACGCGCTTGACTAATGCCCGGAAGTAGAATAGAAGAAAAATGCGCATCAAAGACACGCGGTATTGTGTGAAAACAGGAAACGCCATGCTGAACTGTGCGAGAGCCGTTGGGACGAAATGGCCCTGCAACAGGATGGGTTTCCAGACGGAATCGAATTCGAAGACCAACATGGAGAATGGATCTGTGACCGATTGGACGTCTTGTAGGTGGTTTGCGCTGTCGGGACGTCGTATGCTATTGGCAGAGAGCTTCTTGTGAGCCTGGAAGCAGCTTCACTCATTTGGACAACTGAAGCCAGAAGAAACTTAAAGAATCATCGCCGTGGTTGGGTCGCTATATGCTAGGCGCCTGATGGGGTGGAGTCGATAAATATATGATATAAAAGGGGATTGTAATCAAACAGAGGGTTGAAAGGGGTCGGGAGGGAAAAACGCGTGAAGAACTGGTCTGATCGTATGGTATCGTGCAACGCCATGCATGCGAAGAATATGCTTTTGTTTCGCAATGCCGCCCAACCGTTCATGCCACTATATCACTTCTGCCAGTAGACATTATTGGCAACGCTGTGGAAAGGAGAAGTATCCCGGGAGGATAGCCGGGGGGTATCAAAGTCGACCGTTGCCCTTGGCCTGGGATCACTGCGAACCGGCAGCGATGCACCAGTGGCGGTGGAAGGCCCAGGCGCTCTTCTGGCACTCCTTGCTACAGTACTTCGTTCGTCGGCATCGTCGGCACTTAGCGAACTGTCGAGTAAATTCCTCCCATTTCCCGCATTGCCAGTAGGCGCATTGGCGGATTCCTCCTCGGGTATCGTCTTTCCGGCACAGGTTTCTCATAACCACCCCGGCCCAGTATTGCATGTCGGCGCTGTGATATCGGACTGTGAACTTCTCCACAAGAGGGAAAATATTCAGGTCGTTCGGGAGCAGGTATTCCTCCTCGCATGCCTCTTCCTCTTCGTCTATCTGGGCTTCGAGCTCAGCTGCGTCAACTCCATCCAGAAGCTGGAGCTCCTTGCCAATCTTGAGTTTCGGAACCAGGTGACTCTTCTGGAAGTACTTGCGGAGGTTGCAGTACTTTGAAACGTAGGCCAGGAGTTGCAAAGACATCAAGACGTCTTCCTCCCTCGGCATGGCAGCAAGCATCTGCGGGTTCGGGGTGACTTGGCGATCAAGAAGATATCGAGGAACACTGGCATTAGGCAGTGTTGGCTGTGGTGGGCTAACCATAGCAGGCCTGTTGGGAGACAGGCCAATGGTGGGCACCTGCGTCGGGGTATTGACAGTGCCGATGCTTCCATCAACCGGCCCCTGATGTGTAATGTTGAATGTGCCGGCATCCTGGGTCTCCGAGACCGTGGGGGTTGTGAGTTCAATGGCAGCGCCCGCAATGATAGCATCGCCATCCTCCATGGTGATATCCTGAATTCCGACGGCCGGCTGGAGCTCCCCTGTCCCCGACATCTCAGCATCGGGTGCCTCATCAGAAGGCATACTATCCGCATTGAGATCATCAGCATCAACTGTTGTAGAATGCTGATGGCGAATAGACGGCCGCCTTCGTGATCTAGCGGCAGGGGCAAGCGCCGAAGCAGGCCGAACTGTCGGAGATCGAATCTGCGGTGGCGGGAGGGGAGTTGTTGGCGAAGCCGGCTGGGACATCATCGTGGACGGCGCGAAAGGGGCCATGGACGCCAATCGGTCGCCTTCGCGAATTGGTCTAATGAAACCGTCGGCAGCATCCATCGACGGCACCGTGGGTGCCAGCGGTTGAATGGGCTGTCGGATGGGAGAAAGACGCGACTCTTGGGACCTGCTGCTATGGTGATGGTGGGATCGGTGGGTGGTGAAGGGTGTCCTCTCCGACGGCGTCGACACCTGGAATTGCGGAGCTGTGGGTGTGGCATCGGTATTGGACTGGATGACCGTTGTGGAAGAACCGGCCAAAGTCGCCGTCACATCGATGGCTGCTGGGGGAGCCTGTCGACGGAAAGAGCGTTGGTCGACCTCGAGGTTCCCCGATCGAGACGAGAAGCTTGACGATTTGTGCGCCCGGCTGCTCCCGTTGAGCCGATGACGGTGGTGGTGGTCCGATTTTTGCTTGGCCTCCTCGGCCTTTTCGCGCACTTTCTCAATGACTTTGATGTAATTATCCAGAATTGTGGCAATCACGGGCACCATGTCGGCCTCGACGACGCGGGTCCGGACGGCCTCGGTGCCCCTGACACCTATGTTCACGACGCATTGAAAGGCCAAATTCCATTTCCACATGTCCATCATATCCTTGCTGCGACCTTGCTTTAGGATGCAGACCAGCCTTTCAATGCCGCCATCGACCGTGAGGATGTCTCGGATACGAGCAGAGGACGTCGTGAGATAGGCGAGATGGTTCAGGGAATTGATTAATGGCAGCGTAGAGGTGCAGTCGAGGGCTCGTCGGTCGTAAAGCGCGGTGGTGATGCCCACCGACGCCTTGTTGACGTTGGGTATGCTGAAGTTGACTTCCCGCATCTTGGCTGGCCTCTGCGAACTTGAGGCAGGCACCAGACGGGGAGACAAAAATGTGAGAGCGCAGGTCGCAGGGCGATGACGATGATATCGGCCACGGCTTATATATCGGCAGGGAATCGACTGCCCCTATGTATTGTGTTTGGTAGATGAGGACGTTATGTGAATTTATGCGTTAATGGGTGAGCCCACGAGCGTTGGTCGGGCGGCTGATGGCTTTAGGCTTGGCGGTAGAGAAACGTGAGTAGAGTCGGCGCCGGCGAGGTGCTGACAGATTGGGATGGGCGACAGGCGCAGCCGAAGGTACTGAGGTCGTGGTAAGGCGGATGGAGGAGATGCAATGTCTTTGCGATCTCTAGTCAGGGTCGGAGGCCGCGATGTCGATGAAAGGAATCGGCAGGGCGAGTCAGGTCAAATCCCTCAGCCGCAGTGGAAGATGGAGCAATTCCAAGGCGATTGGAGTTGAGATGCGGCGCTCGCAATGATAGCGAGGAGAAAGAGGGAGGTTGATTCGGATTCGATGGCAGACGCTCGAGATCGTGGGCGGCACGAAGAGAAAGGAAAGGTGCACTCGAACTCGCCGTGCCTGGCTGGAGCGAGAGGCTGGGTGGACGAAACGGGGCCGATCAAGAAGGCGGAGCAGCTGGTTTTTTGCGGTCCTCGCTCCAATTTCACGTCGCCTTCTCGGCTGGGGGGTGAGGTGTTGCCTAAGGCCACAATCCTGCAGCTGTATTTATGCGAATTCCAAGGCTCGGGATTGGCGAGCCGCACCAAGCTCTCCAAGCACGCACACCCTAGATTTCTCGATGACAATAATTAACCGGCGAACAAAGGGCATCTCTTTGTTTCCTCGGCGTGCTCTACATTACCAAGAGCAAGGCTACCCAGCGACTCCTGCCAGGGCTGCGAGGCTGCTGAATAATTGCATCGAAGCCTGCGGTACCTTATCCCCTAGGTGCGCTACTCTTCAATGTCTGGCGGCTACGGCTGCCCGCTCACGTTATCCAAGAGGCGACTTTCCATCAGCGCCCAAGGAAAATGGGGGCGACTTCCGGCCCCGTCGCAGAACCTTGGCCAGAAGAGGCGAAATCGAAGTGCAGTGAGCTCCCTTGGCTCCCAAGTTGCGGGGTGTTAAAGCAGAGCGATGCATGGTAGGACCGCGACCGTGCCCCGGGAGCAAGCAACCTGGAAATTTGCCTTCGAACAAAGGACCATCATGTAACCCTCCGTGCCCTGCAAAACTCCAGCTTGTCCAATAACAGCATTTTCACCTTGTTGGCAGGCAGGGCATCTAAATCCATAACGTCTTCTGCCCAAACACCCCGCTAGGAAGGCGTTGTTTATTACACGTGGTTCTCGGTCAGACGCGCGGGTCGACATGGCGGTTTCAAGGGCTTCTCGGCCAGCGTCTCGCGTTGGCAGGCAGGCTCGCAGGCCTGGAATCACTTGACGTCGCAGCACTGACGATTAGTTGTCTGGCATTTTCGCCTGTCGTCTTTCGACAATTAACACAAAGACCAACTTTACCTGAAGCGCACCAACGACGCAGAAGAACTGGCGCTGTCGCTTGCCTCTTGGCCGGCCACCTCCGAATTCGCGTGTCCGCTCCATCAACCAGCTGGGGCTGGCCGGCTTATCTTCCCCACCTCCCATTCTCGGCGGAGCTGCATCCGCTTCGGCGACATCCACACCTCGCAACGTTTGGAAGCCGGGATCTCGCTTTGAGGTCTGGACTCATGCTGATCGAGAGACACTTTGATTCGATACAACTGTTCGTATTCCGCCGTCAGGATCCCATAAGTTGGTCACCGCATTCATATCACCCAGGACGATCCGTTTTTATGTTGCAGCGCTCTAGAATCGATTTGCAACTGTCTGGGCGGAGAACGCTGGCGGAGGGGTAACAGTTACACCACGTTGCGCCCCCACAGATCTCAACTGATGTTTCCGGCTTGCCGAATAGGACTAGCTCTGATGCCGCCACCGAACGAGTCACCCTTTCAGTTTGTCCCGGATACAGACTACGGACAAACATGATGAACGTTCTACAGATCTACCAGCGGGCATGGTGTTCATGGATATCGCGCACCCGTAGGCCGACTCAACCACTCGAGCTTCCAAAGAGTTGGGACTTCCTCCCTCGCAGGGCTCCATTTCCTGGAGCATCGAGTTTCGCGGCGCTGACGACGTGGCTGAGGAGGCGGGCCAGCCGGGTGGCTTTTCCTGCAGGGTGACCTCCACCCCCAACCCTGGGGTAGCTGACGGGACCCAGCGATCCAGCCTTCAGCCTTCAGCCCGAAAGCCCCTGCTCACGAACTGGGCATGCTGGGTACAATTTAAGCCGCAGAAAGGACTTGAAAGAGGCGGGAGTTGTCAGCTGGGGTTTGCTGTGCTCGCCCATGACACAACTGACAAGTGATACCTCTTATAGTTCCCGCCGTCTGCCATGCAATTTGCAGGCTACCCTAGGCGCACGTGAGCTCTTCTCTGGAGCTAAAGAAGCAATGCGCATGACATGACCGCGGCGATATTCGATCAGGACCACTATTCTGATGTTTTGAGGTACCTCTGGCAAATTGCCAGCTCTCGAGCACTTGACTAATGACCCAGTCCGTTTTCCATCAAACTCAACGGCGAGAAAGCGTTTGCAGTGGCGCGGCTGGCTTCGAGGCGCTCCGAGGTTTGAAGAACGGCAGCGGTCGCCTGCCCCATCACGCACACTGCCCGCTCATACGCTGCGAGCATGTTTGGACCTGCAAGCATCGGAACCTGAACGGATGCCTGAGAGGAAGCGCGAGCGCTCGTTTTAGAACGCTCCAAGACAACTCAGAAGGCCTCACAGGCTGATTGCCGCTTCAACACCCCTCCTCCCCCCTGCATGTCGATGCTAGCGCTTAAACCAGACCCAATTGGCGACGGCGGCACCCATTGTTTCACACCAGCTCATTCACATTTGGCTTGAAATCACAGCTCAAAAACATCCTTTCCGCGTTAGGCATCGTCACCGGGCCTTCCAACATGTTCGGACAACAGCGGCTAGGACCCTTTCTGACGTGAGTTGGCTGAGTCCCATGGCTTGCAAATATACCGTCCGCTTTAGATTATTGGGAAAAGCCGACACGCGGTTTCCTGCATCTCACGCCCCTTGTCACAGAAACTCTTGGCCAACTGCCGCCCGTTGTCGCCACCATTCCCGCTCTGGCACCCTGCCGAAATTCCGTCCTTCTCCAACAATATCCAAGAATCGGGAGGAATTGCGGCGCCAGCAATGGCACAAGAAACACTTACGCTGCTACTATGACCGCTGTGAAGTAGCTGAGGTTTGAACCGGGAATGTCACAAACCGGATGAATTCAACGACCAAGCCAGCTGCACACCGCTCCTGGCGATTGAGCGTCTTGACTTGCTCTCCCGACACCATTTGTTGCGCGCGCTCGGACGTATTCGAGGTCGCGCCCCGCCGTCCACTGGTGCACCACTACCTTCTTGATGACGATTGATCGCCTCGAGGTCAGCCTCCGTCCGAGCGGGACGGATAGCATCTGATCTCGTGCTCGGACGGGTCGTTTGCCCAACCTTCCCGACTTTCCCGTTACATACAGAGGAGAAGCCAGCTCGGAGGACCCGCTCCGCCAGATACGTCGTGCGATGCCGCACACAAAAGATGCCGGCCTTCATCTCGAGCATTGTCGTAAGATCGCCAGTCACAATGAATTGAAACAAACACGGCTACATCTCAGCGACCACGCAGTCGACCAGCCAACAGCTCTTCTCTTTCCGCAAGACTGGCGCCGGGAAGCCTCTGAGAGGTCAAGCAAGTCGCCGGCGGCGCTTCCGGAGCCAATCACGGGACTCCGCCCCACGCCGTGCCGAGGCAGGCCGCTTGCTCCCGGCTCCTGACCTGGGGTGATGGCCCCTCGGCCAATTTGTTGTCCGATCTATGTCACTGCAAGATCGGTGTGACACGAACTCAACGGGCCTTCTTAACAGACCAGCTTCTACCACTGGCTATGATATAAGCGCGCGCTGGCGGCCGATCAGGATAACTGCTGTGAAGCGGTTTTTGAATTAGCCAATCTCAATCAGTCAAGCATCAACAACAGTAAATACTCCGCTACCCATAAGTTCAGGCGAAGCGCCGCCCCAGTCGTCCTGCTTCTCGAACCAACACTCGAACTAGCATTCTGAACCTGGCGTTGTTATTGTTGTTTTGTCAACGGCCAACGCCGGGGGGTCGTAGTTCGCAAGCCCTTTTTTGGTAATCGACTTCCCACAACTTCACATCCCTCGGGAACGCTGTTAGGACGCCAAACAACAATAATTTACAGTTTCCTTAAGACATTTTCGCCGCGGTTGGGCTTCGTGGGGCTGTAATACGATGTAGATGTTAGGGACACAGTTAAAATCAGTATGACTGTCAATAATTCCAGCTGCTCATTATCTCCACGAACACAAATCAGTCCTGCAGCATTCTATTATACCCCTCAAATCGATGTTCTTCGGATCTTTCACGATTTCAAGCTATGCAGGTAGCGCACAGCGTGCAGGTTATCCTATATCCTGCTACTTCGACACACTCGGCGATCCCGGCACCTGAAATGTCTTTGTTAACTAAGAGTTGATGAGGACCAGGATAGGGGAAGGATTGTTTGAACGTACTGGGCTTGTATGGGGAGCTCGCTGACATCACTTCGATAACCCAAGCAAGCAGAAGACGGATTGCGGACAAGGAGTTCGCAGCATTAATGTTAACATGAACGATTTCAGCCACCGTTCACCACGCACCGCCGGGCATTCGCGGATTCGCCGCTCCCGGAACCAAGCCTACCCCAATTCTCGGGCTCGAAGTTGGCGGTTTCCTTGGATTCATCATATTTCTCAGGCGTCCGGTCTTTCGAAGGCCAGCGGTAGCAGCGGAAGTGAAAGCGGGAGCAGTGGCTGCAGGGGTAGCGCCGTCCTCACCTTCTCGTCCAGGGAGAGACGTTCATGTGAACGGAATGCCATATAACCATTGCCTCTGAGCTTCGAGGAAGCCCGTTTGGCAAGTTTCCTGGGGTTAGGTGTCATTTGCGTCCGTAACACGACACCTGAATGATGAGGGGGGTTGTTTTGAAACGGTCGGCGGACCTTCTGGTGAATTGGACGGTGTGCAAAGCTCCGGCATAAGCGCAGGACGAGATACCACCATATCTGTGGTGGCCGCGGCCGGACCATACCGTTTCATCATGACTGCCTTCATACTTTGTCGCCACTGCAGGAAACCCTTCGCCCGTCTTAGATAACTACGGTCCTGATGTACGAATCTCCCGGGTGTGCCGGCTGCTTTCCCGCGGAATGCCGCACTTGATAACATCGCCAGCTTCGCTACACGGGCACTGGGACTCACGGCCAGACTGCTGGGTCTGTTCTCAGTGAGCCATTCTAGGTTTTCGATCACTTCGGGCTTCATCCCTCCGCTGAAGTACAGCTGCGAGATGGTCGTTGCGTGTCGGCGGAACCACCGCTCCATGAATTTGATCTGACGGGACCCTTCTCGGCGGGCGTCGATCGCTTTCTCTTCGGCCTTCTTGTCCTCGATGGCGAGATCTTGGGCGAGTATTGCTCGTGTTTCCTGGGAGTAGTTGTTTTGGGCTGACAGCTCGGCGAGGTACTTTGGTTGACGTTAGCTGATTCTGTCCCAGTCCGTTGCTTCGTGTCTCACGAATGGACACTCTGTTGTGATCTCCAGAGGCAGCAGGAGGTAAATAGCACAGGAAGAAAACAGCTCCGATCGGGTACTCACTGCCTGGTGATCGTCCATCTCGGCTAGCCGTTTATCGTCGAGGTTGTCCCATTTCTTGTCGTGGCAGTCCGGACAGGGAGATACGATGGCATTATACGAGACCATTATCACGAGATTCAGCTTGTCACATATCCCCGGATCGCCATTCACGCATGCAAACCGCATGAGGCGGTTGCAGCCGCAGCGGAAGCGAAAACGTGCGAGGTGACACATCTTGAGTGGGCGAGGATAGTTATGGCTGAGGGTTTGGCACTCGTAGTGATATGGAATCAGGCAGGTCGTCGCGAGATCAAGAGAACAGACCGTAGCGCGTCTAACTAGGACGGTTCAGGTGTATGTCTTCATCGCCCCCGCGGAAGAGTTGAGATACGGGTAGGTACCCAGCGTGAACTTACTTACACCTGCACGAGACTGACTTTCTCATGACGACAGCGCATCTGCGAACTCACCTGCAGCCTTACATGCACATATACCGTCAGGGGAAGCGACGGGATCTTACCGTGCCCTCGCATCTGGGAGCGTGAGGGGTCGACTGCGGTGCCCGCGTCTATCGCAGACTGACGGGGTTCCGGGAGAAGGTCGAATCTCGTACCCCGAGCTTACGCGGTGGCATCCCTCGATGAGCTATTACAAGATCAGGAACGACTAGGTATTCGAGACACGAGGAACGCCAGGGAACAATCCCAGGTTCACAACTCTGTACCCACAACGGCGAGCGCCATCCTGGCACATGTATATAAACAAGCTTTTGGAATTGCGTCAAAGTTGCGGCTAGTCTAGCTAGCGGGCGTGCTGGCGGTCGACCCAGAGAACTACTTCCCGCTCACCGTCCACGCTTACGCACTCCGCATTCTGCAGAAATTGGGGAACATGGGACACAGGTGGGAACGGCTCTCGGATGCGTGTGCAGAACTTGGAAGCCCCAAGACCATGATTTGGGATCTCCATACCGTGTCTGGCTACTACTTGGGGCCGCCCCTGAACGACTCTCGATGCCGCGCTACCGAATTCAATGGGGATGCACCGTCTTGGGACGGACAACGCTTCTAGGGCCTCCTTTTTTGTCTATACTGGGAACAACGAACCGAAACTGAAGCTCGAGGCCTCGACGTGAGATTCTGATACTGACGGACGAGAGTTGGTCTCGCCCGTAGATGGTGTAGTGGTTTACATGCAAGCAGCCTGGAAGGTACCCCTAGGCGTTGAGTAACACCGGCTGCCGTTGATGCAGGAGTAGGCCGCCCAGTCTCTGAAATTTCAGAGAAGACGCCCCTTTTGATTCATTCCTCGTGCAACTTTGGGTCTGAAGAAACACAAGTCGGGATCGGGCTGAGTGTCACAGTTGCTATTCTTCGGACATGTAGTTTTGCGCCCTTAAAGCGAACCCATCTTCAAGTGTCTGTTCCCAGAGCCCAAAACACCCAAGAACCTTTCGGATCTTGTCGTTCGAGGGTTTTAATATCTCTACCATAGGTAGTGGGCCCTCCTTCAATATCTGCACCCCGACCCGAAAAAGGTTGCATACAAGCAGACCCAGTCACGCGGCACCCTACCACAACCCACAACCCGCACCCTACCCGCACCCTACCCACAACCCAAAACCCACAACAATATCTACACCGATTACCCCGTTCCTCAACAACAAGCGAAGCAGCAAGCCGGCTCAAGCCCGGCTAGCTCAATCGGTAGAGCGTGAGACTCTTATAAAGAATTAACTTCTGTAATCTCAAGGTTGTGGGTTCGACCCCCACGTCGGGCTCAATTCCCGTCTGCTTGGACCGGCACTGCTCGCTTTCTTTTTGCTCTTTGCCATCTTCCCTTTATTCTTTTGACGTTACGCTATGTACCCTCCCTCTACGTACATCTGTGTCCTGTGCGTCCTGCAGCGGTGACCAAAAAAAGGGGGTGACATACTGTCCTGCCCGTTATTTTTCTTTCCCGACGACCTCCCTCTCTGCTTCTTCCTGGCTTGGGAAGAAGCAAAAAGGGGCAAAAAAACATACAACACCAGGGATTCGCTGGTCGTCACCGACCCAACTACTAGTCTGGCCCTCACTGGCTTGTCTATGGGAGAGCAGACGGGATCCCGAATTCTCCGGTGGGTATGGTCGTATGTGGGAGTTTGTGGCAGCATCAGGGGTGATATCCTTGGATCACCGGGAGGAGACCATCGCTGAGTGTTTGGTCGTCTTGCGATATCACATTCTCGGCTTGTGAGAGGGCGGTATCCATGTGCACAGTTAGGTGTCGGTATCTCCAAGTGACGACACCCGGTTGCCAGTTCTCTTCGCAATATGAAGACATATGATTTCAAAGGCAACGACACTTACACAAGACAACTCAATGATATTCACCAAATATCCGGCCTGCCATTGTTATAGTACTAGGATATACAACAATAACAATGCGTAAATGTGACTATCTTTGCCCATATCCCGTGGCTGCACTGTGCCAATCTCGGCCACGACCAAAACGCCATTTTGTTGCAAACCCCACCAGCATAATATCGCAAGGTATCCATCGCAAGCCACTGTACGCCCGCTCACCGCTTCAATGAAGGACATGAAATGAACAAATACACAAAAAAGGGTCCAAGAGGAAGGTCCATGATCATGACATGCTCAGCTCAGGGAAATACTGGGCGATCTTGTTCGGGTTTCCAAACTCGGTCCTTGCCGGTTCCGGTGACACGGGGCTGTTGTCTTGTGGTAGGGAACTTGAGTAGGGCTCAACAGCCGTCAGGGATGCGCGCTTCTTCTTGATGTTGCCCTGCGACGGTGGTTGCTGCGGGACCGACCGCAGGGGCCCTTGGTGCTGGGCCGATGGATTGCCTGGCTCGCTGTGTGAGAGCAGAGCACGAACCCGCGGGGTGGTAGCGTTGCCAAAGGGGATGGTGGGTAGGAACTTCTTGTGCGTCTCTAGCTCGATGCCGATACTCGGTGTTGTGATCAGAGGGGTACCAAGTCGCGCCGAAGCTTTTTCGTTCGTCTCAAGGCCCTTGGTGCGGACAAAGGCGGCGGAACGGCGATGATGAGGGTCGCGATCATAGTACTGGTCTAAGATCGGGTTGACCATCACAGTCTGGTTATGAATGGTAAGGATAGAGTTAGTTGGAACATTGACCCAGTTTTCTGAAGCAGGTTAGACACATCCTGTGAACGTTTTTATGGCATGGCCAAACTCACCTCGTTCAAACGTCAAGGGCTCACTCGCTACCAAGACGACGTCTGCGCCCTTGTCGCTGCGCGCCATCTGGTAGTCTCGGCTTTCGGGGTCGGGTACCCTGGTCTCCCACAGCGTCCCGGAGGAGTAATACAAGCTGGCGGCCTCGTCCGACGAGCTGCCAACATACCGCGTGCAGATAACTGTATGGCCGTCTGTGAGGGCAAAGTTGAGCAAACTCCGAGTATCGACGTTCTCAGCCAGGACCACGCTCTCAGGAATGCTATCGATGAGCTCGTTAATCAGAGCAATCGTCTTGAGCATGGCTTTCCTAAGCACTGTTGGCCCAAAGCCTTCGGCGGGTTGTGAGCTGGGGTCATAGCCCATGCGCTCCAGTGTGTCGAGAAACAGCGCAAACGCCCACTCGCTATCGGTCCCGCCGACAACGCCAAGGTACCACTTGTCAGCCAGCCGCTCGCCCAGTCGCCTCTTGATCTGCTTCCACCCACCCAGGCCACCGTTGTGCATCCACATCAGACTGCCATGGCAGAAAGGGTGGCAGTTGTCCTCGCTCAGCGAGCCCTCGGTGGTGGCGCGTACATGGGCGAAGATCAGATGCGACGCAGTTTTGGAGGCTAGCCGCTGGAGATTGACGCAGTTCCAGGCCGGTGTCGTCGATGTGAAGAGGCAGGGGGCGGCGCCCAACTTGGGCTCCGTGTAGAAGCCGATACCAAAGCCATCGGCGTTGTTCTGTCCACGACGAGTGTCCTGTGCGCCCCAGTCAGTTGTGGTGCCCAGGGGAAGGTGTGTCTTCCCTAGAAGAATGAATCAGACGTACCAGTCGTAGTCGGGAGTCGAACGACTGCTTGAGGATCGAGTGGGTCGGGTCGAGAATTAGCTTGGAGAGTAGGATCTCGTCGCTTCCCTTGTAGACCTGAGCGCGCAAATGGTCAGCCAATTGCTTTCGTGCAGAGGTGTCACCATCTGTTATCGACTTACTAGGAAGCGACACATTTTAGGCAGCGTTCGGAAGGTCGGCAATGCAGGCTGGGCGGTGATTACGCCCTGTCGGTTTCTAGGCAAGACGAAAGGGAGGTTGTTTGCGTTGTGAATTAGATGTGCTGTGACGAATGGCTGTTGTTGGTGGCGGAGGCCGACTAATAACAAGAGGCAGATCCCCAGGCCGGTTCCTGGGCGGCAGGGCTGATGAGTGCTGACGGAATCCACCCTCAGAATGGCGGAAGCTAGCCAGTTTTCATTTGAAACGGGCAACGCTTTTCGATACAAGCAGCTCCACGACTGATGCGTGGATTGAAGGGTCAGGCTTCCCCGATTTATCCCTCAATACGTGCCATAAAAAATAACGGCAAGCCTCAGACAGCAAACATGTCTTTGTCCGAAGCCAACGGACTGCTGCAGTCACCCCATGCCGCTTTCGCTGCCACAGCTCCTGCGCCGTTGTTCGTTATTTTACGTAAGCCTGGACCTGATGACCAGCCAGGGTTATGCATGGTGACACTGCGGCACCGCATACCGATCTGACTTGGTGGAGAGAGTTCCAGCATTTGAGCATTACGCGATTCTTCCCTTCTTAAACGGGCGATTCATTCTTAACGCATTACGATGATCATATGTGTATCATGAGAGAATAAACGAGGGCTCTCATGACATCTGTGACGGTCCAAGGATAAGTCTCGTGTGGCGTTGGATGTGGCTTTGATAGACCCTGGCAACGATTTGGAGGTGGGGTTGAGGCTCTTGTTGAACCCCTGTCTGTCGCTACAACCTTGGCATTTGAAACCGCGGCATTGATGAGCGAAGAACGCAATCTCGAACAAGAACCGTCATCGACGAGCCATCCACACAATCACCATACATCCTAAAGCCTTCTCACCAAATGCCTCCCGAACTGCATGCGTCGTAGTGTCCGCCCTCCCGATCCATCATGAGCGCACAGCTCCGCGCTGCCGGGGCTCTCGCCCCGCTCGCTCGACGCGTCACAACTCGCGCCGTGCGTCACTTCCATCAGCTCCCGCTCCCGACCGGCGGCATCCAGCGGGCCGATGGCGTCGCCCGCACCCTGCGGCGCCATGCTCGCTTTCCATCGAATGCCTTCCACAACGCCGTTATTGTACGCAATGCCTCCTTTGCCCGCATGCTGCCTAAGCTGGTCATCAAATTCGCCCGCATCCCCGCCCTGTTCGGCGGTCTGATGGTCGGAGGGATCGCATGGATACAGTACCAAGCTATCCGTAAGGAGACTATCCGTAGCATATCATTTATAATGCTAACAGAGTCCAGAGGTGAGCAATTCGGCTCAGGAGATGTTCGGAAATATGAAAGACGTAGTCGGCACCACGGCCTCGGGCCTGTGGGGCAGCGCTATCGACATCGCCGGGCAGACAAAACGCGGCTGGGAGAACACCAAGGAGCAAGTTGAACTACCCGGGTGGCTGGACAAGATCCTGAAGGGAGATGGCGAGTCGGGCGAGGGCAGCAACAACTCAGGGGGCTCAGGCGGCCCTGAACCACCAAAGCAGAGCAAGGCCGGCGTTGCGGCCGCCGCTTCGGTATCTGCTGCCGCGTATGGCTACGACCAGTCGGCTGAACAGGACGAACGAACCCCCGAGGAGATGGCTAAAGACGACCACATGATGTATATCACGAAGATGATGATCGAAATCCGGAACCTGTTGCAAAAGGTTGGACAGTCAAACACCGTCACACTACCGTCTATTGTTGTTATTGGGTCGCAATCCTCCGGGAAGAGCTCGGTCTTGGAAGCCATCGTGGGCCACGAGTTCTTGCCAAAAGGCACCAACATGATCACTCGCCGCCCCATTGAGCTTACGCTAGTGAATGACCCTCATACGAAGGTTGACTACGCCGAGTTTCCGGATCTTGGGCTTCATAGGATTACCGACTTCTCTCTCGTCCAGAAAAACCTCACCGAGCTCAACATGTCGGTCCCTGAGACCGAGTGTGTCTCGGACGATCCTATCCATCTGGTGATACATTCGCCAAACGTCCCGGATTTGTCGCTTATTGATCTTCCTGGCTACATTCAAGTTGCTGGAGAAAACCAGCCGCGAGAGTTGAAGCGCAAGATCTCAGAGCTGTGCGACAAGTACATTCGAGGCCCCAACATCATCCTGGCTATTTCCGCAGCAGACGTGGATCTGGCCAACTCGACCGCCCTACAGGCGAGCCGTAGGGTGGACCCGAGAGGAGAGCGCACAATTGGTGTCATCACCAAGATGGACCTGGTCGACGCGGAGAAAGGGGCTGCTATCTTGGCAGATAGGCAGTACCCCCTTCGGCTTGGCTACGTTGGTGTGATATCGAAGCTGCCAACGCAAACATCTTTATTCAAGAGAGATACAAGTAACGTCCTAGCCGCCATCAGCCGAAACGAGAAGAGCTACTTCGGCTCACACCCGGCTCTTTTCGGACCAGATGCTAGTGTCAGCACCGGCACAGTGACATTGAGGAAGAAACTCATGCAGGTTTTAGAACACCAGATGTCATCGAAACTCCAGATCACACAGGATGCTATTCAACGAGAACTCGAGGAGACGACGTATCAGTTCAAGGTTCAATACAACGAGGAGCCCATGTCGGCAGAGGCGTACCTGGCGGCAAGTTTGGATGATTTCAAGCATCTGTTTCACAAGTACGCTTCCACTTTTGGGCGTCCACAAATGCATGAGCTGCTGAAGGATGCTCTGGACCAGCGAGTGCTTGACCAGCTCGCCGCAAGATACTGGAACAAGCCCATCGCGGACCTGTTACCTGCCCTTCCCGACCCTGAGAACATCGCCGACCTCCCCAAGTCGGACCCCAAATCGCCATACTGGCACCTCCAGCTCGACACCGCGTCATCGGGGCTCACCCGACTCGGTGTTGGACGTCTGGCAACCACCGTTGTTTCCGCGGCTGTACAGTCCAGCATTGACCAACTCATCAACAAGTCCGCGTTTGCCAAGCACCCGTCCGCGCGGCAGGTTATTAGCGAGGCGGCAGCAACCGTCTTGGCTGATCGCGCATATACCACCAGTGACGGCATCGAATTTTCGCTGAAGCCGTACAAGTACGAGGTCGATATCCACCCTCAGGAATGGCAGCAAGGACGTGACCACGTCGCGGGTGTGCTCAAAACAGAGCTCGAACATTGCCAAACCGCAATGAAACAACTTGAAGGCGTCGTGGGTGGACGCAAGAAGCTGAAGGAAGTTATGACATTTGTGGACAAGGCCCGCAAGGGAGAGATTATCGTAGATGGGGAGACGCGTAATGGCGCCGGCGGGTTCAGTGCTGCACTGCTGGCTAAAGGTAAACCTCGATTCCCGTGTTCATGATAGACCGCGAAATTAACCAATGTGACCAGGACGCGAAGCCGCATTCCTGCGCGATCGCGCTGACATCATCAACATGCGTATGCTAGCCGTCAAGTCACGCCAGTGCAAGAGCCTGGAGAACAAGTACTACTGCCCCGAGGTGTTCCTCGACGCCGTTGCAACAAAACTTACCCAAACCGCCGTCCTCTTCCTAAATGTCGAGATGCTCAACGACTTCTATGCCCGCTTCCCACGTGAGGTCGAGTCAAAGCTCGGCGAGACCATGCTCTCCGGTGGCCTGGAGAGGTTCGCTCAAGAAGATCCACGCATTAAGAGGCATCTAGACCTCATCAAGCGGAAGGAGCTGCTAGAGCTGGTCTTGGCCAAGATCGATGGCTTGAACCGAATGGAGGGCATCGGCGGCCGCGACAGGGAGGACAAGAACGACGGGAGGGCGGGGAAGAGGGGGAGGAGAGGGCTCTTATTCTGAGAGACCGGCGCGCTGACGTGACGTGGAGAGGTGGACTTTGCATAGAATACCGGCGTTTTCCCTCGTTGTGAGTGTATGTATTCACTTTGTTTTGCCTTTGGGCGCGGTGTTTAGGGAGTGGTTGCTGGGAGGCGTTTTGTTTGATATAAATTGTGAGGCTGCGTGCCAGAGTAGGAGGTGGCTGTGGTCTCGGTGATGGTCAGTATGGACAGGCACACAAATGAGGAACTGGTCGTAGATGTACATTTGGAATACCCTTCTCGAAAGTCAATAATCTGTACTCAATTCTCTAGCTCGGACGACCCTAGATTGTTGTTCGGATGAAGTTACTAATCCATCGGGTCATGCAGTTATTCGATCAACTTTGGAAAGATCAGATGAAATCCAATTTGCAAGTCATAGTGGCTCAAAGCACCAGTCAGCTAGCCCGCCCCTTTCATTTATGTCATAACACTATATCCGTGACAAGATGCTACATCACGTACTCATGACACTAAGGCTATGAACTAATTCCCATCCGTACTCATCTGTACCGTCACTTCCCACCGCAAGTTGCTTCCGCGTCCGTAACCCTCACCCAGGCGGTTCTGTACCACCCTGGCCAGTCTTGTCCGAACCTGGCTGAGCGCGCTATCGTCGAGGCCCCGCACCAGGCACACTTTGAGGTTTGCCATCGCTAAACCGTAGTGTACCTGCCAGAACTGCGCCTCATCGACCCGTGTGACCTGCGGCTCTGCCTCGAGCTCACGCACTACGGCTGAAACGGTGGTGCTGTTTCCTCCGATGTGGCTGTCCGTCTTCTTCCCGCTGCCAACTCCGTTGGAAATAGTGTTGCTCGAGTGGCTCGTTTCAGAGTGTCCACTGTAGCTCATCAGGAGCATCAGACCCTGTGCAATGGCTAAACGTGTGCCGAGAACAAACATGCTCCCTGCGATAGCGGCGCAGATGACGCGATCGAGCCAGACGAAGTGAGGGACGCTCACCAATGGGAGGAGGAGCATCAATAGAGCAAAGCACATGGTGAGGAAGTGGAAAGGGTTGGCGAGAATGCCAGACCCAGGCAGGACTTTGCTCAGATACGGCAGGGGCACGCGCATGACGCGGCGGATGCGGCTGTGGTTGCGTAGACCGTATGCGCTGATAAGAGTGCTCACAACAGCGGCAAGCGAGGCCGTGTCAATGGTGCCAGGATGGATGTAGCGTTGACCACCGCCGCCATGAGCATGGGCGTGGGCATTGGCGGGCTCGTGCTCGTGCGGATGGTGTGGGATATGCCCGCCGACAGACTCCAAGGTGTGTTTGAGGTTATGGGACACTAAGTCAAAGCCGCCGAAGACGAGGAAGACGGACATAGCGAAGCCAGCAAGTACCTCAGCGCGTTGTAAACCGAATGGGTGTCGGATGCTTGAGCGGCGCCAAACTTCGAAGTTACCCAGAACGTCGACGGCAACGCATACGGCTGCCGAGCCAACGTCGAAAAATACCAAGTGGGAGAGCGCCGTCATGGCTAGCGACCCCTCAGCGCAGAAGAAGACATAGACGGCGACAGCAGCGTGGCAACAGCACCAGTACAGGCGCACGCGTTGATCTTTCTGCATACTCGCCCACGCCTCCTTCAGGGTTGGTATGGGTAGAGAGGCGGGGAGGACGGGCGGCGGCCGTGGTGGAGGTTCTTGAAAGAATTGGTGCTGCGCGCTGACGGAACTGTGTTTATAGCGATGGCCGCGCCGTTGGCCAACGTTGTTCTGGAGCAGAGAGGATAGAGTGTCAGTCGGGAATAGATACGCGAGAAAGCACAGGAAAAGCATCACAGGCTCGGAGACAATGTGGGAGGGGAAGCGCACGTACAGACTTCACAGGAGACGTGGAGATGACCTGTGTCTGGAAGTTGAAGGGATTCTTGAGGGTAGGCGCCGCCACGCCAGCGTTGGCGGTGCCATCTTCGAATGCCATCGGGGAGAAGGAGTGCTCGGGTGTTGGAGGACGCAATGAGCTTGCGCTCCCTGGATGGAGGAGAGTGGGTCGGCGATCAGGGGTCAATATGTCCTGTTGCTGAAGATGCTGGGGATAATCGGTCGTCTCTGCCTCCTTCTCATCCCGGCTTGAGTCGTCGAATGTTAGGAAGATAGATGTGCCGTTGTCGTCGGAGCCGGTAATCACTGGCGCGCGTAGTGTCTTTTGTTTGTCAATATCAGAAAAACCTGTCGCCATGTGCTCTGCCCTGCAATGCGCGGTGGCGTATGGCACCAGTCGTCGTTGACAGTTCTGAATTGGCGGTTGAAGGCGGGAAACGAGCAGGGAAACCAAGACGACGTCGCCGCGATCCTTCCCAAGGTAGTTTAGCGCGGCAACACGAGCGGAGCAAGATCAACCCTGTTAGATTTTAGATCCCTGTCGCTGTCGATTAGCGTTTGATGTTGACGATAAACCCAATTGATTTGTCTGGCTACCTGGTAGTTTATGCAAGGAAAACGGTAGGCATCGACCGCGACCGCGATTGCGACTGCGACTCTGCGTATACATAGAATGCGACATCCCCTTTCCTGCAGCGAGCCACCCCAATCGTTGGCCAGCAGATTCACCGACCACTCACGTCCAAGATCGTGAGGCAAGAGTGAGGGGTGGGGCGCCAGGGGTCTCTAGGCTTGGCGCCTTGCCTGTCGGGGGTGGGGCCTCGAACTGCGAAATTCCAACCAATGCCGGTTCAGCTTCTCGGATCTTAAAGATCTGCATCTGGCCCCATCGCATTCTCCAAACACACGACAGCGTGTATCGCGCCCAGCATTGGTTGCAGCGCCGACATGCAATCGCGCACCCAACAGCCATACAGTCAACCCTCTCCATAAGAATCAGCCTCGTCGCAGGAATAATATTCTTACAGGGAGGTTATTCCAACTACCAAGAAGGGTGCACGGACCTATACCACCCCTGGACCCCATA
>Ga0247770_1000266_pt1 | contig 50715 bp, 46 predicted proteins | sample UWRJL136409B6_FD_179943 | JGI IMG/M metagenome (GOLD analysis project Ga0247770, IMG submission 179943) | Plant litter microbial communities from Arlington Agricultural Research Station in Wisconsin, United States - UWRJ-L136-409B-6 | ecosystem: Environmental > Terrestrial > Plant litter >...
GCCCCGGCGGCTCCGCGCATCTCGCAGAAGTGCCGCCACGAGCGGGCGTTGCCGGTGACCACGATCTTGGTCTCGGCCGCGTTGGGGAGGACGGAGCGCGCCGCCTGCCGCGCGCGCTTCTTCCGCATCGTCGCCGTCCCCGATTCTCCCACCTTCTCCGTCACGTCGGCCAGGAGCGCGCGGTAGGAGTCGAGCGACTCCTGGCAGGCGCGCACCCACGCATCGTAGGCGCCCGTCCCCTCCTCGATCTCCGGCGGAAGGACGAAGCCGATCTCCGACTCGTCCACGTAGCGCTGGCTGAGCTGGCTGTATCCCATCCCCGCGCGGTGCCGCACCAGCTCGTGCGTCAGCGAGCGGCTGACGCCCTCCAGGAGCAGGCTCCACACGGCGTGCTCCAGCACCGAGCCGTGCTTGGTGTGCAGGATGTTGCCGAGGTACGCCGCGTTGGTGGTGCGGCCGGGGATGGACTTGTGCCCGCCCTCCAGCCCCGCGTCCGCGCCGAAGGAGAGGTAGCAGAGGCGCCCCGCGAACTCGGCCAGCGCCTCGCCCGCCACCTCGCTGTCGCTCTGCCAGCGGATGTGCGGCGGCACCGTGAACTGCTGGCGCGCGATGACGGTGACGCGCGGCTCGCGGATGATCTGCATCGGTTTCGGCTCTCGGGGAGGGTGTGGGTGCGGCGCGGAATAGTAGGCCGCGCCCCCCCGGCCGGACAAGAAGCCCTCCGTCACCCCGGCCGGTGAAACGGACCCGCGGAGCGGCGCGTACGATCGCCCGCGTGGTCCTGGCTTTCTCGATCCATCCCACCACACCCCATTTTCCCATGAGCACGCTCGAGACGCGTCCCATCCCCCTCTCCCGCCCCGCCCTTCCGCCGGGCCGCGGGCGGCGCCGGGTTCCGCTGGCGTGGTGGCCGGTGGCGGCGCTTTCGCTGCTGGTGGTGGCGTACGGGACTGCCTACGTGGTGCTGGGGGAACGGATGTATCCGCCGAACCTTCGGGAGTCGTTCCTGGCGCGGCCGTGGGGGATCTACACGCACGCGCTGTTCGGATCGATCGGGATGCTGACGGGGCCGCCGCAGTTCCTCGCGTCGCTGCGCGCGCGGCGGCCGGGGCTGCACCGGGCGATGGGGAAGGTGTACGTGGGATCGGCGATGATGGTGGGGCTGAGCGGGCTGTACATGGCCCCGTACTCGTTCGGCGGGATGGTCACGCACCTGGGGTTCGGCGGGCTGGCGGCGGCGCTGCTGGTGACGACGGGCGTGGCGCTCGCCCGAATCCGCGGCGGCGACGTGGAAGGGCACCGCGCGTGGATGGTGCGCAGCTTCGCCCTCCTCTTCGGGGCCGCGACGCTGCGCATCGAGATCCCGCTGCTGATGGTGCTGCACCAGGGCGACTTCCTGGCGACGTACCGGGAGGTGGCGTGGCTGTCCTGGGTGCCCAACCTGCTCTGGGCGGAGGCCTGGCTGCGCTTCCGCCGCCGGCCGGCCCTGGCGGCACCCGCCGCCGCCTGACGGGGATCGATCCGCATCTCCCGCCGGACCGAGACAGGCCGCGCGCTCGTTCCCGGGCGCGCGGCCTTCGTCCGTCCGGAACCGGGAATCCCCATCCCCCCGAAACGGCGGCGGTTGCGCGGCGGGGGCGCGGGGGAGCATCTTGCGCGCGGACGGAAAACCGCACCGGAGATCCAATCGCTTGCGCATCGCCTCGCTTCTTTCATCCGCCACCGAGATCGTCCACGAGCTGGGGCTCGGGGACCGGCTGGTGGCCATCTCGCACGAGTGCGACTGGCCGCCGGAGTCGCAGCACCTGCCGCGGCTCAGCCGCTCGCGCTTCGACCCCGCGGGGCTCACCAGCGGCGAGATCGACGCGGCCGTGCGGCGGTGCATGGCGGAGCACGGGAGCGTCTACGAGGTGGACGTGGCGGCGCTGCGCGACGCGCGCCCCGACCTGATCCTCACCCAGGCCGTCTGCGAGGTGTGCGCGGTCCCCACCGGCTCGGTGCACGAGGCGGTGGCGAAGCTCCCCTTCACGCCGCGGGTGCTCTCGCTGGACGCGCACACGCTGGAGGAGATCCTCCTCACCCTCCGCCAGGTGGCCGACGCCGCGGGAGAATCCACGCGCGGCGCCGAGACGGAGGCGCGGCTGCGCGGGCGGATGGACATCGTGCGCCGGGCGGTGGCGGATCGTCCCAGGCCGCGCGTGCTGGCGCTGGAGTGGCTGGACCCGCCGTTCGCGCCGGGGCACTGGATCCCGGAGATGATCGAGATGGCGGGCGGAGAGAGCCTGGTGGGGACGGCGGGCGGGCACTCGGTGGAGATCCCATGGAGCGACGCCGAGGGGCTCGATCCCGACGCCCTCCTCCTCCTCCCCTGCGGCTACGCGATGGAGCCCGCCCGCGCCGACGCCGACCGCGCCCGCGACCGCCTGCACGCCCTCGCTCCGAGGGCGATCGAGGGAGGGCGCGCGTCCGTCGGCCACAGCTCGTACTTCAGCCGCTCCGGCCCGCGCGTGGTGGGCGGGATCGAGGCGCTGGCGGCGCGCCTGCACCCCGGCGCGATCTCGGAATCCGCCGCGGAGGGCGTGCTGGAACCCTGGCGGTGAGCCACCGCGAGCCCACGACGAGCTGGGCATCGCGCATCACCCCCATCTGCGTCCCCGAGGGCGGCGCGTCGTTCCACGTCGTCATCCTCCACGCCTACGACCCGGAGACCGTCGTCCGTTCGCTGGGGAACGGGGATCCGTGGCGCGAGCGTGGCGCGGCGATCTTCGCGATCCACGGGGAGCGGGGGACGCGGACGCGGACGTCGGGGCCGGAGCGGGTGGGCGGCTTCGGCATGACCGTCGAGCGGATCGACGCGCCCGGGGCGAACGAGGCGATCACGGACGCCTTCGGGATCCTCCCCTTCGGGGACGACCACGTGGCGCTGGCGGTGGCGGAGCGGCCGGACGGGACGCTGCTCTACGCCGACCTTCTCGTGAGCGGCAACGCGGGCGGGATCCGGCCCGGGAGCCTGGACGAGGCGCTGGAAGGGATCGCCGGCGCCGACGGGGCCGATCCGCTCGCTTCCGGAGCGTGGGAGGTGGCGGACGGGTGGGAGCGGGCGCCCCGGCTTCGCGGCACGCTGGCGGTGCTGCGGGGATTTCCTCCGACGAGGCCCGCCGTCCCGCAGGGCGCGGCGCTTGCAAGCCCCGCCGCGCATCACGGCAGGTCCGCGCTTCCGCAACAGGAGAGAACGACGATGCGGCTCCCCACGCGCTTGCACGGCGTGCTGGACTACACGGTGGGCGCGCTGATGATCGCCCTCCCCTACCTTCTGGGCTTCGCCGGCGGGCCGGCGGGGTGGGTGTTCGTGGGGATGGGCGTGGCCACGCTCCTCTACAGCGCCTTCACCGACTACGAGCTGGGACTGGTGAAGCGGCTCCAGATGCCGTACCACCTCTGGCTTGACGCGCTCGCCGGCGTGCTGCTGGCGGTGTCGCCCTGGCTCTTCGGGTTCGACACGGACGTCTGGATTCCGCACGTGGCCGTGGGTCTCTTCGAGATCGCCGCCGTCGTGGTCACCGACACCATCCCCGCCTATGACCGACGCCGCGCAGGCTAAGGGTCTCCTTTCGCAGACGGAGCTCACGGACAGCACCATCCCGGAGCTCCGCCCGCGCATCCAGGCGTACGCCGAGACCGCCACCGGCATCCACGCCATCCGCATGGACGACGCGCTCGAGATGTTCGAGCGCTGCCGGACGGCCGCCAAGGCCGACGAGCCCGACATCCCCTTGGTGTGGATCGACATCGCCTCGCCGGGGGAGAGCGAGGCGGAGTTCATGCGCTCGCGGCTGCACTTCCACCCGCTGGCGGTGGAGGACTGCGTCCGCGGGCGGCAGCGGCCCAAGCTGGACCGCTACCCCGGCTACTACTTCATGGTGCTGTACGCGGCGGCCATCAACCCGGAGCGCGACCGCATGGCGCTCCACGAGGTGCACCTCTTCCTGGGCCGGCGCTACATCGTCACCGTGCACGACCACCGCATCTCGCAGTTCGGCGAGGTGCTGGCGCGGTGGCGGGCGGACCCGGCGTCGTTCCGCACGGTGGGCGCCATCGGCCACGCCATCGTGGACGCGGTGATCGACGACTACTTCCCGGTGCTGGACCACTTCGCGGGGCGGGTGGAGGAGGTGGAGCTGGACGTCTTCCGCACCGACCGCGGCGCCGGGCTGGAACAGATCCTGGGGATCCGCCGCGAGCTCACCCTCTTCCGCAAGGTGGTGGGCCCCGAGCGCGACCTGCTGTCCACCATGCTCCGCCGCGACCTCCCCTTCGTGAGCCCCGAGCTGGTGCTGTACTTCCAGGACGTGCACGACCACGCCATGCGCGTGGTGGAGGAGCTGGACACCCTCCGCGACCTCCTCTCGGCCGCGCTGGAGGGGCAGCTCTCCACCGCCTCCAACCAGCTGAACGTGACCATGCGGCTGATGGCCGCGTGGTCCATCATCCTGATGGCGATGGCGTGGATCGCCGGGATCTACGGGATGAACTTCCGCGTGATGCCCGAGACGCAGTGGGCGCTGGGCTACCCCTTCGCGCTCCTGCTGATGGCCATCGTGGGCGCCGCGCTGCTGTTCTACTTCAAGCGGAAGCACTGGCTGTAGCGCGGAGGCCCCGGTGGGCCTCCTCCCTGGCGCTGAATAGAAAAGTCCAGTTTGTTCGGTTTGCGACAGGCGTCCGGCAGCTCCTTTTCGTGCCCCAGGGTCGGCCGAAGGACGGTGGCGACTCTGAATGACTGCTTGAAAGCAAAAGACAAAAAAGCGCGAAGCGCCGAGGTGTTTCCCTCTCCCGTTATCGGAAGAGGAGAAAGCGTGGCGTGTCGGCGGAGGCAGTTCCGGCCGACCGCCACGCGAGGGGTGAGGGCGCCCGCGGGCGCGCACCGAAGCACTTCGCCCACGCCGTCCCGAGCCCGCGCGTCGATCCCCATCCGCTCATCCCGCCGCCAGCCGCATCCGCCCCCGCACGGCTCCACCCGCCCCGATGGGCTTGGTCGTCCCCGCTCCATCCGCTACCTTATCCTCTCCACGATAAATGTCGGCATCCGTCGCCGCCTCCGTTCGTCGCAACGTCGAATCCCCGGCGCTTCCTCGTCCGCGCCCGTGATCCCCATCTCCCTGGTCGTCCCCATGAAGCCGCAGACCTCCCTTCTCGCCCTGGCCCTGGCCCTTCCCGCGGCCGCGCACGCGCAGGCGCGGCCGGCATCGCAGCCGGGGCAGGCGCACGGGGGCGCCGCCGTTCCGGTGGTGCGGGCGGTGCGCACCACGGCGGGGGTGCAGGTGGACGGGCGCCTGGACGACGCGGCGTGGGCGGAGGCACCCCCGGTGGGCACCTTCACGCAGGTGGACCCCGACGAGGGGCGCCCGGCCAGCGAGGCCACGGAGGCGCGCGTCCTCTACGACGACGAGGCCATCTACATCGGCATCCGGGGGCGCGACCGGGGGCGCATCTCCACGCGGCTGGGGCGGCGCGACATGGAGCTGGGCGACTCGGACTGGTTCGGCGTGGTCATCGACTCGTACCACGACCACCAGACGGCCTTCTCCTTCGACGTGAACCCCTCGGGGGTCCGCCGCGACGCCACCAAGACCGACAACGGCGACGACCTGTCGTGGGACGCGGTGTGGGAGGCGGAGGCGAGCGTGGACTCGGCCGGGTGGAGCGCGGAGTACCGCATCCCCTTCAGCCAGCTGCGCTTCAACCCGCGCGAGGCGGCGTGGGGGATCCAGGTGGAGCGCATCATCGGGCGGCGCAACGAGTACGCGGTGCTCTCGTTCACCCCCAAGAGCGAGCGCGGCGGGATCGCCCGCTACGGGCACCTGGAGGGGCTGACGGCGGTGCCCACGGGAAAGCGGCTGGAGCTCCTTCCCTACACGGTGGCCCGGGCGGAGCACATCGACCCGGGGCTGAACCCCTTCCGCACCGACCGCGAGTACGCCGCCTCGGCCGGGCTGGACCTCAAGTACCGCCTCACCACCGACCTGACGCTGGACGCCACCATCAACCCGGACTTCGGGCAGGTGGAGGTGGACCCGGCCACGGTGAACCTCTCGGCCTTCGAGACGGTCTACCAGGAGAAGCGCCCGTTCTTCGTGGAGGGGAGCGAGATCTTCTCCTTCGGCCCCGGGACGCTGGCGGCGGGCGGCGGGCTCTTCTACTCGCGGCGGGTGGGCGGCCGCTACTCGCCGCTGTCGCCGCCCACCGCGCTGGCCGACCCGCCCCGTGAGACGGACATCCTGGCCGCCGCCAAGCTCTCGGGAAAGACGGCGGGCGGGTGGTCGCTGGGGTTCCTGGACGCGGTGACGGCGCGCGAGGAGGCGCGCTTCCAGACGGAGGAGGGGCCGGAGCGGATGGTGGTGGAGCCCCTGACCAACTTCTTCGTGGGGCGGCTGCGCAGGGACCTGCGCGCCGGGCAGAGCTACGTGGGCGCCATGGTGACGTCGGTCACGCGCGACCTGGAGAGCGACGCGCTGGCGGCGGCGCTCCCCTCGCAGGCGCTGACGGCGGGAGTGGACTTCCTCCACCAGTTCGCCGACCGGCAGTGGGCGCTCACGGGGTTCGTCTCGGGAAGCCTGGTCCACGGCGACTCGCTGGCCATCATGCGGGTGCAGCGCTTTCCCTGGCGCTACTTCCAGCGGCCCGACGCGGAGCACCTGGAGGTCGACCCGGGCGCGGGGTCGCTCAGCGGCCTCTCGGCCGAGGTGGAGCTGCGCAAGCAGGCGGGGGCGCACTGGCTGGGAAGCGTGGGCGCGGCCACCATCTCCCCCGGCTACGAGATCAGCGACCTGGGGTCGCAGCGGCGCGGCGACCGCTTCGACGTGGACGGCTCGCTCAGCTACCGCGAGCAGACGCCCGGAAAGCGGCTGCGCTACTGGAGCCTCACCGGCACGGCGCGCCGCGAGTGGAACCACGACGGCGACCACATCTACACCTCGCTCTTCCTGGGCGGCTTCTGGCAGAGCCTGGGCTACTGGAGCGGCAACCTGAACGCCGGCTACACGCCGCGGGGCTTCGACGACCGGCTCACCCGCGGCGGGCCGCTGGCCGCCCGCCCGTCCAACTGGCGGGTCTACGCCAGCCTGGACAGCGACTACCGCAAGCCGCTGACGGGCTACGGCAGCGTCTACTACTTCGAGGACGAGGCCGGCGGGTGGAACCTGGAGCTGAACGCGGGCGCCGGGGTGAAGACGTCGCCGCGGTGGAACCTGTCGGTGGGGCCGTACCTGTCGCGCTTCGCCACGCCGGCGCAGTACGTCGCCGCCGTGCCGGACGACACGCCGGCGGGGCTCTTCGGGGAGCGGTACGTCTTCGCGCCGCTGGACCAGACCACCTTCGCGCTGGAGACGCGCTTCAACTACACCTTCAACCCGGAGCTCACGCTGGAGGTGTACGCGCAGCCCTTCGTCTCCAGCGTGGACTACGGCGCCAGCCGCTACCTCACGGCGCCGCGCACCTTCGACTTCGCGCCGGAAGCGGAGGACGGGGTGACGACGGGGGACTTCAACTACCGCTCGCTGCGTGGGAACGCGGTGGTGCGCTGGGAGTGGCGGCCGGGGTCCACGCTGTACCTGGCGTGGCAGCAGCAGCGCGAGAGCTTCGAGGACGTGGGCGACTTCCGCCTGGGCCGCGACCGCCGCGCGCTCTTCAACGCCGAGCCCGACAACGTCTTCCTCGTCAAGGTCAGCTACTGGCTGAACCCCTGAGGGATCTGGTGAGGAGACCGTCGGCGGCGCGCGCCCGCGGCGCCCTCACCCCTCGCGTGAAGGTCCGCGAAAACCGCCTCGCGGACGCATCACGCTTTCCCCTCTCCCGATTACGCCCCGATGACGGGAGAGGGAACGCCTTGGCGCTCCGCGCTTGACGAAGCGCACTCCGTTCTTGTCGGTTGCCTTTGGCGTTAAGCAGTCATTCAGAGGGCCGGCCGAACAGATCTCGCCTCCGCGTGATCGCCCGCAGGCCCGTGGGATCTACTCTGCGAGTGAGAGGCTTGGGCGCGGCAGCGACGACACCACCGCGGCCGCGAATGCCGCGGATCGCGTGAGCTCCGGCCTGGTCGCGAGAGCCGGCCATAGATCCTTCAGCCTGCCGGAATCCGTGCGGAGGACGATTCGGCGCGGCCGGCTTCAGGATGACAGATCAGGGGAGCGGAGGGATGAGGTGCGGGGGGATACGGATCGAAGTATCGAGGGGCGGTGCTGCGCGGTGCGATACGGACCGAAAGACGGACGGGCGGATGATGTGCGGGAGGATACGGATCGAGGCAGCGAGGGGCGGTGCCGCGCGGTGCGATACGGATCGAAGGACGGACGGGCGGATGATGCGCGGGAGGATACGGATCGAGGCAGCGAGGGGCGATGCCGCGCGGTGCGATACGGATCGAGGGATGAACGGGCGGATGATTCCGGCGCGGGAAAGATCGAGAGATGAGGGGGCGGATGACATGCGGTGGGATGTGGATTACCATCCCGATGCCGCTGTTTGATCGTAGGCGATGCGAAGGAGAAGGGGCGCGGGACCGATGCCGGTCCCGCGCCCCTTCCGTTCGACGTCGATCAGCGACGATCGGGGACGATCAGCGGATCTTCTTGCCGCTGGCGTCCCAGACCTCGACGGTGCCCAGGTTCCGGGCGCGGATGGGCGCCTCGATCTTGGACAGGTCGCCCGCGACCACGATGGTGAGCGCGTTGGGCGTCAGGCGCCGCCCCGCCACCGCCGTCAGGTCGGCCGGGGTGACGGCCGACTGGCGCTCGCGGTAGCTGGCCCAGTAGTCCAGCGGAAGCCCGTACATCAGCACCCGCTCCATCCGCCCCGCCAGCCCCTGCACCGTCTGCACCGAGCTGGGGAACGAGCCGACGATGTTGGCCAGCCCGCCGCGAAGCTCCGCCTCGGGGACCGGCTCGGCCGCGAGGCGGCGGTACTCGCTGACGATCTCCACCAGCGCCGAGTCGGTGGCGTTGGTGCGCACCGCCGAGTTGATGGATAGGGTGCCCACCCCCAGCAGCGGGTTGAACCCCGCGAAGGCGCCGTAGGTGTAGCCGTGCCGCTCGCGCAGGTTGGTGTTGATGCGGGCCTGGAAGCCGCCGCCCAGCACCTGCGTCAGCGCGTCCAGCGCGTAGTAGTCGGGATCGTTCTGCGCGATGGCCGCCTGCCCCGCCGCCACCCCCGACTGCACCGACCCCGGCCGGTCCACCAGGATGATGCGCGTCCCCGAATGCGCCTGCACCGGGTTGGACACCGCCGGCAGCTGCGGCGCCGGGGCCGACCACCCGCCCAGCACCCGCTGGGCCCACTGGCGGGCCTCCTGCGCGGTCACGTCGCCCACCAGCAGGAGGGTGGCGTTCCCCGGCGCGTACATCCGCCGGTGCCACGCCACCACGTCCTCGCGGGTGATGGCCTGCAGCGACTCCGGCGTCCCGGCGGCCTGCCGCGAGTACGGCGCCGTGGGGGCGAAGAGCGCCTGGCTGAACGCCTCGGCCGCCAGCCCCTCCACCCGCGAGCGGCGCTGCACCGCGCCGGCCAGCGCCTCGTTGCGGACCCGGGTGAACTCGCCCTCCGGGAAGGTGGGCTGCGTCACCGTCCTGGCCGCCAGCTCCAGCGCCTCGGGGAAGACCGACTTGAGCGACGTCACCTGCGCCGTCCCGCCGGCGTACCCCGCGCCGGTGCCCATCTGCGCGCCCAGCTGCTCGATGCGGGCGGCGATCTCGGCGCCCGTCATCCCCTGGATTCCCTCGTCCAGCAGCTGGCCGGTGAGCGAGGCGAGGCCGTTCTTCTCCAGCGGCTCGTAGATGGAGCCGGCGTTGACCAGGATGCGGCCGTGGACGATGGGGAGCGCCGGCTGGGGCACCACCACCACGCGAAGGCCGTTGGCGAGGCGGAAGTCCTCCACCCGCGGCACCTGGTAGGGGCGCAGCGCGGAGGGCGCGGGGGGCTGCTCCTGGGCCGCGGCGGGGGCCGCCGCCAGGAGGGCCGCGGCCGCGATCAGCGGATAGTTGATTCGGCGCATGTTCACTGGCCCGGGGCGGAGGGTTGGGCGCCCGCCTGCGGGGCGCGCGCGGGAACGTAGACGAGCGTCACCCGGTTGGTCGGCACCAGCCGCTCGGCGGCCAGCGCCCGCAGGTCGGCCAGCGTCACGCGGTCGATGTCCGCCAGCTGCGTGTTGACCCAGTTGGGGTCGCGGTAGTAGGTCCAGGCCTGGGCCAGCAGGTCGGCGCGGCCGCCGAAGCCGCCGGTGACCTGCAGGGTGTTGACGAGCTGGAAGCGCCCGCTGGCCTTCACCCGGTCCAGGTGCGCCTGGGTGATGCTCGCGGCCACCCGGTCCAGCTCGGCGATCACCGCCTTCTCCAGCGAGTCGGCGCTGGCGCCCGGCTTCCCCTGCGCGTTGACGATCAGCAGGTCGGCGCCGTCCACCAGCCCGAAGTTGAAGGCGCTGACGCCGGTGGCGATCTGCTGCTCGCGCACCAGCCGCTCGTACAGCGGGCTGGAGCGCCCCTGCCCGATGGCGGCCGCCAGCAGGTCCACCGCCGTGGCGCGCCGGTCGCGGGCGTTGGGGACGCGGTAGGTGATGAACACCGCCGGCACCGGCGCGTTGGCGTCCTGCACCACCTCGCGCCTGGCGCCGCCCAGCGTGGCCGGGAGCGTCATGTCGCGCAGCGGCGGCGCGGCGGGGCCGCGGGCGATGTCGCCGAAGTGCTTGCGGACCAGCTGCTTGGCCTGGTTCACGTCGATGTCGCCCGCCACCACCAGCACGGCGTTGTTGGGGGCGTAGTAGGTGCGGAAGAAGTTCTTGACGTCGTCCACCGTGGCGGCCGACAGGTCTTCCATGGACCCGATGACGGAGTGGTGGTACGGGTGGCCCTCCGGGTAGGCGTGGCCCAGCGTCTTCTCCAGCCAGGTCCCGTACGGCTGGTTGTCCACGCTCTGGCGGCGCTCGTTCTTCACCACCTCGCGCTGGTTGTCCAGCTTCTCCTGCGTCAGCGTCTCCACCAGCGTCCCCATGCGGTCGGACTCCAGCCAGAGCGCCAGCTCCAGCTGGTTGGAGGGAAGCTGCTCGAAGTAGTTGGTGCGGTCCCAGCTGGTGGTGCCGTTGATGTCGGAGCCGGCGCGGGCGCCGGCGTCCTCCAGCAGGGCGAAGTGCTGGCCGTCGGCCACGTTCTTCGAGCCCTTGAACATCATGTGCTCGAAGAGGTGGGCGAAGCCGGTGCGGCCCTGCTGCTCGTGCTTGGAGCCCACGTTGTACCAGATGTCCACCGCGGCCACCGGGGTGGAGCGGTCCACGTGGTAAATGACCTTGAGGCCGTTCGGCAGCGTCTCTTCGACGTAGTCGATGCGGATGGCCTCCCCGGTCCGCTGGGCCGGGAGCGCGCACGGCAGCATGGCTGCTGCGAGCGGCAGTGCGAAGAGGAGTCGCTTCATGGCAATCGTGCCTGGGTTGCGGTTCACGGGACGGTGGGGACGCTCCCGCGGGCGCCGCCGGGACGTGGAGAGAGAGGTGGTCTCTCCGTCCAATCAATTCCGGCAAACCGGCACGATAGGGCCGTTTGGCGTTCCGCGCAACTGTCTGGAAACAAATGCGGATGCGCCCGGGAACGGATCGCCGCTTTCCCGGTGCGAGCGGCATCCTCCAGGGGTGAATCCACCCGTCTCAGCTATCTCTCGACAGGAGAAACTGCGACATCGAAAGGGGGCGGATCGTCCGAGGAGGAACGCCCCCGCCGTGGAACCATGGGCGGAGATGAGTATCGAACTTTTTTCGGAGAGCCACCTTTCCGTCATCTCTCTCCTCGATCCGCGTCCAACCGCCGATTCGCGCTCTCCAGCATCGCGAACCACGCCATCAGGAGGGTTGGCGCGGCAGCCGGCCCATGCGCCACATCCCCCCGATGACGCAGTTGGCGTGGCCGGGGCAAGCACGAGGTACCGATCATGGGCGAGATCGACTGCGATGGCAGTGGAGATCGAGATGCGCGGACACGAGAGAGCCCCCGGAGGACGAATCCCCCCGGGGGCTCTTTCGCGACGGCGCGGGTCTACCTTCGCACTCCCGCACCTTCGCACCGCGGTTACCGGCTTCCGTGCATCCGCAGCTCGCCCTCCGCCCCTCGGCCGCCCTGGAGCGGCGGGAGCGGCAGCTCGGGGAAGCGCAGCTTCCCCTCGCTGAAGGACGCGTCGCGGAGCGCCACGGTGAGCGCCTGGTCGATGGACTCCACGGGGTGGATGGACATCTGCTCCAGCACCTCGGCCGGGAGGTCGTCCAGGTCCGCCTCGTTGTCCTTGGGGAGGATGATGGTGCGGATGCCCGCCCGGAAGGCACCCAGCAGCTTCTCCTTGACGCCGCCGATGGGGAGCACCCGGCCGGTCAGCGTCACCTCGCCCGTCATCGCCACGTCCGAGCGGACCGCGGCGCCCGAGAGCACCGAGACCAGCGCCGCGGAGAGCGCCACGCCAGCCGACGGCCCGTCCTTGGGGATGGCCCCCGCCGGCACGTGGATGTGGATCTCACTGCCCCACGCCTTGCGCGGGTCGATCCCGTAGCGCACCGCGTTGGCGCGGGCGTACGTCAGCGCGGCGCGCGCCGACTCCTTCATCACGTCGCCCAGCTGCCCGGTGAGCACCAGGTTGCCGAAGCCGGCGCCCGCCCCCTCGCTCTCCGCCGCGGCCGCCGCGGTGGTCTGCGCGGTGCGCGTCTGGGCGCTGATCTCGATGAACATGATGTCGCCGCCCACGGGCGTGTAGTACATCCCCGTGGCCACGCCCACCTGGTCCTCGCGGCCGGCGCGCTCCGGGTGCACCCGGGTGCGCCCCAGGTACGTCTTCACCCCCTCGGCGTCCACGTCCACGCTCACCACCGAGCCGGCGGCGATGCGGCGCGCCGCCTTGCGGGCCAGCTTCCCCACCTCGCGCTCCAGCTGCCGGACCCCCGCCTCGCGGGTGTACTCCGACACCACCGCCTGCAGCGCCTCGTCGCTCACGTTCAGCTCGCCGGGGCGGAGGCCGTTCTCCTCCTCCTGGCGCGGGAGGAGGTAGCGCCGGGCAATCTCGCGCTTCTCCATCTCCGTGTACCCGCGGAACTCCACCGACTCCATGCGGTCCAGGAGCGGCGCCGGGATGTTCTGGACGTAGTTGGCCGTGGCGATGAACAGCACCTCGCTCAGGTCGAACGGCACGCCCAGGTAGTGGTCGGTGAACTCGTGGTTCTGCGCCGGGTCCAGCACCTCCAGGAGCGCGCTCGACGGATCGCCCTGGTAGCTGACGCCCAGCTTGTCCACCTCGTCCAGCAGGATCACCGGGTTGCGGCTCTTGGCCTGCTTGAGCGCCTGGATGATGCGCCCCGGCATGGCGCCCACGTAGGTGCGCCGGTGCCCCCGGATGTCCGCCTCGTCGCGCGCGCCGCCCAGGGCGATGCGCACGTACTTCCGCCCCAGCGCCCGCGCGATGGACTTGGCGATGGACGTCTTCCCCACCCCCGGAGGCCCGGCGAAGAGAAGGATGGGGCCCTTGGCCGTGGCGCGCGCCTTGGCCTCGGTCACCAGCTTCTCCACCTCGTCCGCGCTCTCCAGCGCGGCGTCGACGGCGGCCTCGGTCTCGGCGATCACGCCGGCCTCCTCGGCCTCGGCGACGATGTGCTCCAGCACCTCGGCCTCGGCGGCGGCCTCCTCCTTGAGGTCGGACTCGGCGCGGCGGGCGGCCAGCTGGCGCACGGCCAGGAACTCCAGGACGCGGTCCTTGACGTCCTCCAGCCCGTAGTGGTCCTCGTGGAGGATCCCCTCGGCCGCGTTCAGCTCCAGGTGGTCGTCGGTGCGCACGTTCCAGGGGAGGTCGGCCACCCACTCCAGGTAGGTGCGGATCACCTGGTACTCGGCGCTCTGCGGGTTGGTGCGCTCCAGGCGCCCCAGCTCGCGAAGCGTCTCCTCGCGGGCCGACTCGGGAAGCTCCAGCGCGTCCAGCTTCTCGCGCAGCTCCTCGATCTCACGGCCCTCGTCCTCCTCGCCCAGCTCGCGCTGGATGGCCTTCATCTGCTCGCGCAGCAGCATCTCGCGCTGGCGGTCGCCCAGCTCCTCCTGCACCTGCGCCTGGATCTCCTCCTGCGCCTCGATGAGCGCCAGCTGGCGCTGCACGATCAGCAGGAGCGAGCGAAGGCGCTCCTCCACGGAGAGGACCTCCAGGAGCTTCTGCTTGGCCTCGGTCCCCATCTCCACGTAGAAGGCCACCAGGTCGGCGAAAGGGCCGGGCTCCTGGATCCCCTCCATGAACTGCTGGAGCATCTCGGGCGGGATGCCGCGGCGCTTGCCCAGCTCGGCGGCGCGGTCGCGCACTTCCTTGTAGAGCGCGATGAACGCCGGGTCCTCGGAGTTGACCGGCTCCAAGTCGTGCATCTCGCGCAGGTGCGCCGTCAGGCCGCGGTCGGCGGTGGGCACGTACTGCAGCGCCATGGCGCGGTGCTCGCCGTGGATCAGCAGCTGAACGCCGCCGCCCCCGCGCTGCACCTGAGCGATGCGCACCACGGTGCCGACGGTGTAGAGGTTGTCGGCCTCCACGTCGTCGCGGTTTTCCTTCTGCGCCACGGCCAGCATCCGGCGGTCGCCCGCGAGCGCCGCCTCGATGGCCTGCAGCGTCCCCGGGCGCCCCGCCGAGATCGGCACGGCGGTACCGGGGAAGATGACGGTCTCCCGAAGCGGGAGCACCGGCAGCGTAGTCCGTTCACTCATCGGATCTATCGTCCTTTCCAATCCGGTTGCCGCCCCGGTGCGGGGCGGCGGCTGGACGCATCGTTTCGCATTTCCCTTGCCAGGAACGGATACCCCGAAATCCGTCCGGCGGTGCCCTTCAAGTGCTGGGATAATATACACTTAACCACAACACCCACCCTCACTGCCGGAACGGCTGGAGCCCGATCGTTCAGGCATGAACTACTGTCCGAACGGCAGTGACGTGGACATTGCGCGTGCCGCTAGAACGTCGTTGCGCGATTCGGGCCCCGGGCGTGGCCGTCATGCCCGGGATACGGATCGGGTGGACGATCGGACTTCGGATCGGGATCGGACTTCGGGGATCGGGATCGGCGTGGGGACGGGCCGGGTTGCGCGCGCCGGCTCCGCGCCCCCTCCTGACCGCTGGGGCGGTCTGTCCTCCCCCGTTGCGGGGGGAGATGGCGGTGCGAAGATTTTCGTGCGCGCCGAAGTCTGCGAACCCGCGGAACAAGAGCGCTATGCCGCCACCGCGCGTGCATATCCGCGGAGTTCCCGGATAGCGCGCCACGCATGAGGATGCACGCACGTGACTTACGGAAGCTTGACGTTCGGAGGCGCGAGCATTATCTGGATTGGAGCGGATTCGGCTATGTGCTCCAGATGCGCTGTTAAGCGGAATTCCGTCCATTGAACAACCAGTTAGCGGGCTCCCCGATGCGTCTCTTGCAGACCGGAATCACCGGCTTCGACAGCACCACGCAAGTGCCCGCTGCGCAGCTCAAACGCGCGGTCTACGCGGCGGCGCAGGCCGCGGGTGCGAAGGTCGGCGAGGTGAGACCCGCCGCCGGGGTCACTCCGAATTTCCATCAGGTCGACGTCGACTTCGGCTCTCGGACGCTCGTGGTGTTGTGTAACCGGCACGTCCCCGTCGTGGCGTTCGCCGATCAGGTCGACGGGATGGAGATCGAACGCTTCTTGGGAGCACCCGTCGATTTCGCCGCGACGATGGTGGCCTCCGGCTTCGACGTCGGCGACGTCGCGGAGTTGAACCGCCGGGTGACGAGCGGTGACTTGAAGATGCTCTCCCCCACGGAGCAAGACCAAGCGAAGTATTGGAAGCCAGAGCGTGTCGGAGACATCATCTTCAATTGGTGGGACTAGCAGAGCCCGCTAACCAAACGCTGCAGCGGACCGGGCGGGCGTCGTGGTCCCTGTCATTCGCGAGTGCGTCCGGCGCCCGCCCGGCCGCTGAACGTCGGTCCGTTAGGCCGCTGGGCAAGTATCGCGGCAGCCGCAGGTGATCTCTCCCGCGGCTGCCGTGTGTTTCATCCTGGTTCGTCTCAGGCGGCGAGGCGTCGCACCACCTCCCGCGCGCCCTTCCGGTACACGGTGAGGCACACCAGCTCGTCGTCCGGGGCGCGCACCTCCCACCAGCGGCTCTTTGTCTGCTTGACGATGGTGTAGGCCGGCTTCTCGGCGGCTACGGGTGGGCTGGGCCCAAAAATCATCGTCGAAGACGAGGTGTCTGTCCTGGTTCCCGACTTCAAGTACACGATTCAACGAGCTCGCGAAGGCCTGACAAGTTCGCTTGTCCCCAACCCGTACGATTTCTATGTGGGACGTATTCATCTCACACGCCAGTGAAGACAAGGAAAAGATCGCGGCGCCGCTGGCGGATGAACTCCGGAGGCGAGGGCTTCGTATCTGGTACGACGACTTCTCGCTGGAATTGGGGGATAGTCTCCGCCAGTCTATCGACGCAGGGCTGGCACAGTCTCGGTTCGGCGTGATCATTCTCAGCCCGCGTTTCTTCGCGAAGCACTGGCCGCAGCGCGAGCTCGACGGCCTTACTTCACGCGAGGTCTCGGGAGAAAAGGTCATTCTTCCTGTCTGGCACGGCGTAACGCACACCGAGGTCGCCGCGCATTCACCGTTGCTGGCCGACCGGCTTGCAGTCTCCACCGACCGGAGCATCGCGCAAGTCGCGGATGCGATTGAACAGGTCGTCCGGCGTGGAGGATCGGCTGCCGAAACTCGTCCGCGCGTCCGAGGCAGGATCCGCGTCCATGACCATCGCCGAACTAATCTCTTCCTGCTTGTTCTGGGTTTGGTGGCGGTTCTCGCACCAGTGATTTTCGTTGTAATCACACGCGGACTCGGAACGGCATCAACTGAGTTGCCCGATCGGCCGGTAGCGGACACCTCGCATGCAATCGCTCCGCCGCCTCGTCCGGATTCTACCTCAATAATTTCCAACTCTCTCATCGAGCGTTTTCATGCGGAGAAGAACATTGGTTGGGCAAGCTTCTATGTGGGGATGGGCCAGACTGAGGCAGATTCTTACGTCGGCGGACTAAGGATTACGACAGGGTACGATGAGCTTGCGGATCAAACCGCGTGTTACAGCGAGTTCGTGTACAATGGTGTGAATGTGCGTCTGGAGTATGCGTCCCACTCGGGCCCGCCGGAATGTAACAGTCCCACTACTCTGTACGTAGCTACAATATTTGTGGGCTTCACTCCAGTAGAAGCCTCCATGTCCAAGGAGGGTCTCGTGCGGAGCCTGAAAAAACAACTGCCTGCCCTGCGCTACACACCGGGCTTTCATGACCCCTTCCGCACCGAAGCGGACAACGACAAGCCAGTCTACACCCTAGGCGAAACGGGGATCTACTGCATCATCGTTGACTGGACCGAGCGTCAGTTCATTGTAGCGGATCGTAACTGGGGTGATTGACGAGAACTTGGTTGCGCTGCAAGCCGCACCATTTATGGTACAGCCGTTTGGCTGGTCGCAAATGATCGGCGTCCGCGCGTTAGTAGGAAAAGTATAAGGCTTCCGGCTCTATTCGCTGCGAGCGGCCTAACAATCGTATATGGACTCCTCCCTCTCGGCCAGGGTGTTCGTCGTGAGAGAGCATCCCTGACGCACGCGGCAGGGGGACGGGCTGCAGTCGTATATACAGCCTCTGGAGTGGAGCCTCGCGGCTCCGGGCCAACATGGAATTCGCACGCTTGCGCTCCGGCGCGCCCTGCCGCTCCGGCGTGGGTCGTGCAATCCACGCCGGCATCCCCGGAGCCGGCCGGAATGCCGGTCCCACGATCCCGATCTCTCCTCGCCACCGACCCGTGATGCCCGACGCGCGGACGACTGACTTCGACTGGTCCCGATACGCCGATGCGACCCTGGCCGGGCTCTCCGTGCTGATCCCCATCCCCTTCGTGGACGACGCCTTCGAGGCGTTCTTCCGCGGGCGCATCCCCGGCGCGGTGGCGCGCTCCCGGGGGCGCACGCTTTCCGACGAGGTGCGGGCGGGACTGGGAGAGGAGGATGGAGGCAAGGGCGGGTGGGCGAGGCTCCCGGCACGCCTGGTGGTCGGGGCGTCCAAGCGGCTCTCGCGCAAGCTGCTGTACTTCCTCACGGTCAAGCAGGCCGCCGACCGCCTGAGCTACTACTGGCACCGCGCGTTCCTCGTGGACCACATGCTGGCCGCGGGGCATCTGGAGAGCGCCGACTCCGCCCGCGTGGCGCACCAGGCCATGGAGGAGCTGCTCGCCACCACCGCGGGTCCGCTCCCCCGGCTCGCCCGGCAGGTGGTGGCTCGGACGAAGAACGTGTGGCCCGCGCTCCGGCGGGCACGGCGCGGCGAGGAGGCGGACGAGGTGCGGGAGACACGCAATCAGCTGGAGCGGCGGTGGAGCGAGGTCGCGGAGCACCTCGGCGAAGTCGCGGTCCGCTACGACGAGGCGTACGCGCGGAAGCGGGGCGCCTGAATCCACGGCGCCAGGCCCGTTTCCCGCGTCGGGGTTTCCCATCGCCCCCGGGAGCGGTATGGTATTGAGGGTCAACCCGCGACAGAGCTTCCATCGAGCCCCCCAGTGCCCGAAGAACCCCGAAATTCCGCCGCCGGCGCCGCGCGCCGCGCCACCAGCGACCCCAGCGTCTTCCTGATCCCCACGGAGCACCTTCCGGACGGGTTCGCGGAGAAGGTGGACGATCCCGAGCTGATCCCCGCCCCGCCCCGCCCCGCCGCCACCGTGGTGCTGATGCGCGACGCGGAGGACGGGCCGGAGGCGCTTCTCCTCCGCCGCCACAAGCGCAGCGGCTTCGCGGCGGACGCCTGGGTCTTTCCCGGCGGCGGGGTGGACAAGGCGGACCGCGAGGAGGCCACCGCCGACCACCTGGACGGCCCCACGCCGCCCCAGTGGGCCGCGCGGCTGGGGCTGGAGGACGCGTCCGAGGCGCAGGGGTACGTGGTCGCCTCCATCCGCGAGGCGTTCGAGGAGACGGGGATCCTGCTGGCACGCCCCGGCCCGGAGGGCCCCACGCAGCTGCACGACGCGGAGGGGATGGCCGTCGCCCGGCGCGCGCTGCTCAACGACGTGGTCAAGCTGCGCGACGTGGCGGTGGGGAACGGGCTGCGGCTGGCGGGCGACGAGCTGATCTACATCGCCCACTGGATCACCCCCGAACCCGAGCCGCGCCGCTACGACACCCGCTTCTTCGCCGCGCGCGCCCCCGACGACGCCATCTGCGACGTGCACGACCTGGAGATGACGGACTCCGTCTGGCTGCGCCCCGAGGAGGCCGTGGAGCGCTTCCGCGGCGGGCAGATGAAGCTGCTCCCCCCCACGGTGCGCACGCTGGAGCAGCTCTCCGGCTTCGCGTCGTTCGACGCGCTGCGCGGCGCGCTGACGGACGCGCCGGTCCCGGCGATCCTCCCGCGCATGCGCCGCGACCCGGACGGCGTGGTCATCGAGGTGCCGGACTGAGGCGTTCGGCGTGAGATCCTGCTGGCGGGCGGCGGGAGCGGCGGTGTGCACCCCGCGCTGACGTGGCGGAGGAGCGGGTCCGGGGAGCGCCCGGACCCGCTCCTTTCGTTTCGGCGGGAAGACGATCGGGAGATCGGGGGGACAGGGCGCCTCCGTTGCGCGCCGGTGAGTCCGGGCGGGCGTCTCACGGCGTATCTGGGAGTCGGGGCCCCGCTTGACGCCCGGCGCGCGCACGCGGTACCCTTCCACAATCCCGGAAGACGAGCAGCGCCGCGCCCTCGCGCGCCGGCGTGTCCAGGGTTTGCACATCCCATTGTCCCGAGGCCCGATGTCCCAGCGTCCCACCACACTCGGCGCCCTGCGCGCGTCCGGCTACCGGCCCCGGTCGGTGAAGGACGAGATGCGCGCCAACCTGATCGCGAAGCTCCGCGCGGGGGAGACCATCTTCCCCGGCATCGTCGGCTACGAGGACACCGTGGTCCCGGCGCTGGCCAACGCGGTGCTGGCCAAGCAGAACTTCATCCTCCTGGGGCTGCGCGGGCAGGCCAAGAGCCGCATCCTCCGCCAGCTCACCTCGCTCCTCGATCCGGAGATGCCGGTCCTGGCCGGGACGGAGACCAACGACGACCCGCTGGCGCCCATCTCCAAGTACGGCCGCCAGCTGGTCACCGAGGCGGGCGACGACGCCCCCATCGAGTGGATCGGGCCGGACCGGCGCTACGTGGAGAAGCTGGCGACGCCGGACGTCACCGTGGCCGACCTGATCGGTGACATGGACCCCATCCGCGCCGCGCGGGGCGGGCACCTCCTTTCGGACGAGCTGACCATCAACTTCGGGCTCCTCCCGCGCGCCAACCGGGGGATCTTCGCCATCAACGAGCTCCCGGACCTCTCGGGCAAGGTGCAGGTGGGGCTCTTCAACGTCCTGCAGGAAGGGGACGTGCAGATCAAGGGGTACCCGGTGCGCCTCCCGCTGGACGTGATGATGGTCTTCAGCGCCAACCCCGAGGACTACACGGCGCGCGGCAAGATCATCACGCCGCTCAAAGACCGCATCGGCGCCGAGATCCAGACGCACTACCCGAAGACCCCCGAGGAAGGGATGGAGATCACCCGCGCCGAGTCGGGGATCGGCCGCGACGGGGTGGCGGTGGACATGCCGCCGTTCATCGCGGAGGTGATCGAGCGGGTGGCGTTCCTGGCGCGCGACGACAAGCGCATCGACCGGCGCAGCGGCGTCAGCCAGCGGATGCCGATCACGGTGACGCAGACGGCCGTCTCCAACGCCGAGCGGCGCGCGCTCCTGGCCGGCGAGCCGCGCGTCATCCCCCGCGTGGCCGACGTCTACGCGGCGCTCCCGTCCATCACGGGAAAGATGGAGCTGGAGTACGAGGGCGAGCTGCAGGGCTCCGACGCCATCGCCCGCGACCTGATCGCCGCCGCCGCCCGCGAGGTGTTCGACCGCGTGTGGGACGCCGACGACCTGGACTCGGTGATCGAGCACTTCGACCGCGGCGGCGTCCTGCAGATCTCCGACGGCGCGTCGGCCGAGGCGTGCCTCCAGGGGCTGCGCGCGGTGCCGGGGCTGGTGGAGGCGCTGCAGGCCACGGGGATGTACCACGAGAACGACATGGGCCTCTCGGTGGCCGCGGCCGAGCTGCTGCTGGAGGGCCTCGCCGCGCACCGCCGCATCAGCCGCGCGGAGAGCGGGACGTATTCGCGGGCGAAGCCGGAGCGGCCGAAGGGGAAGGGCAAGGGCGGGGCGGGGGGATTCACGTTCGGGGACGACATGTTCTGAGGAAAAGAAGTGCTTGGTCCTTAGTGCTTGGTCCTTAGTGCTTGGTCCTTAGTGCTTGGTCCTTAGTGCTTGGTCCCTGGTGCCCACTCCCTGATCTTCGGGAGATTTCGAAAAGACGCGAGGCGCGGAGAATCCTCTCCGCGCCTCGCGTCTTTGTCGTTTCGATCGTCCGCGTGCTCCGGCTCGATCGCCGCTGCGGATCAGCCCGCTCGGCCGGCGACCACGGGCGTCTGCCACCGCGCGAGGAGCCAGAAGACCACCGCCGATCCAAGGGCCGCCACCAGGCTCAGCGCGGTCGCGAGGCCGAGGATGGCCGCGGCGGGCAGCTTCAGGCCCGCGGCGACGGCGAGGCCGCCCAGCACCAGGCCCGTCGCCACGCCCCAGAGGGCGAAGCGGGCGAGCGGCGCCTCCACGAAGCCGCGGCGGCCCTCCGCCATCCAGAACAGCGCGGAGAACACCACGCCGCCGATGAAGCCGGGGATCGCCAGCGCGGTGGGCCAGACGTCGCCGATCTGCCCGCGCGGATCGTACAGCTCCATCAGCCCGCCGAAGCCCAGGCCCCATCCCACGGTCCAGGTCAGGATCATCAGGATCGTACCGGGAACGCCCGTCACCCACTTCTTCATCGCTGTCTCCCTGTGTACTTGATCAACGCTCATGGGTGGATACTACCGCCACCGCACGTCACCGTCAAGTACTTTGCATTACAAACCGATTACCCGCGGGCGCCCTGGGCACCAGGCGCCCACCGCGAGCCGCTTCCGCCGGGGCGGTGGTCGCTTGTAGATTCCCCGCCATGCGCGCCGAGGGACGCAATCCCGCGCTGTGCCGTGACTTCCGAGGGGAGATCCGCAGCCGTTGCCGATGACTTTCCGTTCCGCCAGGACGCTCGTCCCCACGCTCGCCGCCGCCGCGCTGGCGCTCCTCGCCGCCTGCGACGAGCCGGCGCGGGACGCGGACGCACGCCCGCGCGCCGCCGCGCCCGCGCCCGTGAAGGCCGAGCGGCAGCCGCCGCTGGAGGGGGCGGGCGAGTTCGTGGTGGCGTACGGCGAGGTGGAGGACACCGTCTATGCGCGCTGGCAGCGCGAGTTCCGCCAGAACGAGTACCTGGAGGGAATCGCGCTGTGGCTGAACGGGTGGATCGCCCTCCCACAGAACGTGACGCTGGCCTTCGCGCAGTGCGGCGAGCCCAACGCCTACTACCAGGAGGACGACCACGCGGTGCTCCTCTGCCTGGAGCTGGTGGAGGAGCTGGACGCCATCTTCGCCCGCGATCCGGACCAGGAGCAGGCGGTGGAGGACGCGCTCCTCTTCACGCTGCTGCACGAGGTGGGGCACGCGCTGGTGCACGTGCTGGAGATCCCCGTGACCGGCCGCGAGGAGGACGCCGTCGACCAGCTGGCGGCGCTGATCCTGGCGGACGGCACGGAGGACGGCGACGAGGCCGCCCTCAACGGCGTCCGCGGCCTCCCCGACGACGGCCAGCTGGACGAGCTCGCCTTCGCCGACGAGCACGCGCTCACGGCGCAGCGCTTCTACAACGTGGTCTGCCTCCTCTACGGCCAGGACCCCGACGCCTACGCCAGCTGGGTGGAGGACGGCACCCTCCCCCCCGAGCGCGCCGAGCGCTGCCCCGTGGAGTTCGAGCGCACCGCCCGCAGCTGGGACACCCTCCTCGCCCCCTACCTCAAGGGATGACGCGGTTCGCCGCCTGATTCAGTTTTTGTCCTCCCTAATTCTGTCATCCTGAGGCCGGACCCGCCGGAGCCGCGGAGTGCGCCAAGCCCCGCAGGCCGAAGGATCTATACTTTCCCCCACGCAACCGCCCGCCACCCCGCCCCGCCTCCGGGCCTCCGGCATCCGGGTGGCTCGATGGGCAGTCATGTGGCTGCGGCGATAGATCCTCCGGCCTGCGGGCGTTCGTGCTGACGACGGCCTCAAGGCAGCCGGCCTCAAAATGACAAATTTCGAGGAAAGGAGTCGGGAATGAGGGCAGTTGGGGGGATAGATGGAAGCCGGGAGGATGGATGCAAGTTGGGGGATGGACAGAGGCGCATGGAGGAATGACGATGGGGCGCCTTCCACTGGAGGGCGCCCCATCGTCTTCCCGCTCGGTCCGTCACCTGCCGCCGACGGCCTCGGCGCGGCGGAAGGCGATGATGACGACGGCCAGCCACAGCGCGCCGATGATGGCCCCCGCGACGATGTCCGACGGCCAGTGCGCGCCCAGGCGCAGGCGCGAGAGCGCGACGACGGCCGTCACGGCGAGGTGGAGGAAGATGGCGACGACGCGCTCCGTCCAGCTGCGGCTGGCGCGGATCCAGAACCAGGTGAAGAGGCCGTAGGCGGCCACCATCTGCGCCACGTGCCCGGAGGGGAACGAGTGGAAGCCGGGAGACGCGATGCCGCCCTCGATGGCGGTCGGCCGGTCGCGGTTCCACACCATCCACCCCAGCAGCACCACCAGGTCCAGGATGAAGAACGAGGCCAGCACCGCCATCGCCCGCAGCGGCCTCCGCAGCCAGACGCAGAGGAGCGTCACGGCCAGGACCACGGGGATCATGAACACCGAGTTCCCCGGCGACTCCGCCCACAGCGCACTGCTGAAGCTCAGCGGCCCGCCGGCGCCCACGCGCTCCAGGAAGCCGGCCTCCCAGTCCAGCCGCCCGGCATCCTCCATCCGCCGCCCCATCCAGCAGAGCGCCAGCATCACCACCGAGACGATCGCCCATCCCCCGGTGATCGTCCAGAAGAAGCGCTTTCGCGGAACCTCCGCCGCGTGCTCGCACCATCCGTCGAGGAAGACGCGCTTCGTGCCGCGGACGCCGTCGGCGAGCAGCCATCCGCGCTGCCTGGTCCTGATCTCTCCCACCGTGTCTCGCGCCAGCGTTCAGGGTTCGTAGCGACTTGCGGCGCGGGGGCAAGAAGAGGACCGGGAACGGCGGGGGACAGGTTGCAGGGGACGGAGGACGGCCGGCGGCGGATGAAACTCACCCAGGCCGCGATGCGTTTGAAACTTCCCCGGAGACGCGCGCGTAGACGCGGACCGGACCGGCGATCCCGCCGTTTTCAACGTTTGTCCCCGGAGCGCATCATGCCCGAGAGAAATTCCTTCGAAACGGTCCTCAAGTGGATCGTGCTGGTGATCCTGGCGATCGTCGCCCTCAAGGTGGCCATCTCCGTCCTCGGCCTCGCCTTCTTCCTGGGCGGGTTCCTGCTCTTCAAGATCCTCCCGCTGGTGCTGCTCGTCTGGGCGGCGCTCAAGCTGGTGGAGTGGTTCCGCGGCAAGAACGGCGGCACCACGGAGCCGGATCTCAACTCCTGATCCGCATCTCCGCCGCGAGCGCGCGAAGGGGCGCCTCCCACACCGGGAGGCGCCCCTTTCGTTCGTCATCCGCCGAACGCGGTCAGACGGTCGCGAGGACGGGGAGCGCTTCGCCGCGGAAGGTGGCGGGGATGCCGTCCAGGGGGTCACCCTCCAGCGGCTCGCCGTCGGGGGTCTCCAGGACGAAGCCCATGTCGCGGATCATCTCCAGGTCGGCGCGGGCGGCCTGGCCGGGGGTGGTCAGGTAGTCGCCGATGAAGATGGAGTTGGCGGCGTACAGCCCCATCGCCTGCATGGAGCGCAGGTGCACCTCGCGCCCGCCGGAGATCCGCAGCTCCTGCGTGGGGAGGAGGAAGCGGTAGAGGCAGAGGATGCGCAGGCAGCGGCGCGGGTCCAGCGCGTCCGCGGCCGCCGCCATCGGGGTGCCGGGGATGGGGATCAGGAAGTTGACGGGGACGCTGCGCACCTCCAGCTCGCGGAGGGAGAGCGCCAGGTCGATGATGTCGTCGTCGGTCTCGCCCATCCCCAGGATGCCGCCGGAGCAGGTCTTGAGGCCGGCGGCCTTCACCTGCTGCACCGTGGCCTGCCGGTCGTCGAAGGTGTGCGTGCTGACGATGTTGGGGGTGTGCGCGCGCGAGGTGTTCAGGTTGTGGTTGACCTGCGTGACGCCGGCCTCCTTCAGGCGCCGCGCGTGGTCGTCGGTGAGGAGCCCCAGGCAGGCGCAGATCTTCAGGTCGTGGCGCTCGCGCACGGCCTTGACCGCGTCCAGCACCTTGCCGAAGACGCGCTCCCCCGGCGCGCGGCCGGAGATGACCATGCAGAAGGTGCCGGCCTTGAGCGCGGCGGCGCGGTCGGCGGCGGCCAGGATCTTCTCCTGCGCCATCATGGGGTACTTCTCGATCTCGGCGGCGGAGATGGAGGACTGCGAGCAGTAGTTGCAGTCCTCGGGGCACAGCCCGCTCTGCGCGTTCAGCAGGAAGTGCAGCCGCACGCGGTTGCCGTAGAAGTGGCGGCGCACGCGGTAGGCGGCCGCCAGCTGCTCCAGCAGCGCCTCGTCCGGCGCGTTGAGCACGGCCAGCGCCTCGTCGCGCGAGATCAGCTCGCCGGCCAGGGCGCGGTCCGCCAGGGCGTTCCAGTCGGGGAGCGCGTCGTTGTTCTGCATCAGGTGCTCGGACGTCGGTTTGTAGAGGGTTGGTGGCGGGAAGAGTAGCCGGTCGCGGGCGGAGGGGCCAGTGCGGGGCGGGGCGCGTGTTCGCGCGCGACCTTGCTCCGCGAGCCCCGCACGGCGTAGGATGCGCCGTGGCGTGCCGCGGACGCGCGCGCCGCGGGACATCTTTCACGGGAGATGACGATGAGCCGTTCCACCCTGGGCAGGGCGGCGTTCTCGGCGGCGGTGGCGCTTGCGATGGGCTTCGGGGCGCGGGAAGCGCTGGCGTCGCCCGCCGCCGCCCCGGCCCTGCCGTTCTGCCGGGACGTGATCGAGTGCGAGAGGTACTGCCGGGCGACGTATCCCGGCACCTTCGAAGGACCGGCGGAGTGCATCAACAAGACGTGCTACTGCTACATCTGACCGCGTGGGCCCGAGATCCCGAACGGCTTGCGCGGAGTCAGCAGGGCCGGCGGATGCCATCTCCGCCGGCCCTGCTGATCTCGCGTGAAGCCAATCCGCAGTTCGCGCGGAGCCGACATCAGCCCGGCGCCTCGGGACCTCGCGGCGGATCGTCTTTCTTCTCCCGGTCGTCGTTCCGGCGGAGGAAGGAATTCCGCGCGGCCTCGTGGAGGTCACGAAGGCTCCTGGGGAGGACGGACGACGGGCAGGTGAATGCCGCGATGGATCGCGAGCAGCCGGAGCGCCACCACCGAGACCATCCCCGCGGCGGACGGGACGGGGCGCGGCACCCCCAGCCACTGCAGGAGGAGGTAGACGGAGATCCCCGCGACCGCCGCGGTCGCGTAGATGTCGCGCTGGAGGATCAGCGGGACCTGGGCGCTCAGCACGTCGCGCAGGATTCCGCCCGCCACGCCCGTCATGGTTCCCAGGAGGATGACGATCACGGGCCCGAGGCCGGCGCTCTCGGCGACTCGCGCTCCGGAGATGGCGAAGAGGGCGAGCCCCAGCGTGTCCGCGACGACGAGGGCGCGGCGGGGGGCGGGCCGATGGCGGACGTAGACGACCGTGAGCAGGGCGGCGGCACAGGTGACGGCGAGGTAGTTGGGGTCGACCATCCAGAAGATCGGATGGCGGTCGAGGAGCAGGTCCCGCAGGGTGCCCCCGCCGATGGCGGTGATCGCCGCGACCACCACGATGCCGAAAAGGTCGAGCGCCCTGCGGCTGGCGGCGAGCGCGCCGCTGACGGCGAAGACCGCCACCCCCATCAGATCGAACGCGTAGAGAAGCATGGTGGACCCGGAAGGAACGAGGCGCGGAGCCGGCCGGTCTCGACCGTGTCCGCAAGAAGCAAGGACATCTCGACACCTCCGTGGCCGCCGGCCTCGCGGGACGGAGCGATTCTTGTTGGCGGCACGGTGCGCAGCGCGGCCGCGTCGCGCGAACCCGCCGAACCCAAACAACCCAGGAGTGGCCGATGCCGTTCAGCCGCCGCGACTTCCTCGCCGCCTCCGCCGCCATGACGGCCGGGGCCATCTTCGGGCAGCCGCTCCGCGTGCCCGCGTCGCGGACGGCGCAGGCGGCGTTCACGCCGGTCCGCCGCAACGTCGGCACGTTCACGATGCGCGGCGGCACCGTGGGGTGGCTGGTGAACCCCCGCGGGGTCGCCGTGGTGGACACGCAGTTCCCCGCGGAGGCGCGGGTGCTGCTCGCGGGGCTGCGGGAGCGGTCGGGCAACCGCGGCGTCGACGTGCTGCTCAACACGCATCATCACGGGGACCACACGGGCGGCAACGGCGTGTTCCGCGGGGTCGCGCGGCGCGTGGTGGCGCACGGGATGGCGGACCAGCACATGCGCCGCGCGCCGCAGCCGCCCCAGCAGGCGCAGCAAGCGCAGCAGACGCCCCCGGCTCCGCAGCAGCAGACGCAGCCGCCGCCTCCGGCGCCGCTGTACCCGGACACCACCTTCACGCACGCCTGGTCCACCGAGGTCGGCGACGAGCGCATCGTCGCGCGGCACCACGGGCGTGGGCACACGAGCGGCGACGCCGTCATCACCTTCGAGCGGGCGAACGTGGTGCACGTGGGCGACCTCGGCTTCCACCGGCGCCACCCGGTCGTGGACCGCGCGGCCGGCGCCTCCATGCGCAACTGGACGCGGCTGCTGGAGGAGGTCGTGAACGCCCACGCGCGCGACACCATCTACATCTTCGGCCACGCGGGGGAGGGTCTCCCCGTCACCGGGAGCCCGGCCGACCTGCTCCGGTTCCGGGACTACCTGGGCGCCGTGCTGGCGTTCGTCGAGCGGCACGTGGCGGCGGGCCGCTCGCGGGAGGAGATCCTGGCGATGCGCGCGCCGCTCGCCGGCTTCGAGGCGTGGGGCCCGTTCGGGCAGGCGGGCGCGCGCGACCCCATCGCCGTGGCCTACGAAGAGGTGACCACCGGAGCGTAGCGCCCCTCGCGCCCTCCGGCGTGATCGGGCCGGGTGGGGGAGCCCGGGTGTCCGCGGGACGCGGCGCGGCCGTCACGAAGCGCTCGTGACGGCCGGCTCGCCGACTTCCGGACCGCGGATGGGCTCCATCAGCCGGAGCCGCGGGTCGGCCGGGCGGGCGGCGAGATCAGGCTCGCCCGGCGTCCTGATCCACCAAGACCCCGGGCGGCACCAGCAGCAGGGGGCACGGCGTGGCGCGCGCGACGGTGGCCGTCACGCTGCCCAGATCCGCTGCCGGCTGGTCCGCGTCACGGGTCCCGACCACCAGCAGATCGAAGGACCCCTCGTCGGCATTCCACAGGATCTCTCCGGCCGGATCGCGGCTGTGGCTCAACCGCTCCTGGATCTCCACGAAGGAGGCTCCCCCGGCACGTACGCGGGCCCGCCGGACCTCCTCGTCCAACCGCCGCCCGGCGTCCCTGTCGAGGTCCGAGGCGGCGACGTGAAGCGCGATGAGTTCCGCCTTCCCACCGGGCGGACGCAGCGCCGACGCCCACGTCAGGGCGACCGACAGCACCCCGCCGGCCACCTCCGAGAGGTCGATCGCGGCGATGACCCGCTCCAGCGGCAGGCTCAGTTCCGTGGCCGTGACGAGGCACGGGCACGGGGCCGCGCGGACGACGCTCGCCGCAGTGCTCCCCAACTCTCCCGCCTGGCCGGTGCCGCGCCGGTGGGGCCCCAGGATCACCACGTCCGCATCGACCTGGACGGCCCTCTCCACGATCGCCTCGGCCGGGATGCCGCGGACGACCTGAGCGCTCTCGGGTCCGGGAGCATCGGGCGCGGCCACCCGGAACAGCTCCCTCAGCCTGGACTCGCCGCCGTCGACGGTGTGATCCGCGACGTGCACCAGGTGGAGCCTGGCCCCGGCGAGGGCCGTCAGGCGGGCGGCGGTCCGGAGCGCGGACGCGGACGGCGCGTCGAGGTCCGTGGCGACGAGTACCGACTTCAGCTTCAGCAGCCGCATTGGATCTCCGACGGGGAATGCTCCGGTGCGCTTCAGGTAGCGCGGGGACCGGCAGGTTTCGGACCGCCTGGACACGCATGGAGCGACGACGCCACGGCGCCGTGCGGCGGCGGCTTCGCGGGCGGAGGCGAAAAGAGGTCGGGGGGAGGAGCGAGAGCAGCCCGAGGGCGCGAGGCGGCGGATCCCGTACGGCGGGCGGACCTGGAAGAGCGGGCGGATTACGCGGATTGCCGGCTGCGGAGGGCCTGGAGGAGCCGGTCTTTCATGGAGGCGGGCATCGGCTCGCGGGGAAGCGCTCCGAGCCGGTGGATGGTGTGGCGGATCTCCTGGAGGTGACGCGTGCAGCTAGCGCATCCCGCGAGGTGCCGTTCGAGAGCTTCCTTCGCACCGGGCGGAAGCGCCTCGTCCAGGTACTCGGTAACGCGCTGCATCACGTCGTCGCAGGCCAGCCGGGTGTCCATCATGATTCTCAAGGATTGGAGAGATACGGCGCCAGCGCGTCGCGGACCCTGACCCGCGCCCGGTGGAGCAGCACCCGCTGATTGGACTCGGAGATCGCCAGCATGTTGCACACCTCGGCCGGGGCCCACCCTTCGACGTCCCGAAGGACGATCACTTCGCGCTGCTTCGGCGGCAGTGTCCCGATCGCCGCCTCGATGTGCTCCCGCAGCTCCTCCGACAGGAGCCAGCCCTCGGGATCCCTGGCCATGGACGCCGAGCCGCAGAACATCGGCTGCGCGTCCGGCGGGCCGCCCCGCAGGGGATCGGCCGGGTACGGGGTGCCTCCCACGTCGTCGTCGCTCTGCCCCTGCCCCTGCCCCAGGCTGGACAGCGAGCTCCATCATCGCCACCGGCTCCTCCCGCGGGGGAGTCTCCGGGTCCCCGTGGCGCCGGAAGAGGCGGCGTCCCGGCTCCCGCGCGAAGCCCGGGCGTGCGGCGGGACGGGGTGACCGCCGGGCGTCGCGAGAACCCGGACCTGCGGCCCGTGTGGGCCATCGGCTATAGCGCCGCGCCGATGCCGACGTCGATCCCGAGGTAGAGGGAGCGCCCGGGGCCGGGCTCGTAGTAGCGGCGGCCGAAGGCGTTGATGACCACGGAGGCGTTGTACTCCTCGCCGAAGAGGTTGGCGACGGAGACGTGCGGCGAGGCGCGCAGCCGGCCCACGCGGAGCGCGCTCCACCCCGCGCGCAGGTCCACCAGCGTGTACGCGGGAGACGAGAATTCGCCCTCCGCGTCCGTGTCGGCGACGGGGATCTCGGAGGCGTGGCGCAGGTCGACGGCGAGGAGCAGGCCGCGCGCGGGCGCCCATCCGACCGTCCCGTCGAGGCGGCGCGGGGCGATGCCGGGGACGCGGTTCCCCGCGAGATCGGTGGAATCGTTCAGCTGATAGCGGTCGAAGCGCGCGTCCGTCCAGGTGTACGCCACCCGCGCCGACCCGTCGCGCAGGAACGACGCGCCGGCGCCGATCTCCACGCCCCGGTGCGTGGAGCGGCCGGCGTTGCGGAAGAACTGGCGGCCGGGCGAGCTCGCCACCTCGAAGGGGATCAGCGCGTCGCGGACGCGGGCGTGGTAGGCGGCCGCCTCCACCCACGCGGTCCCCGCGCGCGCCTTGGCGCCCGCCTCGTACGAGAGCGTGCGCTGCGGCTCCAGCTCCGGGTTGAAGCCGCCGGCGCCCGTGGGCCGGTTGGCGAGCTCCGTCGTGGTCGGTGTCTCGAACGCGGTCGACACGTTGGCGTAGAGCGCCAGCCCGCGCGCGGCGGAGAGGCTGACGCCCAGGGTGGGACTCCACGCATCCATCGTCCGCGTCCCGGAATCGTCCGGATCGACCTCCGTCACCAGCTGGTCGTCCGCGCGGAAGCGGAAGCGGTCGTAGCGGAGCGCGCCCAGCACCTCCAGCGCCCCGAGCGGCGCCGACGCCTGCGCGAAGCCGGAGGTCGCCAGGACGCGCTCGCGCTGGTCCAGCGTCAGCGCGCCGCGCGCGGCCTGGGCGAGCGCGTGGTTGCGGCGGTCGTCGCGTTGCGCCTCGGCCTCGGCGCCGGCGGTCCAGCGGACGATCCCCACCTCCCCCGAGAGGGCGGCGCGGACTCCGCCGGCGCGGCGGTCCAGGTCGATCAGGCGCCGGGGGATGGGGTTCTCCAGCGAGCGGGCCAGGGCGTGCGCGCTCACCTCCAGCGCGCCCGGGCCCACCGGCCGCGTCCAGGTGATCCCCATCTGCCCCTGCCGCCCCTCCTCCCCCGTGCGATCCGCCAGGTTGGGCGGCGCGGCCTGATCGCGGTCGGCCGCCAGCAGCTCGCGGGTGAGGCCGCCGGGGTTGCGCGCGTCGTACTGGACGGCGGTGACGGAGAGGCGCACGTCGTCGGCGCCGCGGCTCCAGCCGAGGGTGAGGCCGCCCAGGGTGTTGCGGGCGGACTGGAGGCGGCGGAAGCCCTCGTACTCCAGCCGGGTGACGCTGGCGCGCCATCCCCAGTCTCCGGAGACGCCGCCCGCGCTCCCCTGCACGCGCAGCAGCCCGCCGCTCCCGCCCGTCACCCGCGACTCGCCCGCCAGCGGCACCGGAGGCGGCGGAAGGGTGGTGAGGCGGATCACCCCGCCCGAGGCGTTGCCGTACAGCGCCGACGCCGGCCCGCGCACCGCCTCGGCCCGCGCGAGGGAGCCCACGTCCACGTGGTTGAGCGTGGTCTGCCCGTCCGGCATCGTGGCCGGCACGCCGTCCACCAGCACGCGCACGCCGCGCACCCCGAACTGCGCCCGCGCCCCGAAGCCGCGCACGGAGATCCGCTCGCCCAGCGCGTAGTTGAAGCGGTTGTCCACCTGGATCCCCGGCACGGCGGAGAGCGCCTCGTCCAGCGCCAGCCCCGGCTTGGCCGCCCGCTCCGCCGCGCCGCCCGTGACGCTCACGGCGAAGGGCGCGCGCAGCGGCGGCACCGGCGTCCGCAGCACCCGCACGGCAAGGGTGTCGATCGGGTAGACGCGCGCGGTGTCGCCCCGCTGCGCGTGGAGCGGAGCGGCGAGCAGGAGGAGCGCGCCGAGGAGGGCGGCATGGCGTGCGGCGGGGATCGGCATCGGGACCGGAGACGGCGGACGAGGGACGTCAGGGATGCGCGGCGGGACCGCAATTCCCGCGCGAGGGGCGGCGCATCCCCATCTCCCGATACGACGAGCCTCCCCGGCTCCGCAAGGGAGCGGGGGAGGCTTCGCCCTGGAGGCAACGGCGTCAGCGGGTCGTCTGGAGGCCGGTGGGAGCGGGGGCGGAGACGCGGTCGAGGACGAGCGATTCGCGGATGCGGGCGAAGAGCGGCTCCCGGGAGGCGTAGCGCTTGTCGGGAGCCATGGTCATGAGCGCGTACATGATCCCGTCCCGCACGGTCAGGTGCATCTCGAACCGGAGGAGGATCCCGTCGCTCTCGATGCGCCCGGTCAGGTACGCGGCCCGCTGGCCGGCGAGCGTCCGGATCTCCCACGCCGGGTCCCGGATCTCCCCGCTCTTGCCCATCACCGCGCTGATCGACTGCATGATCCCGTAGAGAAGCGAGTCGGAGCTTACGACCATGTCCGTCATGATCCGCCGCATCTGCGCGTCCGAGATCCCGGGTGCGCGCTGCGCGTCGCCCTCCATCAGGTCCACGGTCTGGACCACGACGGCCAGGTCTTCGCTCCCCGCGGTCAGCGAGTGGACCTCGCGATCGGAGACGGTCTGGCGGCCCCGGACGATCTCGCACTCCCTCGGCAGGTCGATCCGGTACGGGAAGGGGGTGCCGACGGCGGTGCGGAGCGCTGGGCCGCCCTGGGCGGAAGCCGAGGGCGCGAGGATGAAGGCGGCGCCGAGGAGCGCGGCGGCGAGCGGAAGGCGCATGGGGAACCCCTGGGGTGCGATGAGGACGGACACCGGGTGACGAAGCCGTCGCGGAGCGCGAACGGCGGCCGGCGGCCGGTCCCCAACGCAGACCCGGAACCAGGAATGCCGCGAAACACGCGAATGCACGTCCAAGTCGGAAACGCCGCAGGTGTTTACGGGAGGATTCCCCCGCGGACGCGTGCGGCTTCCGTGCGAGTCGGATGGGGCATCGGCGGACCACGGTGAGGCAGCCGCTCCCCACGCCCGCATCGGTCACGGACCGAACAGCGCGTCGTGCCTCCCGGTGCGCAGCTCGGCGTCGAAGCGGTCGGCGATCCGCTCGGTGATGCGCGAGGGGCGTCCGCCGCCGGACGACACGACCACGCGCGAGTCCCCTCCGGCGCTCTTCTCCGACAGAAAGCTGACGTGGACCACCTCCTCCCCCACGCGGAGCGGGACGGGCGGGGTCCAGTCGGGGGTGCCCGGGCCGGTGGGGAGGGGGACGGCGCCCATCTCGCGCCGGAGGAAGGCGATCAGCGTGTCCTTCATCTCCGCTTTCACGGGAAAGACCATGAACCACGTGCCGTCGTCCCCCCGCGCCCGGTGCACGCGGTACGGGAGCGGCGCCACGCCCTCGCGGGGCACCAGGCGCTCGGGGCCGCCGTCCTCGCTCCGCCACTCGAAGTGGTGCTCCACCCAGCCGCGGTCGATGTCGCGCTGGTCGTTGAAGCGCATCGTGCGCGGGTCGATGGGGAGCACGTACGAGACGCCGTCGGCAAAGCGGTTCACCAGCAGGAGCGGCGCGTACTCCGGGCCGGTCGCCACCCGCGCGAAGCTCCGCCGGTCGGGCGAGAGGGCGCTCGGCAGGGCCAGGGCGCTGGGCTGCGCGCCGTCGTGCCGCCGGAGCTGGTAGCTGCGCAGCGTCCGCGTGTCCAGCACGGTCCAGTCTCCCAGCAGCAGGAGCGTCCCGCCCGCCAGGTGCCTGCGGCGAACCGCGCGGTTGCGCTCCGTGGTCGTGTCGCCGCGCGGCGGATCGATCCAGTCGGCGGTGATGGCGCCACCGTGGGGGCCCAGCGGCTCGGCCTTCGCCCTCCCGCCCACCTCGCGGACCAGGTAGAAGAAGCTGTCGAGGTGAGGATCGCCCACGGCGACCACGAACGCCGGCTCGGGCGCGGGAAAGGTGATGACGGAGCTCACCGTCCGGTACGTCTCGGTCCGGACGCCGTCCATTCCCGCCGCTCCCGCGAACGCGAACTCCTCGCCGCGCCACCGCAGCGAGTAGCGCTCCGTCACGCTGTCCTCGCCCGCCCTGCTCTTCTCGTCGCGCGTGAAGCGCGTGACGATCTCGAACGCCCCCACCGCCTCGACGCGGTCCGGGATCGGCCCGGGGCGCAGGGAGCGGATGATCCCGGCGGCCGCGAGCAGCGACACCACGGCGACGAGGGGGATGGCGATCAGGGGCTGGCGGAGGCTCATCGTTGCTGCGTCGGCTCGTGGAGGCGGTTCGTCGGAGGGAGGATCGGGCGGGACGTCGGGGAGATCCGGATCTCGGATCACGCGCGCGGACCGCGCATCACGGATCGAAGAGCGCGTCGTGCCGGCCGGTGCGCAGCTCGGCGTCGAATCGGTCGGCGATCCGGTCGATGTGGTGCGTGTCCCCGGCGAACTCGCCCCACACGTTCAGGTGCGCGTCCTCGCCGGGATAGGTGCTGGGGAAGAAGGTGACGGAGACGCGCTGGCCGCCGACGCGCAGCGGCGTCGCCGGCTGCTCGCCCGCCTCGTCGGGGAGGCGCTCGGCGGCGAACTCGCGCTGGAGGAAGGCGATCAGCGTGTCCTTCATCTCCGCCTTCACGGGCTGGATGCTGAACGAGCGCTCGCCGGGGTCGCCCATGCGGTGCACGCGGTACGGGAGCGGCGCCGCGCCCTCGCGCACGACCAGCCGATCGCGCCCGCCCTCCGCGCGCCGCCACTGGAAATGGTGGTCGATCCACGCGCGGCCGATCTCCTGGAGATCGTTGTAGCGCATCGCCCGCCGGTCGACGGGGAGCGCGTACGAGGCGCCGGCGGCGAAGTCGTGGACGAGGACGATCGGCTGGTTCTCGGGGGAGGCGCCGGACGCCAGCCGCGCGAAGCTCCCGCTGTCCGGGGAGAGGGCGATGGGGACGGCGTACGGGCCGGGGAAGACGCCGTCCAGCCGCGCGAGCGCGTATCCGCGCAACGTGCGCGTGTCGAGCACCGTCCAGTCGCCCAGCAGGAGATACCGCCCGCCCGCCATCCGCTTGCGGTGCACGGCCAGCTCGCGTCCGCCCGGCTTCTCCGACGGCGGTGGATCGATCCAGTCGGCGGATACGGAGCCGGTGCCGGGGCCCAGCGGCTGGGCGGTCGCCTTGCCGCCGATCTCGCGCACCAGGAAGTAGTGGCTGTCGTTGTTGGGATCGCCCGCGTTGACCACGAAGGCGGGCTCGGGCGAGGGAAAGGTGATCACCGCGTTGACGTCGCGGTAGGTCGCCGTCTCGTCGCCGAACATCCCCCCGGGCCCCTGGAACTCGAACGCCTTCCCGCGCCAGCGCACCGAGTAGTGCTCCGTCACGTTCCGCCGCAGCCGTCCCTCGTTCCACCCGCTGGTGTAGCGCGTGGAGTGCGTGACGATCTCGAACGGCCCCACCGGCTCGGCCGTGTCGGGGATCGGCCCGTAGCGCCGGTAGCCGGCCACCGCGGCGGCGGCGAGGAGCGCCGCCACGACGGCGAGGGGGATGGCGATCAAGGGCTGGCGGAGGTTCATGGTAGCTGGCGTCGAGCCGCGGAGACGGGCGGCGAATCGGAAGGATGGCGGGCTCGTCGGAGAGGGTCGGAGAGGGAGCGGCGGGGGAGCGGATGATTCGGATCGCGAGATCACTCGCGCGGGACGTGATCGACCAGCGGGCTTCCGGCGGCGCAGAGCGGGCAGTCGGCGGCGCTCCACATCCCCCGCTCCAGCGACGCCAGCGTGTGGAACGGCAGATCGAAGCGCCCGCCGATCCGCGCCGCCGCGTCGCCGAGCGCGAGGAGGCTGCCGAAGCCGGCCGGCTCCGCGCCGCACGCGCGCAGGTCGTCCAGCGTCCCCAGCAGCGCCGATCCGGCGTTGACCGCATCGTCCACCAGCAGCACGCGGGCGCCGCGCAGACGGTCGCGGAGCGTGTCGGGGACGCGGTAGCGCGCGCCGCCCTCCGCCTCCATCGACCGCTCCGCGTACACGAAGCCCGCGCCGATCTCCGCCGCCACCCACTGCGCCACGAACCCCCCGCCCGTCAGCGGCCCGCAGACGAAGTCGGGCGCGCACGCCGCCGCCCGCTCAGCCAGCGCGGATGCCCATCGACGCGCACGGCGCGCATCCACGAACAGGCCGTCGAGGTCCAGCCAGAGATCGCCGTGGTGGCCGGATTCGTAGCGGAAGTGCCCGCGCGCGGCGGAGACGGCATCGAGCAAGTCGATCTTCGGATCCCCTGGCGTCGTCGGAAGAGGGCGCGGATTCATCCGCGAAGGATGCTGCGATCCGCGCCTTCGCGCCAGCATCCCGCGCGCCCGGCGTCGTCGCGCGCGAAGGGCGGAGGAGGGTTTCGTGGCGATTCGACGGGCGGTGTCGCATGCCATGGCGGGCCCCCTCCCCAACCCTCCCCCACAGGCGGGGCGCCTGTGGGGGAGGGAGCCTTTCTACCGCGTCGCCGACCTTGGCGCGAACGAGATCCTTCGTCAGCCAACCTCTCCCGGAACGGGGGAGGACAGACCGCCCCAGCGGTCCGGAGGGGGCGCGGGGCCGCGGACACTCGTCGCCGCCTGCTCCCACGACGACCACAGCCTCAGTTACGCGCGGATGGATGCAGGATCGCGAATCTACCGCTGCGGCAGATCGTGGTCCGCGCGGGCGATGAGGATGCGGTAGCCGACGTCCAGCTCGGGGAGAACGAGGAGATCCGCGTTGCGGCGCTCCCAGCTGCCGTCGGCGAGGTCGGCGGCGAGGCGCTCCAGGCGCGATGCGGCGTCGGGGATGCGCGCGAAGGCGGAGATGGCGCCGCGAAGAGCGGGGTCCAGGTACGCGGCCGGGCGTCGCCAGTACGCGGCCAGGAATCCGTCCGTGCAATCGGCGGGAACCGGCACCGGCCGCACCTCCAGCGGTCCGAGCACCTCCGCCACCTCGTTGAACGGGGGAAAGCTGGTGTCGAATTCCGCGATCTCGGGGAAGTATTCCCGCACCAGCCAGAATCCGAAGCTCGACGGGTCCCAGGTAAAGATCACGACGCGGCCGCGTGCCACCCGGCGCATCTCCCTCAGCCCCGCCCGCCAGTCCGTCCAGTGGTGGACGGTGAGGCTGGCGAGCGCCGCGTCGAACGATTTGTCGCGGAAGGGGAGCGCTTCCGCGACGCCGCGGACGGACGGCGCGCTCCCGGCGGAGCGCTGCCGCAGCATCGTCTCCGCGGGCTCCACCGCCGCCACGCGCCGGTCGGCCGGCTCGTACGATCCCGCCCCCGCGCCCACGTTGAGCACCGTGCGCGCCGTCCCCAGCGCGTCCAGGATGCGCGCCGCGATCCGCGCGTCCGCCCGCCGATGCGCCGCGTACCCGCGGCCGATCCGGTCGTAGAGCGCGCCCGCCATCTACCGATCCCGCTCCACGTGATGGCCCAGCCGCTCGCGGACCACGGTGTCGATGAAGGGCGTCTTGGCGTCCGCGTACTCCCCCATCTCCCTGGAGAGGCGCGAGGCCAGGTCGTGCTTGAGGGCGGCGTAGCGCGCCGCCGTCTCCGGATCGGCGCGGAGGGCGTCGCGGAAGGCGAGGTGGCGGATCCAGTGGTTGCCGTCGAGCGCGACCAGGTGCAGGTGGTGCGTGCGCGCGCCCGTGGCGTCGTCCTTCACGAAGTACTCGCGCCCCGGGATCCCGTACTCGCCCCGGTACTCGTAGCCGATCCCGGTAAAGGCGCGAACGTACGGATCGAGATCGCTCTCCGGCGGCCGTCCGCCCATGATGTCGATGATGGGCTTGGCGGCGAGCCCCGGCACCGACGTGCTCCCCACGTGCTCGATCACGCACGGCGCGCCGCCGAGCGCCGCCACCATCCGCGCCCGCTCCGCCGCGAACTCTTCCGCCCACGCCGGATCGTACGGCGCCACGATCACCTTGCCGCTCTGCAGCCCGATCGCCATCTCCCTCTCCTCTCGGTCCGGATTCAGATGTTGCGGTAGGCGAAGCCGGTGGGCCAGGGCCAGCGGGGCACGCCGTCGGTGCGCTCCTGCCACGAGAAGGTGAACGACCATTCGGCGTAGATGTCCGTCTCCCACGACAGCGACAGCGTCACCCTGCTCGCCCGCGCGTCGCACTCCACCCGGCTGATCCACGGCTCCCCGCCGATCCCCACCCGAGCGAAGTCCATGAAGCGGCCGAGGTACTCCACGGCCTTCGCGGTCATCCCTTCCAACTCGGGGATGACGCGCAGCGCGAGCTGGTACGACGCTTCGTGCGGCTCCCACATGGTGTCGCCCTCGGGGATCGTGAGGGTGAGGCCGGCGCCTTTGGGATCCACCGAAAAGGGCGGGCCGTAGGCGGTGCCGCTCTGCTGGCGGAAGCGGTCGAGGGGAGGGATCTCCATCGGTCGGCGGATGAGGGTCCGGGGGTTGCCGCGGAGGGCGCGGGGGCGTACCTGATTCGAGGAGCACGACGGATTCGCCGGACGGCGGGTCCGCATCCGGACCGGCGCCAGCCGAACGCGGAAGGAAGACACGGACGATGCAGCTCACGGGAATCCACCACCTCACCGCCGTCTCCGCCGACATCGCGGGCAACCGGCGCTTCTACACGGAAGTGCTGGGGATGCGGCTGGTCAAGCGCAGCGTCAACCAGGACGACGTGAGCGCCTACCATCTCTTCTACGCAGACGCGGTGGGGTCGCCGGGGACGGACGTCACCTTCTTCGACTGGAGCGTCCCCCGCGAGCGCCGCGGCACGCACAGCATCGTCCGCACGCACCTGCGCGTCACCGGGCGCGAGACGCTGGAGTGGTGGGCCGCGCACCTCCGCAAGCGGGGCGTGGAGCACGGCGGCGTGACGGAAGTCGATGGACGCGCCACGCTGTACTTCGAGGACCCCGAGGGCCAGCGGCTGGCGCTGATCGACGACGGCGGCGCGGGCGACGCGCCGGTGCCGTGGGACGCCAGCCCCATCCCCGCCGAGCGCCAGGTGCGCGGCCTGGGCCCCATCGTCCTCAGCGTCCCCGACCTGGCGCCCACCGAGCAGGTGCTCACGCGGGTGATGAACATGCGCCGCGCGCGCGAGTACGTCCACCCCGAGGAGGCGCGGCACACCGTGGTGGTCTACGAGATGGGCGCGGGCGGCCCGCACGCGGAGCTGCACGTGGCGGTGCAGCCGGACCTGCCGGTGGTGCGGCCCGGCGCCGGCGGCGTGCACCACGTGGCGTTCCGCACCCCCGACGAGACGGAGTACCACGCCTGGACGGAGCGGCTGCGGGAGATGCGCATCCCCAACAGCGGCGAGGTGGACCGCTACTACTTCCGCTCGCTCTACTTCCGCGAGCCCAACGGCATCCTCTTCGAGATCGCCACCGACGGCCCCGGCTTCGCGGTGGACGAGGACGCCGCCACGCTGGGCGAGTCGGTGGTGCTCCCGCCCTTCCTGGAGCCCCAGCGCGCGAAGATCCTCGCCGGGTTGAAGCCGATCGGGTGAGGGTTTCGAGCTGCCCCGAGGTCTCGATGAGGCGCCACTCAGTTGAACGAAATGGGGGCTCCAGAGCTCCGTCAATGAATCATTCGCGACGACCCCTGAAATGGAAAAGCGGAGATCGCCGCCGAAACTCGCCAAGATTTTTGAGCAACCTATTTAACCCACCTACCCGATTACTCTGACTGATAGTGAAGGATGTGGATGGCATCAGCCTCGTAATCTAACATGAGGTTATACGTCCCGTCTCCAAAGGTGTATACCGGCCTGAATCTCGACCGCTCTTCCCCCAACTTTGGCTCCGGACCCCGCAAATAACGAAATTGAGGCAGTCGTGCCCCGAGATTGCTCACGATAGTTGTGTGCGCTGCAGACCGCTCGGCGGGAGTCATGAGGACAGTGAATGAAGCGATCTCTGCATCAGTACGTGAGCAAATATCGGGATCCTCTCCTGTTTGCATACTACGCATTTCCATGGATAAGGACACCCCCTCATAGGCACCTCGGCACGCGCAATAGTACCCATCATAATCCTCCGTCACACACTGTAAAGGACCGATGTTCTGCTCGAGTTCATCTCGCGTCATGCCCACGTAGATCGGCCCCCACCTGAGGCCAAGTTCGTACGAGAATTTGGTGAGAGCTGGCAACAAGGGCGTCGAGGGGCTCGTCTGATCGGAGCGTGTTTGATCCGGTGTCGATTCACTGGCGGAAGGAGGAGAAAAGCTGTTCTCGCCGTCTCCACTTTTGCGCGCATTAATTCCGAACTCAAAGAGCACGATAAGAACCCCTCCAATGAGGGTCACAACCAATGGTTTGATCAACCACTCGCTTGCTTTTGTAGCCATAGATCATCTACGGGTTGAAGGGCCGATAATCTCTGAGATACTGATAAGCAAGATTGCTTTCCGACGTATCTGGGGTGCGGTTGACTGCTGTCAGAGTCGCAGTGTTAGGTTCGCGCACTAGGTCCGCCGCACCCGAGGCCGCAGTTCCACGGTAAATGGTACCGGAACGTTCCCGGTATTATACTTCAAGCTAATGATATACCGCCCAGGAACACTTATCTCGATCAAATCGGTCATTTCTGGATCAAATAAATATTTATCGAGCAAGCTAGCTCCTTCAGAATCAACGATATCGACCTTGATGCTCGCTGTACTGCCTCGAGGATGGCTCTCGCGCGTCGTCACAAAATTGTACACACCGGGCCTATGAATCTCGACAACGAAGTAATTCTGCCGGTTTGCACGTCCGTCGATCAGGCCTTCGATAGGCGTACTTAGAGAAATTCGTTGAGCACAACGTGAGGTATCATTGTTTCGGCAGCCAGTCGGAAGTTGAGCCGACGCAGAAATAGGCACGAACGCCGCTAAAACGAACGCGTACAGAAAAAGAGCGATGAGGGTGCGCATGTTCATTTGAGTGGGAGGTTAGAGGGACTATCCAGTTTACAAGCCGGGGAAATGACTCAAGTAGAAGTTATCGATGATTATCGATTCGCGGTAGTTCAGATGCAGACCCTGCTTGAAAGTTAGTTACGGGCGCGACTAGTGCAGACGTGTATCCGGTTAAAGCTGGGCATCTAGGAAGGCTATAGAGCTGAGATCGGCACGGCGGAAATTGAGAACAACAGCAGACCCCGGAGGATGATTCCCCCGGGGCCTGCGTCCTTTTTGTCGATCCGCCGTCAGTCGCCGATCAGGAGGCGGGCTGCTCGACGGCTTCGATGTTGAGCGTGATCTGCACCTCGTCGCCCAGCACGGCGCCGCCGCCCTCGGCCGCGCGGTTCCAGGTGACGCCGTAGTCCATCCGGTTGATGGTCGTGGACGCCTCGAAGCCGATGCGGCGCTTGCCGGCCGCGCCGCCCACCTCCAGCATCTGCCCCTCCAGCACCACCGGCTTGGTGACGCCGCGCAGGGTCAGGTTGCCGTGCACCTTCAGGCTGCGCCCGTTGGCCTCCACGCGGGTGCTGCGGAAGGTGATGGTGGGGTGCGTGGGCGCGTCGAAGAAGTCGGCGGAGCGCAGGTGCGTGTCGCGGCGCTCGTTGTTGGTGTCGACGCTGGCCGTCTTGATCTCCACCTGCACGCTCCCGGCGCCCAGGTTGGCCGGATCGGCCACGATGTTCCCCGAGAAGTCGTTGAAGCCGCCGCGCACCCGGCTCACCAGGTGCCGCACGCGGAAAGTGACCTCGGAGTGCGCCGCGTCGATCTGCCAGGTGACGGGGGCCGCCGCCGGCGCGGGCGCGGGGGTGGTGCCGCCGCCCAGGAGCAGCGCGGGAGCCAGGAACAGCGAGGCGAGCGTGGCCGCGATCATCGGAGTGCTCCGGTGAGGATGGACGAGAGTCCGGGTTGTCGGGGGGATAACCTCTGTTGTAACGGGTAATCTAACCCGGCGTCCCGAATCGGTCGAGTCCCCAGCCGCCACTACACGGATCAGACGCGATCAAGATCGCACGCTCACCCCATCACCAGACACCACAATCACTTAACGAACGCGAAATTGCCATCCTGAGGCCGGTCACCCCGAAATCCACGTCGGCACAGGCTTCCGCAGGCCGAAGGATCCATAGCCGGCCAGCGATAACGCCCGATCTCCGCACGGACGCCGGCGATTCGGCGCGCATCGGCACCGCCGAGCGTCACGGCCTGAGCCGCGCGGCCAGCCACTCCGCCACGGTCCCGAGCACCTCCGGCGGCACGGCGAGCGACGGGAGCGAGGCGTAGCGGCGCGGGTTGCCGTCGGAGTCGCGGACGAAGACGTGGTTGAAGCCCTCCAGGGTGCGCACGGTGACGTCGCGGTTGCCGGCGGCGCGGAACGCAGAGGCCAGCTTCTCCGCGTCGCCGGGGGGAACCTGGCGGTCCGTGCTTCCCTGCAGCACCAGCGCGGGGACGCCCCGCACCCGCCGCGCGGTGGCGAGCGGGTCGTAGTCCCAGAAGAAGCGGAGCCACGGCTCCTCCCGCCGCAGCGCCTCCGCCTCGGCGAGCTGGGCGCGGAGGACGGAGTCGCGCCGCTCCGGGCGCACCTCGGCCGACTGCTCGACGGCGTAGCGGAGCTGGTACTCCAGCACCTGGCGCCCCGTGCTCGCCGGCCCGGCCAGGAGGACGATCCCCTCCAGCGCCGTGTCGCGCGCGGCGATCATCGGCGCGATCAGCCCGCCCTCGCTCAGCCCCACCAGCGCCACGCGCCCGCCGTCGATCTCCCGCCGCCCGCGCAGCCAGGCGATCCCCGCCCGGATGTCCTCCGCGCGGTCGGCGGTGGTGGAGGACGCGAAGTCGCCGGTGGATTCGCCGATGCCGCGGTCGTCCATCCGCAGCACCGCGATCCCCCGCCGCCCCAGCGTGTCGGCCAGCTGGCGGAAGATGCGGTACGGCCCGCCGTACGGCGTGTTGTTGTCGCGGTCGTGCGGGCTCGACCCGGTGATGGTCACCACGGCGGGCACTCGGCCGCGGGCGCCCTTCGGCAGCGTGAGCGTCCCCGCCAGCGTGTGCCCCGCGCTCGTCCGGATGCGCACCTCCTCGGCCGTGTACGGCGCGTCCGCCGGGGCGGAGTAGTCCACCGGCGCGGTGGCGAGGAGCCGGTCCGCCACGGAGGCCACGCGCTCGATCACCTGCTCCCCCCGCGACCGCCCGCCCAGGATGGCCCCCTCGCGATCGACCCGGAGCGCCGCGTCGATGGTCCCCAGCCGCACGCGCGCCGAATCGGCCCCGCGGAACTCCACCACGGCGTCCACCGTCCGCCCGCCGGCGCCCATCAGGAAGACGGGGACGCGCGCGCTGTCGCCCCCCATCGCCCGGCCGCGGCGGACGACCTGCTCCAGCAGCGCCAGCATGGGGATCTGCGGATGATACGGGAGGGCGCCGCGCCGGGTGGCGATCCGCTCCACGCGGATGGAGTCGCCCGTGCGCGTCTCCGCCGTCGCGCTGTCGCCGGCGATGACGAGGACGGCCGTCTGCCGCGGCGCCGCCTCCTCCGGCGCGCCGGGCTGGAGGACGCGCACCTCCAGCCGCTCCACCGTGGCGTCGGGACGGAGCACCGCGCGGTACGTCAGCGGCACGCGCTTCTGCGCCAGCACTCGCCCCTCCACCACGCCGGGCGAGCGGGAGAAGCGCTCCACGATGATCGTGTCATTCCCGCGGACCAGCAAAAAACCGCCTCGGGACGATGAGTCCTGGGCGGCGAGCGGTGGAGCGGCGAGCGCGAGCAGCACGGCGGCGGCGAGCGGGGTGCGCATCGGAGATTCTCGGGCGAGGGAGTGGACCCGCACGATCGGAAGCCGGGAACGGCGCCCCGCCGCGCAACATCCGATCCATCCCAAACGCCCGTCGCCACCGACTCCGCGACGGCAGATCAGGTGCGATACGGGAGCGACTACCAGCGGATCACGCCCAGGATCTCGCTGGGGATGCCGCAGCCGGCATCGATCCGCGGCCCGGCGAGATCGACGCGGATCGTTGGATCGTTGATCGAAGTTCGGGTCGGAAGCAGTTCAGCGAGAGATGCAACTCACGTAATCCGCCGCTTATTGAAAATCCTGCGTGTCGCGTGTAGGTTGCCGGATCGGACGAACAACCATCTCATCCACGGAGGATCCACGATGCCGACGACGACGATGCGGCCGAAGATGAAGCTGAACCTGAACGCGCTGAAGGTGGATACGCTGGTCATCCCCTCCACGCCCATCCGCGCCATCACCACGTCGCAGACGTGTCCCACGCGCTGCGAAACCGACTTCGACTGCACCATCGGCGACTGCACCCAGGACACGGCGTGCGTGCAGTGCACGAGGTATTGCTGATCGTCCGCTCGTGACGATGGTCGCAGGCGGATCGGCGACAAGCGGAATCGGAGGGAGATCGGCCGGCGCGATCTCCCTCCGATTCTCTTTCCAGGCGTGAAGATTACCGCATCTCGTCCAGTATCTCGCGAAGCACGTCCAGCGCGAAATCGACCTGCGGCTCCGTGATGACGAAGGGCGGGGAGAGGGAGAGGACGTTGCCGTGGATGCCGCCGCCCAGCATCAGCACGCCGCGCCGGAGGGTCTCGACGACCACGCGGCCGGCGAGGTCGGGGGCGGGCTCGCGGCTCTCCCGGCCGCGCACCATCTCCATCCCGATCAGCATCCCCCGCCCGCGCACCTGGCCCACGTGGGGGTGATCGGCCGTCATCTCCTCCAGCCGCGAGCGGATGCGCGCCCCCAGCGTTGCCGAGCGCTCCACCAGCCGCTCGTCGCGCAGGACGGACATCGCCGCCAGCGCCGCCGCGCAGCCCACGGGGTGGCCCAGGAAGGTGGAGGTGTGGATCGCCTCCCCCGTCGACTTCGGCCAGCGGTCCATCACCGCGTCGGTGCCGATGCAGGCGGCGAAGGGAAAGCCGCCGGTGAGGCCCTTCCCCACGATCAGCACGTCCGGCACCACGCCCCAGTGCTCGCACGCGAACCACGTTCCCGTGCGCCCGAAGCCGGTGTAGACCTCGTCCAGCATCAGCAGGATCCCGCGCTGGTCGCAGATGCGGCGGAGGCCGGGGAGAAAGGCGTCGGGCGGCACCAGGTCGCCGCCGCGCGCCTGGATCGGCTCGACGAGGATCGCCCCCACCTCGCCGCCCTCCGGCCCGTCCAGCACGCGCTCCACCGCCGCCAGCGACTCCGCCCCCACCGCCTTCGCGTCGTCCGGCGAGGTGGGGGAGCGGTAGGGATCGGGATAGGGGAGGAAGAGGGTGGTCCCCGGGAGCTGGCGGGCGAAGGGCGCGCGGAAGTCGTCGCGCCCGTTGACGTTCAGCGCGCCGTAGGTGAGCCCGTGGTAGCCGCCGCGGAAGGCGATGACGCGCGGCTTTCCCGTGGCGATGACGGCCGTCTTGAGCGCCGCCTCCACCGCCTCGCCGCCGGTGCTGGCCAGGATGCTCTTGGTCAGCCCGCCGGGCGCGGCCTCGGCCAGGGCGCGGAGGAGATCGACCTTGACGGCGGGCGGATGGACGTCGCCCATCCCGTGCAGCAGCCGCCCCGCCTGCTCCTGGATGGCCGCCACCACGCGCGGGTTCGCGTGCCCGATCCCCGCCACGGCGAAGGCGGCGGTGAGGTCCACGTAGACGTTGCCGTCCACGTCGCGCACGTTGGCCCCCCGCGCCTCGCTCCAGAAGACGGGGAAGTCGTCGCCCAGGTAGGTGACGTTCGGCGACTCGTACTTCGCCAGCTCCCCCGCCAGCCGCCGCGACTCCGCCCCCGGCGGCGCCACGCGCACCTCGGGGAGCATCGATCCGAAGGCCGTGTCCCCGATCTCGGCGCCGGATCTCGTCGCACCCGCCTCAGCCGGCATCCGTCGGCTCCTCGGAAAGCTCGCGGATGATCTGCTCCAGCAACGGCCGGACTTCGGGGAGGATGGAGGTCGCGATGTTCCAGATGACGTCCACGTCCAGGCTGAAGTAGGAATGCGCGATGACGTCGCGCAGGCCCGCGATCTTGCGCCACGGCACCCTGGGATAGCGGGCGCGGGTCTCGTCCGGGATGTGCTTCGCGGCCTCTCCCATCACGAGAAAGTCGTGCAGGATGATCTTCCGGACCCGCGAATCCTCGTTGAAGCGGTCGCGCGGTAGGCCGTCCACCTCGGAAAGGACCGAATCCGCGGCCTCGAGCATGTCGTCCAGGAACAGCCGCCAGTCACGCGACACGAAGGGCCTCTCGCTCCACGATCTCCCGGATGCGGGGCTTGAGCGTCTTTCGCGTGGCGAGGTCGACGCGGCGCCCGAACAGGTCTTCCAGGTAGATCTTCAGCCCCATGTACGAATCGAAGGTGGGAGCGGACCGGAAATCCACCAGCACGTCGATGTCGCTCTCGGCGGTAGCCTCGCCGCGCGCCACTGATCCGAAGAGCGAGATCGACTCCACGTCGAACTCGGCCCACTCCGTCCGGTGTTCGCGAAGCGTCTTCACGACCTCATCGCGCGTCAGCATCGGCATCTTCCTTTACGGGTGCATCCTCGTCCACCCAGCGGGTGAGGAGATGGCGGTCGTGGTCCTCGAAGCCCAGGGCGCGGTAGAGGCGCTGGGCGCCGGTGTTCACGTGGTCGACCTCCAGGTGCAGGGCGTGGACCCCCAGCTCGCGGCACGCCTCCTCGGCCGTCGCGATGGCCATCCGCCCCAGGCCGGCGCCGCGGAAGGGCTCGCGGATCCAGAGCTCGTCCACGAAGGCGTCGCGGCCGCCGAACTCCAGCGAATAGCCCAGCGTCATCACCAGGTACCCCGCCGCCGCGCCGTCCGACCGCGCGATCCACACGCGCCCGAAGCGCTCGTCGCCCAGGAGGGCGGCGAGGGCGGCGTCGGTGCGGCCGGGGCGGAAGCGCAGCCGCTCGTGCGCGTAGAACTCGCGCACCATCTCCAGCATCAGCGCGCCGTCGGCGGGGCCGGCGCGCTCCCAGCGGGCGTCACTCGTCGCCAAAGAGCCACCCCTTCCGCCAGAAGTACCCCACCAGCACCGCCGCCAGCGCCACCATGGTCCCCAGCACGAACGGCCAGTTCCAGAGCCACGTGTTCCTGTCGTGCTCGATGTTCATCCCGTAGACCCCCGTCAGGAAGCCCAGGGGGATGAAGATGGAGGCGAACATGGTGAGCACCTTCATCACCTCGTTCATCTTGTTGCTCACCGTGGAGAGGTACAGCTCGGTGAGCGACGAGGCCACTTCGCGGTACGCCTCCACCAGGTCCAGGATCTGGAAGACGTGGTCCTGCGTGTCGCGCAGGTACACCACCGTGTCGGTGTGGATCAGGTCGCCGGGTTCGCGCAGCAGGTTGCCCAGCGCCTCGCGGAGCGGCCACACGGCGCGCCGCAGCGCCATCAGGTCGCGCTTGATCAGGTGCAGCTGGTTGATGTTGGCGCGCGTGGGGCGGGTGATCACCTCGTCCTCCAGGTCGTCCAGCGCGTCGGCGTAGCGCTCCACCACGGGGAAGCAGTGGTCGATGATGGCGTCCAGGATGGCGTACGCCAGGTAGTCGGGGCCGGCGCAGCGGAGGCGCGGGTGGCCGGTGCGGATGCGGTCGCGCACCGGCTCCAGCGGGTCGCCGATGCGCTCCTGGAAGGTGATCACGTAGTCGGGGCCCAGGAAGATCCCCACCTGCTCCAGGTCCAGCTCCGGGCAGAGCCGCACCATCTTGGCCACGATGAAGAGGTGGTCCTCGAAGACGTCCACCTTGGCGCGCTGGTGGACGTGCGTGGCGTCCTCCAGCGCCAGCCGGTGCAGGCAGAAGATCTCGCCGATCTTCCGCACGGTCTCGGCGTGCGCCACGCCGTCCACGTTGATCCAGAGGACGGGCCACTTGCCGCGCATGTGGCGGAGCGTCTCCAGGTCGTCCGCCAGGTGCTCGGTCATCTCGTGCGGCGCGTAGCCGATGACCGTGACGCGTGGAGGCTGGGCGCCGGGCGTGGTGACCAGCGTCCCCGGCGCGGAGCCGGGGGCGAGGCGCGCCGAGTGCTGGAACGGTCCGGCCACCACGCCGGCGGCGCGCGCCAGCGGGAGGCGGAGGAGGTCGCGGCGCTTCAGGGGGCCTCCGGGAGGGCCAGTGGGCCGAGCGGGCGCATGGGAGAGGGGTGCGAAGGTGCGAAGGTGCGAGAGTGCGAAGGTGCGTTGGTCGCGAATCGGGATTCCGTGCGCTTCGGCGGCATCCGCTTTCGCGCGGGTCGTATGGGCGGTGTCGCATGCCGCGGCGGCCCCCTCCCCCGCCCTCCCCCCGCTGCGCGGGAGAGGGAGCTTTTTCTACCGCGTCGCGGGCTTCGGCGCGCGGGAGAGACGTCGCGAGCCAACCTCCCACGAACGGGGGAGGACAGACCGCGCCAGGCGGTCAGGAGGGGGCGCCGCGGCCGCCGAAGCGCACCACCACCCGTCGAACCCCGCGAGCTCCGCCGTTCGTCCCGTCGTCCGATCGTCCGCCGGCCTACGCGCGCGGCTCGGGGAAGGTGCCGTTCACCTGGGCGGCGGCGGCGATCATCTCCTTGGCGGCGCCAGCGTACTTGGCGACGGTGAAGAGGCCGCCGCGCACCAGCTTCAGCTTGCCCTGCATCACGGCGGTCACCGGGTCCAGGTCGCCGGCCAGGAGACGCTTCCACGAAGGGACGTCGGCGCGGAAGACGAACGGGGCCGTCTCCATCTCGCCGCTCTGCGCCATCCAGCTGCCGCGGCAGGTGCCCCGGTCCGCGTCGATGTAGACGGCGCGGTCGGCGTCCACGCCCTGCGCCGGGTCGGCGGCCATCACCAGGACGATGGCTCCCTCCCACGCCGCGGCCGCCGTGCGGTAGCGCTCGCTCGCGTTCAGCGCCTCGCAGCAGGCGATGGCCCATTCTTCGGTGAACACCTCGGTCGGCATGGCTCTCCCGGCGTGGGGCTTGGCGTCGCGTCCGCGCTCGATGCGGATCGCGCGACGAAGGCTAGTGCGTGCGCGGGCTTGCGGCAACATGGGAGCGGCCCCGGAGGTCCGGCCGTGTCGCGCGCCCGTGGATGCGCCGCGCTTTCCCAATCTACCGACGACGGAGCAGGAGGACCCGGCGGTTCGCGCTCCGGATCGACGCGGGAGGAGACCGCTTGCTGTCCCGCGCCTTCGGCACCTACACGGCGACCTATGCGCAGGCCGGCCGCGAGCTGCGGGTCACCAAGCGGATGAGCGGCAGCCGCGGCACCCTCCCGCCTTCCGAGGCGGCGGCGCTGCTGGCGTGGCTCAAGGAGATGGGGAAGGACGACGCCCGCTTCGTGGTCGTCGAGCCCGCGAAGGCCGGAGACTGACGCACGGCCGCTGAAGCGACCGAACGAGAACGCGCCGCCGGCTCCCTCCGGCGGCGCGTTCTCGATGGTCCCCGGACGTAGCGCCCCCGACACCCGGTGGCGTGAAAAAACTCTTGTTCCCGCGACGGTTTCCTGTATCTTGAGGTGCGATGCGCCTCTCCGGCGTGACTGCTCTCTTCGCCTTTTCTCCCCCGCACAACCCGGCCCGCAGTTTGAGCGCGAAGACCGTGCTCCTCGTGGACTCCCACGAGGACAGCCGCGCGATCTACACCGTCATCCTGGAGCATCACGGCTTCGGGGTGGTATCGGCGCGCTCTCCGGAGGAGGGGGCGCGGCTGGCGCGCGAGCGGCGTCCGGACCTGATCTTCGTGGAGTACGGCTACCCCAGCCAGCACGCGGTGCGGCTCGCCGCCGTCCTGCGCGGCGACCTGCGGACGGAGCGCATCCCCCTGGTGGCCCTCAGCACCTCCCCTTCCGAGGAAGAGCGCGACCGCGCCCTCGCCTGCGGCTTCACCGCCTACCTGGTGAAGCCCTGCGCCCCCCTCCATCTGCTGAACGAGACGCGGCGGCTGCTGGCGTAAAGGCGCGGATGCGGGTTCGTGGGGTTCGATGAGCGGTGGCGCATGCCGCGTCGGGCCCCCTCTCCCCGGCCCTCTCCCCCAAAAAACACTGGGGGAGAGGGAGAACGGCGGCTCGTGGCGGTTCGACGGGCGCTTTTTCTACCTCGTCGCGGGCCTTGCCGTGCGCGACGTGGCTCTGCGTGTCGATGACGCAAAGCGCGAAGCGCCAGGGTGTTTCCCCTCTCCCGTTATCGGGAGAGGGGAAAGCGTGATGAGTCCGCGAGGCAGTTTTCGCGGACCATCACGCGAGGGGTGAGGGTGCCGCGGGCGCGCACCGAAGCTTTTCGCCGTCACCCGAGCTGGCCGAGGGCCGGCTATCTCGCCGCTGCCGCGCCCGGGCCTCTTGCTCGCAGGCTAGATTCCACGGGCCTGCGGGTAATGGCGCGAGGGCCGGTTTTGTGTGTCCGGCCCTGGAATGACTGCTTAAAAGCTAACGAGAGAAAAGCGCGAAGCGCCAAGGTGTTTCCCCTCTCCCGTTATCGGGCTATCCATTAGTCACAAGTCAGGGATAGCGAGAGTACGATGGGCGAGGACGAAGTCCGTTAGTCGGCGCAGCCCTCGCCAGAGCACTTTCACCCCGGGATCCCCGTCGCTGCGGCGGCCCAGA
>Ga0247770_1000267_pt1 | contig 50614 bp, 42 predicted proteins | sample UWRJL136409B6_FD_179943 | JGI IMG/M metagenome (GOLD analysis project Ga0247770, IMG submission 179943) | Plant litter microbial communities from Arlington Agricultural Research Station in Wisconsin, United States - UWRJ-L136-409B-6 | ecosystem: Environmental > Terrestrial > Plant litter >...
GGATGTACTCCACAGTAGCGTTTAAAGTCTTTGGGCATTAACTTTTGTAATTGTTCGTAATTCATATTATTAAGCTAATTTTTTCTTTTATTTTACCGAGAACGATCGCACTTTCGCAAGAGGTCTACTAAATGATCGACTACGCTTGTACCGCCCGACAGCAATGTTTCTACCGCAGTTCCCAAGGCACTCAAATAAACTTGTTCGGGATCCAGAGGTGTAAAATCGTATAATTCAGCAATCCACAACTCCAGCGGCAAAGGGGGAATAATGCCTCGTTGCCACATTTCTGAAGAGTGAGTGTGGGCGTTGACAAAACCGGGCAGCAGCAGCTTATTTTTGCCGTTAATAACTGTTTGACCCCCCCTATCCCCCCCTTGGTAAGGGGGGGAATAAGACGGGGGGTTCCCCCCTTGGTAAGCGGAAGAATTAGAGGGGGGGTTCCCTCCTTGGTAAGGGGGGGAATTGAAGGGGGGGTTATTGGGTGCGATCGCACTTATGCAATTATCCACCACTTGCACGTCTGCGAGTTCATAACCGCTCTCAACCGGAAGTAAAGTATTTTGAATTGTAAAGCTCACAGATTTACCCTTTTTGTAAATTTACATTAATTTTTATTTAATGATTGCATGGCGCTAACATTTGCGATCGCCCAACTGTAATAAAGTTAATAAATCATAAAATTTCTCAAAAAGTTGCCCCTGATACTTAATTATACTAAAGATTTAAGATATGACAAGTTAGTAACAATCAAATTGTGATAAAATTGAAAGTGTTTTTGATTCCCAATCCCTATGAATTCTGATACTCTCCGCACCTTGGGCGTACCGCCGAATGCTTGGAAAGTTGATGCCAAAATTGCCGATATCACCCGCTCGCCGATCGCGCCTCAACCTGTTACCATAGAAACAGAAACTAAAACCCTGCGTTTGGACTTAGCAAAAGCAGCAATATTGGTGATAGATATGCAAAATGATTTCTGTCATCCCGACGGTTGGCTAGCACATATTGGCGTAGATGTAACGCCCGCCCGAACTCCAATTAATCCTTTAAAAAATTTGCTGCCAAAATTGCGATCGCACGCAGTGCCAATTATTTGGATTAACTGGGGGAACCGCCCCGATTTGCTCAATATTAGTGCAGCTTCCCGTCACGTTTACAATCCCACAGGCGACGGCATAGGTTTGGGAGATCCGCTGCCAAAAAACGGCGCGCCTGTACTGATGGCAGGGAGTTGGGCGGCGCAGGTTGTCGATGAATTGGCACCGAAACCCGAGGATATTTGCGTTGATAAATATCGGATGAGCGGCTTTTGGGATACTCCTTTAGATAGCATCTTGCGAAACCTCGGCAGAACTACACTTTTCTTCGGAGGAGTAAACGCCGATCAGTGCGTCATGGCTACACTGCAAGATGCTAATTTTCTCGGTTACGACTGTATTTTAGTCAAAGATTGTACAGCTACAACATCTCCCGAGTATTGCTGGCAAGCTACTCTTTATAACGTTAAACAATGTTTTGGTTTTGTGTCGGATTCTCAGGCTATGTTAGAAGCAATTAAATAGCAGTCATTAGTCATTACTCAACAGTCATTAGTCATTAGTCATTAGTCAACAGCCAACAGTCAACAGTCAACAGCCAACAGTCAACAGTCATTAGTCATTAGTCATTAGTCATTAGTCACTAGGAATAAATTTTTGAGGCTAAACTGCAATAGGACTTACTCGATGCCAGAAACCTGGTTTCTTCGTAAATCTCTAGCTATCAAACAACGATTTTTAAGACAAAGCAGGTTTAGTAAGTCCTGAACTAATGACTCGGGATTCTCACTAATAACAGCAGAAACCTAACCACTGACAACTAACAATAAAAAAATGACAAACCACTGCATGATTCCTGTTATAAAGTCTCCGAAAGACTACCAAGCATTTCGCATCAGTCCGGGCGATAGTAATAGATTAGCTATCGTCTTCGATCCGGTAATAGCCAATGTTTCATTAACAGTTTGCGTGGAGATTTTCGATGTGGGCGGCAAAACTCCTCCCAACCGTCATCAATTGGCAGTCGAAATGTTTTTTGTACTCAAAGGAAGTGGGCAAGCAACCTGCGATGGCAAAACAGTTAGTATTCAACCGGGAGATAGTTTGTTAGTGCCTCCAACTGGCACTCACGTAATTGAGAATACGGGCAGTGAACGTTTGTACACTTTGTGCATTATGGTGCCGAATGAGGATTTTGTGGAACTAATCCGCAGCGGTACACCAGTCGAACTCGATGAGGAAGATATGAGAGTTCTGGGGCGATCGGATGTACTTGTATCCTGCTAGGTTTGTAGTAAGGACTTGAGTTCTTAGAGAAAAAGCTAAAGCCCTTACTACTGAGATGTTGCACTATTATCAAGAACAGGCAAGATGCCTGTTCCACAAAGAGTGAATTTTTTTGTGGGGTGGGCATCCTGCCCGCCCCTAAAAGATTTATCGAGAATGGTGCAAGATGTCAGTTACTACGAACTTTTTTAGTGGATGTTCTTTAGGATTTATGCTGAAACTTTGCCCTAAAGAAACAGCGTCAATGCTAACTAAAGATGGCGTGCGTTTAGATGCTGACATCTACCGCCCCGATGCTGCGGGCGAATTTCCAGTATTATTAATGCGGCAACCTTACGGAAGGGCGATCGCCTCTACAGTAGTATATTCCCATCCCGCATGGTACGCCAAACACGGCTATATCGTTGTCATCCAAGACGTGCGGGGACGTGGCACTTCCGAAGGCGAATTTAACCTATTTGTTAGCGAAACACAAGACGGTTTTGATAGCGTCAATTGGGCAGCTAATTTGCCTGGAAGTAACGGCAAAGTCGGAATGTACGGTTTTTCCTACCAAGGCATGACTCAACTCTACACTGCTGCTGCTAAACCGAGCGCTTTAATCACAATTTGTCCGGCAATGGTAGGGTGCAATTTATACGCAGATTGGGCCTATGAAGGCGGCGCGTTTTGTCTGCAATCAAATCTCGGCTGGGCAATTCAGCTAGCTGCAGAAACCGCTCGCTTAAAAGCCGATATTTCTGCCTATCAAGCCTTGTATGCAGCTTCGAGAAATCTCCCGCTATACGATACCGTGCCGACGCGTCCTGAGATTATTAAAAATCTGGCACCAGACTCATATTATCACGATTGGTTGGATAATTATCGACCGAGCGAGTATTGGGAAAAGTTATCGCCAAATATCAAAGATTTAGACTTGCCAATGCTGCACGTTGGCGGTTGGTTTGATACTTATTTGCGGGGAACAATCCATCTTTATAAGGAAATGGCCAGCCGGAGTTCCTGTCCGCAGCATTTGATAATTGGCCCTTGGGCGCATTTACCTTGGGGGCGAAAAGTGGGAGCGTTGGATTATGGTTTTGCAGCTTCAAATCCTGTGGATGAGCTGCAAATTCGCTGGTTCGATCGCTTCCTCAAAGGAGTTGATACAGGAATATTAGACGAGGAGCCAATTTCGCTATTTGAGATGGGGAGGAATGATTGGCGGAAATTTGATAAATGGCCTAATAATAATCATAAATCTTATTTTTTAGCAAGTACCGGACTTGCCGCGATGAGAGAAGATGCGGGTATTTTAACTGAGAGTTGCGCGGATGTTTGCACTGATGATATATTCGTACATGATCCTTGGCGACCGGTGCCATCCTTGGGAGGTCACGCTGCATTTCCTGCAGGTGCGATGGAGCGATCGACTATTGACTGCCGCACCGATGTTTTAACGTACACTTCGGCACCGCTAACAGCAGATTTGCACTTAGCTGGAGATATAATTGTCGAAGTATTTTGTACCGCCGATGCGCCAAGTTTTGATTTGTGTGCGATACTTTCTGAGGTCAAAGATAGTGGCAGCGTCTACAATTTTACTCAAGGTTACATCCGGGTGAATTCAGGTGAAACACCTGTGAGAATTGTGCTGCAAGCAACTTGTATGCAAATTGCCGAAGGTAATGCCTTGCGTCTGAGTTTGAGTGCGGCTTGTTTTCCCGCTTACGACGTGAATCCGGGAACGGGTGCGCCGGATGGTGAAGCGCGGGCGATCGATGCTAAAATTATCACCCTGACAGTAAGTTGTGGCGGGAATTGTCCCTCTAAAATTTTGTTGCCAATTGTCGATTAAACCTAAAACCTATCTAACTATGAGCGTTATTTTTCACATCACCCGCAGCCAACAGTGGGAACAAGCAAAACAAGTTCAATCCTATTGCGGCGATACGCTAGATTCTGAAGGATTTATCCACTGTTCGACTCTGCCGCAAGTTCTTAAATCTGCTAATAAGTTTTTTGTGGGACAAACAGGATTGCTGTTGCTTTGGATTGACTCGGACAAAGTGCAAGCTGAAATTAAGTATGAATTGGCTGCGGGTGAGAATTACCCGCACATTTACGGGCCTCTGAATGTTGATGCTGTGTTGAAAGTTGTTGAGTTTGAACCGGGTGCAGATGGCAAGTTTGAATTGCCGGCAGAATTAAGGGATGTTGTTTAATACTCATATGTTGCACCATTGTCAATTAGCCTTTTATGAACAGGCAAGATGCCTGTTCCACAAGAAAGTTTATATTTTGTGGAACAGGCATCTTGCCTGTTGCTGACAATGGTGCAATATCTAAGTTAATATGCACATTTTGCACCATTGTATACTAACTTTTTAGGGCGTTGATCAGAGCAACAGCCCACAATACAATTAAGTTTCTTGTGGAACGGGCATCTTGCCCGTTTCTAACATTAGTGGAAAATCTAAACTTCAACGGATTTATCAACCAACTCTGCCGCCAATTTCAGCGCATCTTCGCGAGTCGCAATTCTCCCCTCCACCCGCGCTAATTGAATCTCCATTAAAAATTGACCGATGCGCGGACTTCTGGGCAAATTTAAATATTCCATTAAATCATTGCCGCTAACTAATTGTGTGGGATGAGCAATAATATCATCCCTATCGAGATAGCGATTAATTAACAGTGAAATTTCATCAATCGCAACTCCCGCCGCCACCGCCAAAACTGCTAAAACGGGAAATACTATTCCTACATCCCGAAACAAAAAATACTGTTCTCGCAAAGACATTTCCGCGATAGGTTTTGCTGGCAATTTGGGCAAGTATTTCAAAAGCCCGATCGCACTTTTAATCTCTGCATTGCTGTACTTCAACCGCAGCAACTGGGTTTCAGCAATTGTCGGGTCGGAATCTGCCAAAAGGGCCAACTTCGCAACCGCCAACAACGGCGTTTTAATCGTATCTCGAATCAATCGCGAAAATTCTCTCGCCAAATCAGGATAAATTGTCGCTAACAAGGCAGCAGACGCATCAATTTTTGTCAAAATATCAAAACGGTCGATCGCACTTTCAAACCAAATCGAAAACAAACCGTCTTCGCAACCGCGACAAATCCAAGGAACACCGTCAGGATTACTCAACAAATAACCCAATTCAGTCCGCACCCGTTCCACCGCTACCCGACTCAACAGCGGCGCCAATTCCCGAATCGTAGATTGAGTTTCAGGTTCGATCGCAAAACCCAACTGCGCCGCTTGGCGGTAAGCTCTTAATAACCTCAGCGGATCGTCCTCCAAATTTGACCGCGAAATCATCCGCAGCAAACCCAACCGCAAATCAGTTTGACCGTCCAAAGGATCGATGATTTCTCCGGTAAAAGGATTGCAGGCAATCGCATTTATCCGAAAATCCCGGCGCAGCAAATCCTCCTCCAGACTCCCCCCTTCGGCTTGCGCAAAATCCGCCGTACCGCGGGCAAACACCACCCGCGCAATTTGGCGTTCCGCATCCAACAAGACAAATCCAGCTTTCGCGCGATCGGCAATTTTTCGAGCAGTCTTCACCGCCCGTGTTAGCATAACGAAATCCAAATCAAAATAGTGCGATCGGCGCCCGAGCAGCGCATCCCGCACCGCACCCCCCACCAAATAAGCAGGCGGTGTCAGCATTTCCAAATCAAACGGCCAAGTATCAGGAGATAATGCAGAGGGCAAACTAATCGGCATCGCAACAAAAATAAACAAACTTACAAACAATTAAGCTCTTGCTACGCTAGATTAACAGAAAGCTCGAAATTCACCCATCTTTTTGAAATGCACAGAGGATCTCAAGAATGTGTATTTGTATTAACTGCCACTATGTAGACCGCTGCTTCACCTACCACGCCGTAGAAGAACAGCACGAACAGATTCACCTCACCGAAACACCCGATTTCGACCCCGTAGAACCCACCATCAACGTCAACATCCGTCCCCGCCAAGACGAAATTGAAATGGAATGGGATGTAGTCGGGTGTCAGAGTTTCAAGCAAGAGACCGGCAAATGGGCCTCATTGCGGCCAGGCGAACTCGTCCCGACTTAAGGAAGAAGGAAGAAGGAAGAAGGAAGAAGGAAGAGGGAAGAAGGAAGAAGGAAGAAGGAAGAAGGAAGAAGGAAGAAGGAAGAAGGAAGAAGGAAGAGGGAAGAAGGAAGAAGGAAGAAGGAAAAAGGAAGAAGGAAGAAGGAAAAAAATAAAACGCTCTCTTTTCTTGTTTCTTCTTTTTACCCAATTTTCAATTTCCCATTTCTAATATTCAATTCCCAATTTTCACTTCCCGATGCCCGATGCCCAATTCCCCATTCGCCATTCCCCATTCCCGATTCCAAATCTAAAATCTAAAATCTAAAATCCAATCCCCAATTCCCCAATCTAAAATCTAAAATCTAAAATCTAAAATCCAATGAGCTATTGCTTAAACCCAACTTGTCACAATCCGCAAAACCCAGGTGATGCAGAATTGTGCCAAAGTTGCGGCTCAAAATTGTTGTTAACTCTTGACGCAGAAACGCCATCAGCATCTCGCTACCGAACCATAAAGCCGATCGGACAAGGAGGCTTTGGCAGAACATTTCTAGCAGTTGATGAAACCAAACCTGTGATTTTTTCGCAGTGCGTAATCAAGCAATCTTTCCCACAAAATACCGCAGGCGAAAAAGCCGCTCAACTATTTCATCAAGAAGTAGCCCAGCTAGAAACCTTGGGGAAACATCCCCAGATTCCCGAATTAATCGCGCATTTTGAACAAGACGGGAGACAGTATTTAGTACAAGAATTTATAGACGGCAAAAACCTAGCCCGAGAATTAGAACAAAAAGGAGCATTCACCGAAACTCAAATTCGGCAAATCCTAAACGATTTATTGCCAGTGCTCCACTTCGTCCACAAATCTAAAGTCATTCACCGCGATATCAAACCAGAAAATATCATTCGCCGCCGGCTATCTCCAGCCCCTTTATCCGCCTTAGAAAATTCCTATCAACCCTCTCCTTTCCAAAAAGATATTGTTTTAGTAGACTTTGGTGCAGCTAAGAAAGTAACAGCAACCGGATTGCCACAAACTGGTACAATCATCGGCAGTGCTGCTTATACAGCCCCAGAACAATTGATGGGTAAAGCAGTTTTTGCCAGCGATATCTACAGTTTGGGCGTTACCTGCATTCACTTGCTGACTGAAATTCCTCCCTTCGATTTGTTCGACAGCACAGAGGATTCTTGGGCTTGGCGAAATTATTTGAAGACTGCTGTTAGCGACGATTTGGGCCGCATCCTCGACACCATGCTCCAAAGTGCCACCAAGCGGCGCTACAGTTCAGCATCAGCAGTCATCCGGCACTTGAACCCCAAACCGGTGTATTTAGACGCACAGCCGGTGCTAGACGCGCCGGAAACGCCAGCAGAACGGGTGGTTACACCTGCGCCTGGTGGGTCGGTTTTTACTCGCCAACAGCAAGCCGAAATTCAGGAAGCTTTGCAAGAGGCGATCGCCCCGTACAATGTTACAATCCAAGTCAGTCAAGCCAAGCAACAGCTCAATATCGTCATCAACAGAACCGAAGACAACCCCGTTTACTATCCGCACTTATCTCAAATAATTGCCACCAGACTCACCGATTTGCACTTAAATAAAGTCGCAGCCGTTAAGCTGTTGGGAAGAGTCAATAATTCTCGCGTCCCCGAATGGAAGCAATTATTGCAAATCGATCCCAAGATTAAATTCAGAAACAAACTCCGGCGGCTGAAACACAATAAATTACTCAAGAAAATCGCCCCTGTTGCTACCCAAAAATTTTGGCTGCCGAAGTTGAAAACTAAGGATTTTTGGATAGATTCGCTAATGTTTGCCTTAGTTTGGTTTATCTTTGGCTCTCAAATAGTAATTTTTAATTCATGGTTCGCGCTAATAGTTTCGTCTGGTTTTATGACCGTCAAGCATCAAGTTTCCCAACATAAAGAATTTGCAAATAACAATTTATTTGCAAGTTTAGTAGTGCTGTTTTTGATGAGTGGGGGCATGGGGAATTCAAGGATTTTAAATACGGGAATATTTGGCATTCTTTTGGGTTGCTTAGTCGTGGCTTTGCCTGTGTTTTTTGTTAAGGAAAATTATCATTAATCGTGAATAGCAACCCCCAAGACGGAACATCAGTTAAAAAATACGGCTTAGCCTTCCACACGGCAACTCCCGAATTAGGTTTAGCCATCAGCAATTTTGTCGGCGATTCTCGCTGTCAAACTTGGAATTTGGGGCGCAGTTTAGCAACTGATTTGCACCAGCATTTAGTAGAGTTTATTGGGCCGCAAACTTGGGCTGATTTGGCTTTTATTGCAGTGGCGAAGGGGCCCGGAGGTTTCACGGGGACTCGCATGGGTATGGTGACGGCGCGGACTTTGGCTCAACAGTTGGATATTCCTGTTTTTGCGATTTCAACTTTGGCGGCTGTTGCTTGGGCCCAACCCCCCCAACCCCCCCTTAGCAAGGGGGGGCTTTTGAGTGCGGGACTCCCCCTTGCTAAGGATGGGCTTTTGAGCGCGGAACCCCCCCAACTCCCCCTTGCTAAGGGGGGGCTTTTGAATACGGAACCCCCCGTGGCTAAGGGGGGGCTTTTGAATACGGAACACCCCGTGGCTAAGGGGGGGCTTTTGAATACGGAACCCCCCCAACCCCCCCTTGCTTCGGGGGGGCTTTTGAGTGCCCAACCCCCCCTTGCTTCGGGGGGGCTTTTGAGCATCGCGCTGCAAATGCCTGCACAGCGGGGACAATTGTTTGGCGCTGTTTATTCAGTTAACAAAGATTCTGGTTTAACTGAGTTGTTTCCTGATACGGTGATGACGGCGGAATCCTGGCAGGAAAAGTTGGAAAGTTGGGAAAATTCCTATCAGTTAATTGAAGTTGGCAGCGAGTTGGGTTGGTCGGTTTCTAGTGTGTTGGAATTGGCTTATTTGCAGTGGAAACAAGGAAGTCGTCCTGATTGGTCGGGTGCTTTGCCTTATTACGGGCAACATCCGGTTAAGGGGCACTGAATATTGGGGATAGGGCATTGGGCATTATTTCGTTTCAGTTAAATCAACTTTTAGAGTGCGTTTTTTTTCCGACCATGCCCAATGCCCGATGCCCGATGCCCGTAAATGATTTATAAGCAATTAAGCAGACTTGATATTGTTGTTTATTTAAGGGCTATACAAATTTCGAGGCAAAAAGTTAAGGTTAGCGGGTCTGGGTTTTCGGTTCGCAATTGCTCGATTTCATCAGGGTTGCAGCCGCGAGATTCCATAAAATCGAGCATCCAGTTAGTTATCGCAGCGAGCTCGATGTATTTTGCTCCGAGGCATACGGGGCAAGTTTCTGGGCTGATTGTACCTGTGCCGCCGCACTCGGGGCAATCCCAGTGGGTTTTTAGGGGATGGGAGGCAATTAGGATGTTGCTCATTTTAGGAAAAAGTACGCGCGGGCATAGCTATCCCGCAGGGAATCGCACTACTCGCTGATTTTAGCAATTGCTTGGTTGGGGAACTCCCGAGCAAAAGTCAACAGTGCCAACTATATTAGAACGCAAATTAGTAGAAAAAAGCGGAAATAAATCAAGATCGCAAATGTAGCAGCATTAAAAGTGGAGATTGCCGCGTTCTCGGGCAGCCTTGACGCTTCAGCTCGAATGAGTAAAGTTGTTGGGTTTTCTTCCTCAATGTTCGGTGAATGTTGGTTTTCTTCCTCAACCCAAGCTACATTTCGGAGTGTGAAAAATTAATTATGACTTTTATGAGCTCAAAATTATGAAATTTATGAATTGACTTAAAGCTCAGGCTGTTTCATAATGTTAATGAACTGGTGTCAGTAAGCCGCATGAAAAACTCCTACCGCGTCTTAATATATGGAAAATCGACTGACTCAAACTCAACTAACGCAAATAGTAGCTGAAGTAGAACGCCTTTCTAATCTCCGGCAATCTGAACTTGATTCCGAAGAAGTCAAAGAAATTTTGCAGGAATTGAGATTGCCTCCCGAGTTGCTAAATGAAGCTTTAATCCAGTTGCAGCGTCGGGAAGCACTGGCCCAGCAGCAGCGGCGAAATCGCTGGGTTGCAGGAGGATTGGCTGCGGCTGCGGCAGGGGCGATCGCACTTACCGGATTCTACATTCAGCAAAACCGACAAGCGATCGATCGCGTTTCAATTCAACAAAACCGCATAACCTCGGTGCAGGATGATGGTGGCAATTTGACAGTTATTTCCCGCCAAAATAATCCTGAAATATTTTATCGTACTACGTTGAAAGATGCACCGATAGGGAAAAAACTGTCCTTATCTTGCGATTGGATTGACCCCAGCGGTCAAGTTGTCAAACAAAACCGCTATCAGACTCGCGAAATCGACAAACCTATCTGGAATACTCAATGCCGCTACCAAATGGGTACTGCTGCTGCTACCGGAAATTGGCAAGTTAAAATGTTCGTTGAAAGTCGTGCGATCGGCAGTGCATCCTTTGAAGTTAAATAATTATAAAAAACTAGCCTATGGATAAATTTTAATATGGGAATCACCAACAAACCGCGTCAATTTTTAGGATACTGGGGCTGCGATGATCGCCACAAATTGGAACCGCTGCTGGCGAAAAGTATTAGCCAGTCAGTCAGAGAAATTCCAGTTCAAAAAGTCGAGGATTCTTCCAGTTTCTCCACCCCAGGCGGCCCAAATCACCCAATTTGGAGTGTGGCTAGTACCGAAATCGATAGCGCGCCAGACTTCCCGACCAAAAAGGGCGATTCCCTTCGGGATAGCTACGCTTCACGTACTTTGCAAATCGCCGCCCTCTCAGCATCTGGACTATGTACTTATCCATCAACTAACGGTTTGCGGTTACCTGATGCCTGGGTAAACGTTCGAGAAAATTGCCTAATTTTGGGACGAGAACCCTTCGGGCGAGTAACGCTTTACTGGACACAAATCGGGCAGAGTATTTGGTTTGCATCGAGTTTGCAACTGCTTTTAAATATTTGTCAACAGCCAGAGGTAAGCATTCCCGGTTTGTACGGTTATAGCTGTTTTTCCTATGTCCCAACTCCTTTAACTCCTGTCAAAAATGTGTTCGCCGTTCCCGCAGGAACCGAATTGACTTGGGAGTGCGATCGAGATAGCGGTGTCATTTTTGAACCCCAATCAAAACGCTTGTTAGAATGGGGAGAAAGTTCAGAAAAAATCCAAGACGAAGCAGAAGCGATCGCACAATTGCAAAACTTACTTAAAGATGCAGTTGAGCGTCAAATTTCCGATTTAAACAGCAGTGAAACTGTCGGAGTATTTCTATCAGGAGGTTTAGATTCCTCAGTTGTCGCAGCTTTATTAGTAAAAGCCGGAGTCAAAGTGCGCGCTTATACTCTCGACTTTGGCGAAGCCGGAATTCCTGAATATCCTTGGGCAGAACAAGTTGCCTATTCGCTGAAAATTCCCTTAGTAAAAGTAGATGCCACGCCGCACCGGATTAAACAAGTTTTGCATTCTGCTGTGAAAGCTTTAGATTTGCCTTTTGGCGACGGAGTTACAGTGCCGCTGTACCTTTTAAATGAAGCGGCGAGTCAAGAAACCGATCTCGTTTTCAACGGCGAAGGCGGCGATCAGTTATTTGCGGGATGGACGAATAAACCCCTGATTGCAGCGGGTATTTATCAAGCCGCAAATCCAGGCAAAGACGAAGCTTTTGCCCTGCAATACCTCCGAACTTTTCACCGGATGTGGGGATACGAAACTAAAGTTTACCAGCCGCAAATTTACACTCAAATTCAGAATTTGCACCCTCAAGATTGGCTGCTAGAGGCACTTAATCCTGCTTTAGGCGGGTCTTTGCTCCATCGCCTCCGCCGCGCGGGGCTGATGCTCAAAGGCGCGCAGAACATCCATCCCCGTGCTGCTAATTTAGCTCTAGCTTTTGGTCTGAAAGTGCGATCGCCCTTTTGCGACTTTGCCTTAACAGACTGGACGTTTAAACTCTCAGGAGAATTGTGTTTGCGGGGTGCTTGCGAGAAATACATCCTCAAACGAAGCGTCGAAAATTGGCTGCCGGCAGAAATAGTTTGGCGAGAAAAGCGGGGTATGGGAGTTCCCTTAACCTCTTGGTGTTTTAATGAATTTTGGCATCAAATTGGCCATTGGTTAAACCCTGCCGTGCTGCAGTCAGAGAAACGCTGGCAACCCGATTTAGCTGCTCAAATAGTGTCCGGCAAATTCGCAGCGGGAATTCAAGGCCGCCGCATCGGCGAAATTATTTGGCTATTAATTATGTGGCAAAATTGGCGATCGCAAATTTTAGGTGAGGATGTAAAAAACAAGTCTTGGAATCATCCGTTTTGGTTGCCTCGCTCCGTTTGGAATTACCGCCAGCGCTGGCAAGAATAAAATCAACATCTTCTATGAACCCTTGCCCTTCTCTTCTCTTCTCTTCTCTTACTTTGTGTCCTTCGCGTCTTCGCGGTTCGTTTAAAACAGGTATATGTCAACAGTTGCAGATTGCAAATCAATTCTCAAACAAGCTCCTTTTACTCATTCCCTAGCTCAAGAGCTATTAGCTACCTACAGTTCGCCGCTTTACATTTATCAAAGCGATATTTTGCGCCGGACAATCGCCCGCATTACTAAAGCAATTTCCTATCCGCGAACACAATTTTGTTTTGCCAGCGTCACCAATGGCAGCATCGCACTGCTGCAAATTTTTCAAGCTTGCGGGTGGGGACTGCACGCCAATACACCGGGAGATATTTATTTAGGGATTCAGGCAGGTTTTGCGCCCAAAAACATTGTTTACAGCGGCAGCAACTTGCATCGAAATGAGATGGCACAAGTTCTCAAATGGGGTGTCAAAACTCTGAATTTCGACAGTCTTGCTCAGTTGCAGTTGTGCTGTGAAGTTTATCAATCTCTCAGGGAAAACCAACAGATTTTAGAACCGCCTCGTTTGGGTTTGAGACTGAATTTGCCCGAACTAACTGGAGAGAGTCGAATAGGTGTGCGATCGAGCGAATTGACCGCAGCAATCGCCCTAGCTAGAAAAGCCGGATTAAAGCTCAGTGGCTTGCATTTTTATCGCGGTACGGGTACTAATTCTACCGCAGCGTTTACTCAAGTAATTGATACTATAATTGCCGTAGCGCAGCAATTGCCAGATTGGGAATATCTCGATTTTGGCGGCGGTTTTGGCTATCCTTACCGCAGCGGGGGTACAGCCTTTGACTGGGAACTGTTCGGAGCAGAATTAACCAGCAAAATTAGCCAACTAGACCGCGCAATTGAGTTAATAATTGAACCAGGGCGATCGGTTGTAGCAGGATGTGCTACTTTGGTCGCTCAAGTTGTTTCTACAAAATGGCAGGAAGCCAAACAAATTGTCGGTGTAGATACTACTGTTGCTAATCTTTCAGTGCCGTCTGTTCACGGCGGTTATCGAGAGATTTATACCTGGAATTGCCGGGATTCTCTACATCTTACTGATGTTTGCGGCAATACTACTTATTCGCGGGATTATTTGGGGAAAAACTGTCAACTCCCGGCTTTGGCGATCGGGGAAATCGTTGCAATTTTAGATGTCGGAGCTTACGGCTATGCCATGTCGTCGCACTTTTTGCACCGCCCGCGACCTGCGGAAGTGCTGTTAGAAAATAGCGGACATCGCCTGATTCGCCACAGAGAAGATTACAGCAGTTTGCTAGCAAATCAAGTTTTTTGAATAATCAATAGGAGATTTTTATGAAGTGCATTAACTGCCAAACTGACAATAATTTAAAAGCTCGCACGGCCAATAGTGGTCGCTGTATACGATGCAACCATCAGTTTGCTTTTGAACCGACTGCAATGACTGGTGTCAAAATAACTGACCCGATGTTTGCCAAGGCGATCGCTGATATTTCTGTTAACGATACGCTGTTTTTTACCCCTAAGCAGTTATTTTACCTTTTAGACAAGCGATCGAGACCAAAAATTTATGATCAGTTCTACACAATCCCAGGATACCTAATTATTAATATAATTTCGAGTATCTTTGTTCTTATCTTGACACTCAATCTATTTTCCGGAGGGAGTATAGCTTTCATTTTGGGAATGTTTGTAATAAATAGTTTATTGATTGCAGGAACTTTTACTGCTAGCGGTTCTAGCAAGTATCCGTACAAACAACGCCAGAAATTTGCCAAAAATTTGCAAATTTGGGGAGGAATAGTTTTGGTATTTGGAATTGGTGTAACTCTGTTATCAAGTTCCTTTCCGGTGTTTTTAGCTAGCTCTGCTATCGGGCTGCTATCTATCTATTTGGGTAGCAAAAAAGTTGAAAAAAAACCTGCAAATAGTCAAGATTTTACTATTGAGTTAAATCAGTTTCAAGGCTGGCTTAATACTTGGACAGAAATTAACTCTATGACTAAATTGCTGCAGCCTCCCCGCGCTCTAAATGCAAATACCGCGGTTAGTCGTGATGTCAGCGCTTACAGTTTTGACAGATTAGTTGTGTGCGATCGCCCGGAAATTGCCCAATTTTTAATCGCCAACAATTTTCACTTTGAAAACAACTGTGCAGTCCTCAGCATTACCGGATATCCTCAAAATATCTTCGACACAACTATGGAAATGCTGCGCCGAAATCCTGACTTAAAAGTCTACGCTTTGCACGATTGCACTCCCCGAGGAATTGGTTTAGTTGACCACCTACGCACGAGTCCTAATTGGTTCTCAGATAGCAGCGCAATAATTATTGATCTCGGACTGCTGCCCAGGCAAATTCTTGCGGCTGGCGACAATATTTTTGTTCTAAGTTCTGAGAGTTCGGCACGAGATGCTGTACAATTGCCGTCAGCAATTCGCCAAGATTTATCCGCTGAAGAATTGGAGTGGTTGAACTTAGGTAATTATGTAGAATTGGAATGCTTTAGTGCTCAAAGACTCATTCAAATTCTGAATCGAGGAATTGCCGGCAGTCGAGATTTAGGCAGCGATGACAGCAATTTAATTCTGGTAGACGGTACGGATAGTTCTATCTATGTTGTTGACAGTTTTGGTTGAGGTTTGTAGGGCGACGGATGGTCAGAAACCGGGTTTTTTTACTAGCATACTTCGCTGTGGTCAGCAGATTCGGTAAAAAACCCGGTTTCTTTGGTCGCAGTGCGTAAGTCTTGTTAATATTACTTATTACCTTGCAGCCAAATTTCTAAACTCGTCAACAGCCACAGTTTAACGCCGTAACGCCCCCAGGTATCTCCTTCATAGTCTAACCATTGACCGATCGCAGATTGGTTGAAATAAGGAGCGATCGCAGCTTTTTTCGACAGCAGCAAACCCTTAGCCTCTCGCTGCCAAAACTTCTTAAATCCCAACTGTACTGGAACCAGCATCCCGCTTTTGGGCCTGTCTAAAATTTGAGCGGGCAGAAGGTTTGCAACCGCTTGTTTTAAAACAGCTTTTTCCACAACTCCCGATAATTTGTATTCTGGTGGAATAGTCATGCTCAAGTCAACTATTCGCTGGTCGAAAAGAGGCGATCGCCCGTGCAAGTCCGCAGCTTGAGTCAAGTTGTTCACTTTGGTCAAAATCTGGTCTGCTCCCTTAAATTTAATATTTAATGCCATTAATCGATTGAGATAATTGCCGCTGGCATTCAAATCCGCACTAAATACCGAAGGTTCTGTTTTTACCGCCGCCCAAATTTCCGGTTTTAACAGTTGAGGCAAATCGGCCGCGCACTTTTGAAAAGAGATTAAATACGCTGGCAGCGAATCCAGATTACTGACAGAATTGTACAAGCTATTAATTAGCATCGGTTGATTTTTCGGCCCACCAAAACAGGGGTCGCCGCCTTCGCCGTTGAGGACAACTTCGACAGATTCTCGCGCCATTCTTGCTAATAGCAAGTTTGGCACTGTCAGCGGGTCGCCGATCGGATCGTCTAAATAGGCCATCGTTTCTGGCAACTTTTCCCACATATCCCGAAAGCTAATTTCTAAAATGTGGTGTTGAGTTTGGCAGTGTTGGGCAACTAAACTAGAAAACTCTAATTCGTTGGCGCATTCTTCACCAAAATGAATTGAGTAAGTGTGAACTGGTCGATCGTGAAATTTAGCAGCTAAAGCAGCGATGCAGCTAGAGTCTAACCCGCCGGAAAGAAAGACGCCTACAGGTTGATTTGTAGGCAAATATTCTCGGACAATTTCATCTAAAAGAGAGCGCAATCTCGCGCCATGCCATTCTAAAGATTGTTCGGCTTCGGCAACTTGTTCTCGGAGTTCCCAGTAAGCAAAAATCGTCTCGTCAGGGAAGCTCAAAACGGTTCCTGGGCGCAGTTCTCGCACTTGCTGCCAGAGGGTACGATCGCCCGGAACGAAGGAGCAGCAGAGGTAATCTCGCAGCGCTGTGAGGTCGATCGCCCTTGAATGGTATTGTGCGATCGCCCTTTGTTGAGGAGCAATCCAGCGAGTCGCGCCCACATCAGTGTAGTAAAGAGTACGCGCACCCGTGCGATCGCGCGCCAGCCGCAAAACTTGCCCTTCTCTGTCCCAAACCGCGAACGCGAACATACCCGCCAGCAGCGGCAAACATTCAACGCCCCAGCGTTCCCACAGTTGAGCGACTAATTGGCGATCGCACCCCTGCCAACTCTTAGCAGAAATCCCCACTTTTTCCAGCAATTCTAATCGGTTGCTCAGCCAAATATCGCCGACAACTGCAAATTGTTCGGAGGGACTTATAATTATTTGAGTGTTTGGGTTTGAGCAAATAATAGCGATTCGACCTTCTCGCCACGCTGTATTATCTTCTATCCCGCCTGTTTTTCCCCAAGCTATCCGCCAACTTGAGGCAAATTCAACCAGAGAATTTGGAGGGAGAGAGGATTTTTGTTTTTGGCTAGCTTTATAATTTAGGAAGGATTTTTTATGGAGCATTTTTCGGAACTCAATATAATTCTAAATACGATCAATTATAACTGAAATGTTGCACCATTCTCAATAAGCTTTTTATGAACAGGCAAGATGCCTGTTCCACAAGAAAGTTCACTCTTTGTGGAACAGGCATCTTGCCTGTTCTTGAGAATGGTGCAAGATGTGAGTTATAACAGACAAAGGAGTTACACACTCCGACAGAAACCTGGTTTTTTATTGAATCTGCCGCCTGCAACAAAGTCGGATCGTCCATCAAATCCGGTTTCTAGCCACCCGTACATCCAGGACTATCGAACAGCCACAATTAAATTGGTTCGTAGTGAGGGCTAAAGTCCTCACTACGAACATTAGTAGAAGTAAGGTGCGCCATGCACACCCTCTTTATTCCTTAGTCCACTAGGAGTGGACTAAAGTTTGTGTAGGATAGGTTTCAACCGCGCAGTAAGGTGCTTCAGGCGCACCCTATAGCGGTTCTCAAGAAATTGAGGTATGGGGGCGAGTCCTATGCCCACGGAGGCCTATGCCCTATGAGCACCTCATGTTACTGAGAAAGGCTATACATTAGTTTATCGCCCGCTAGCTCAAGCCTCCCGCAACTTACGGCCCCGCACTTTATCCCGAAGTTGTGGAGTCGCCATCCGCAACACAAAATCCAACAACCAAGGAGCAATTCGGTGACACCAAACTGCTAGATGACTTTGCCATCCTACCAAGATTTCCGGCGCATCTTTGTGCAATCCCGCGACAAGTGCTAGGGCAACTTTTTCGGGAGTTGTGGGCACTACCCACCGGAATTGCTCCAAGTCTCGCACCATGTCGGTATCTGTTAGGGATGGCAGCAAAGCTGTGACTCGAACATTGTACTGACTTAACTCGCTGCGTAAAGCTTGGGTAAATCCCAAAATGGCAAATTTGGTAGCAGAATAAGTCGCCATTGTCGGAGCGGCAATTTTTCCCATCAAGCTCGAAACATTGACGATTGTTCCCTCTTTTTGAGTCGCCATTCGCCGAGCTATCAAGCGGGTAATTGTGTAGGTTCCGAGCAAATTTAAGGCGATTTCTTCCTCGATTAAGGGCAGCGGGGAACGCAAGAATGATGCTTGGTGCGCGACGCCTGCACAGTTGACTAGCAGGTGAATCGGGCCGCAATCTCGCCAAGCTTGGGCGATCGCAATATTCACCGCTACTGACTGAGTTAAATCCAAAGCTAACGGCACTATTTCTGTGCCAAAAACATCGATTTCCTCTGCCAGTTCAATTAATTGCTTGCGGTTGCGCGCCACAATCAGCAAACGTTTGACTCCTTGTCGCCCTAATTCCAGGGCGATCGCTCGCCCAATTCCGCGCGAAGCCCCTGTAACAAGAGCTGTTTTTCCTTGAAGTTGCATAGATTAAACCTTTTGGTAGATATTCACCGCGGCACGGAGTTATGAGTTGTGAGTTGTGAATTATTAGTTATGAGTTGAATATTTTGGCGGTAACAACTCATAATTCATAATTTTCGGAAAGGCTATCTTATTTCGATAGACCTCATTTATTTGTGGGGTTAACTCAAAACTAAAAACTGTTGAATCGCTAACGTGCGCGTGAGTTGAACTAAACTTTTAGTTTTCCAGAAATCAGTCAAGTATCTGGTCTTTTAACCTCATTTCAGCAGACCGAGCCCAAATGAGAAAACCTAGTCGGGAATCATGCCAAAGCGGGATTTATTACCGCTTTTTCTTCAGTTCGCGGAGGCGGACTTTGCCTGTGTAGCCGCGAATTCGCCGGATATTCACCGCGAATTTGTCATGTAGCGGGGTTCGACAACCCCTGTTTCTTCAGTCCGTGGAGGCGGACTTTGGCTGTGTAGCCGCGAATTTATTCGCCGGGAATATTCGCCGGGATTGGTTATTCGCCAGGGCTTCATTACCCCTGTTTTTTTAGTCCGCAGAGGCAGACGATATCCTGTGCAACCGCGAGTTAAAATCGCCGGGGATTCGTGCGAATTGGCACAGGATAATTGAGCAATGCAGATTATCAATTCCACACCTCCTAGATATGAGAATTTCCTATCTACACACACCTTAACAACTGTGACAGAGAAGCGGCAACAATTTTTAATAAATCTTCCGTAACACTTCTTTACACAATTCTCAGACAGCGGATTTCCAAGTGCCGTGAAAGCCCAAAGGTATGACACCGGGCAATTCTAGCTGGCAAACAGGGGAATCTGAAAGTCGATCGCTGTCAAATATCCAGACTTCGCTGCTGTCAGAATTGCCGTCGTAAACAACTGTCAAAATCCAACCTTTGTCTGAGGAAATATCTGGAACGTAGATGGGCTCTGCGGGATAGCGATTCTCGCCACAGTCGGCAATTGTGAGATGGCGGCTTTGCGTGTCAAAACGGGCGATCGCACCATAACGTTCCCGTACAATATCAACGTCAGGCCGATACATTGCCAGATAAATATATCGCGACTCTTGCCCTATTTCGGCAGCAGGTACAACCGGAAACTCGCAAGGTTTATCCAACAATTTTTCTGTTGCTGTCACTTTCCCCGTCTGAGGATTGAGATGCACCCGCCACAGGGAACCCTCTGCGTCGGTGCGAGTTTCACCCGCCGCTATTTCTTTCAGTCGCTGGTTAGTTTGAAAGTCAGCCAAGCGCACCAAATCAACCACCACCGAACCATCTTCTTTGACAAAACCGTTAGCAAAATGCCACTGAAACCAAGGTTCGGTTTCGCCGCGACTAACTAAAGATAGAGTTTCCGAGTCAATAACTAATATCTGCGTTCCTAACTCTGGTTTCCATTCCAAAGAGTCGCTGTAGCTGCTAATTCCAGCTAATACTGGCACAAAATTGAGTCGCAGCGGTGGCACAAAAAATATTAGATACTTTCCAGCCAAAACAAAATCGTGGAGCATGGGAATTCTATCTAAACCAAAAGTTGCTTTTTGCACGATTTTGCCTGTAGGATCGCTTTTATACAGATTCAACTTTGTACTGGCACCCGGTGTAACTCCAAAGTTAAAAATATTCCCAGTAATCGGGTCACGCTTGTAGTGAGCGGAATAGGGAAATTCTCTGGCTGAATTTCCTAAATTATCGATGCCAATAGTTTCTAAAGTTTGCAAATCGAGGCTGTGAGGCAAGCCGCCTTCCCACAAAGCTAAAAGGCGATCCGGCAAAGCTAAAACTGAAGTATTGGCAGCATTCTTAACAGATTTAGTCCACCTTAACCACACTGGACCCGGTGCTGTCATGCCGTAATTAGAGTAGAGAAATTTATCAGATTTTTCCTCAGCTTGATATCCCGTTGTCTGCACGTAGCGATAAACAGCAGCAGCACCGGCATCGGTAAAATGTACTGCTAAAATTGCACCGTCGCCGTCAAACCAATGTCCCACAGGAATGCCGCCGCGTTCCAAACGTGCGGGCCCGTTGCGGTAGAGAGTGCCGCGCAATCCTTCGGGAATTTTACCGCTTTTAACCAATAGCTGAGTCAGCGGAAACTCGGCAGCAGGACGGGCTAAAGCTTTTGCCCAAGATTTTTTAGCTGAGATTTTAGTGTCGGTTTTCATTGGAAACTCGCAATTTTAAACTGATCTGACAGAAATTTTGCTATACAATTATAGCAAAACTTACCTAACAGCTATGACTCTCCGCCGCCGCTATCTGCTGAGAACTTTTGGGATGACTGCTATTGGTACTCAGCTTTTGCCCATCGCCCAAACTAACCTATCTCCCAAAAGTGCGATCGAGCCGCGCCGCCTGCAAGTCGGCGATACTGTAGCTTTAATTAATCCTGCCGCTTTCAACTACGAAAAAGAAGTGCAGCCATTTTTTAAAGTTCTGGATAACCTGGGTTTAAAAGTTAAATTGGGAGAGCATTTTTACGACCGCTACGGCTATTTAGCAGGCAAGGATGCCGATCGCGCCGCCGATGTCAACGCAGCCTTTGCCGATGACTCAGTGCGAGCTATTTTTACCGGGATGGGCGGCTGGGGCTGCGGTCGGATCTTGCCGCTCCTAGATTACAATATTATCCGCAACAATCCTAAAATTATTATGGGATTCAGCGATATTACTGCGCTGTTATTGGCGATTTATGCTAAAACTAATATTGTTACTTTCCACGGCCCGTTAGGTGTGTCAAATTGGAGTCCCTTTACAGTAGATTGCGTCAAGAAAGTTTTGTTTGACGGAGGTTCGGTTACGCTGCAAAACTCCAAAAGCCTGCAAGTTGAAACAATCTGGCGCGGAACAGCTAGGGGAAAACTAATCGGCGGCAATTTATCAGTAATAGCAGCAATGGTGGGTTCTGCATATTTACCGACCTGGGAAAACAGTATTTTGTTTGTCGAGGAAGTTGGCGAAGAAGTTTATCGAATCGATAGAATGTTGACGCAGCTCAAATTAGCGGGTATTCTCGATCGCATATCCGGTTTTATTTTCGGACAGTGTACCAAGTGCGAAGCGGAAAAACCGCAAGAGTCCTTAACCTTACCTCAAGTCTTGTCAGACCACATTCGCCCCTTGAAGATTCCCGCGTGGTACGGTTCAATGGTGGGACACATCCGGGATAAGTTCACTTTGCCGATCGGCAAACAAGTCGAAATCGACGCAAATTCTGGTACAATCAGATTGTTAAAATCCGCTGTCAATTAAGTATTGAACTCTTCTGGATATTACCGAGGCAGAGCCTCCGGATCTGCGTTCCCAGGCAGATCCAGGAAACGAGAAATAAATTTAAACACAAAATCAAAAATATTGTGAAAAAAACCGCACAATTCCTTAAACCATTAACAGTAATAATCCTGACAATTATTTGCCTGTTGCCGCTCAATGCCTGTGCAGCAGCAAGTAAAACCGCCAACAGCGACACCATTTATCAGCAGCGAACCGTCCACAATCCCGACGGAATCGGCAAATTTTACATGGGTCGAGAAATTGCCCAAGTCATGGGATATCAAGGCGCTGGTTGGCTGGAAAGACCGTCTCGCGGCATGGAAGAAAAATCAGCTCGATTAGTCAACAATCTCGATTTAAAACCAACCGATATTGTAGCAGACATTGGAGCGGGAACCGGATATATTAGCTTTCGCATCGCTCCCTTAGTTCCACAAGGAAAAGTTTTAGCAGTTGACGTGCAGCCGGAAATGATTAATTTTCTGGAATTGAATAAACAAGAAAAAAATATCGCTAACGTTGAGCCAATTTTGGGAAATATCGACAATCCGAATTTGCCGGAAAACAGCGTGGATTTAGTTGTGATGGTCGATGCTTATCACGAATTTGCATATCCCAGAGAAATGATGCAAGGAATTGTGAAAGCACTCAAACCGGGGGGCCGCACGGTATCGATCGAGTATCGGGGCGAAAACCCGCTGATTCCCATTAAAGGTTTGCACAAAATGACGCAGAAGCAAGTAAAAAAAGAAATGGCAGCCGTCGGTTTAGTATGGAAAGAGACAAAAGATATGTTACCTCAGCAGCATTTGATGGTGTTTGAGAAACAATCTCAAATTTAGCCGCCAAACCGAGCGATTATTTACCATTTTTACTCATTTTTGTCAAGGTACAAAAGACGTATTTTTTAGGCGCGCGGGCGCTCGGTCAACCATACTAAGCCTTAAGTAACCCTTAAGATAGACATTTTACTAAAAATACCATTTACAATTAAAAATTGATAACCCAGAGGCGCTTCCTTCATTTTTCAAGCGAAGAAGTGTCGCTATTAAGAAGTACCAGCGTGAACATTCCAAGTTCCATCCTCACCATGCTCGCCGGCATCGGAGTGACTCTGATCAGTCTCTGGTACGGGCAGAATCACGGTTTACTGCCGATCGCCGCCTCTGATGAAGCATCCGAGATCGACGCACTCTTCAATACAATGATGACCATTTCCACTGGATTATTTATCATGGTTCAGGGAGTGCTGGTCTTCGCTGCAATTAAATATCGCCGCCGTAAAGGAGACAACACAGACGGGCCGCCTTGGCATGACAACTTTCCTTTAGAAATTCTTTGGACAGCCGTGCCGGCGGTGATTATTTTAGGAATCGGAGTCTACAGTTTTGAGATTTACAACTCAATGGGAGGCCTCGATCCGATGGGCAATCACGACCACGGCACCATGCAAGCGCACTCTAAAATGCGGGGAAGTGCGATCGCAGCCACACTCTCAGATACACCCCAAAACGCCCCTCAAATTCCGTCTCAAAAATTCGTTGCTTTAGGCGTAGGCGCTTCCCCAGAAAATGAAGACAAACCAGCAGATTTAGTTGTAAATGTCATGGGTTTGCAGTACGCCTGGATTTTTAGCTATCCAGAAAGCGGCGTTAGTTCCGGCGAACTGCATATGCCAGCCAACCGCGACGTACAGCTAAATATCTCAGCCCAAGACGTGCTGCACGCATTTTGGCTGCCGGAATTTCGCCTCAAACAAGATGCAATTCCCGGGCGGCCGAGCGAACTGAGATTTACAGCAACTAAAACCGGCGAATACCGGGTTGTTTGTGCTGAATTGTGCGGCGCTTATCACGGAGCGATGAAAGCTTTAGCAGTCGTTCACACGCCCGAAGAATTCGACATTTGGCTGCAAAGCCAGCAAGTTGCTAGCAATCAAAACTTAGAGCAAGCAGTTGCAGCCAATCCTGGGGAATTGTCAGACGGTGAATTTTTGGCTCCCTACGTCAGGGAAATAAAAATTAATTCCGAAACCCTAGAACAACTTCACCCAACTCATCACTAAAAATAGTCATTAGTTTCTGGCACTGGATCTTTGCTCCTTAGCCAATAACTAATGACTAATAACTAATGACTAATAACTATGACACAAGCACAGTTCCAAGAAAGTGCCAACACTGAGGCTCGCGGAACAGCGCCCGCCGATAGACATTGGCGCGACTACTTCACTTTTAATACCGACCACAAAGTCATCGGTATTCAATACCTAGTCACAACATTTATTTTCTATCTAATCGGCGGCGTGATGGCAACTTTGGTGCGAACAGAACTCGCCACCCCCGACGCCGATTTTGTCACCCCCGAACTCTACAACAGTTTATTTACTGTTCACGCCACAGTGATGATCTTCCTGTGGATCGTACCCGCCGGAGCCGGATTTGCTAACTTTTTGATCCCCTTAATGATTGGGGCAAAAGACATGGCATTTCCCAGGCTCAATGCCGTTGCCTTTTGGCTAATTCCCGTAGGTGGCGTGTTGCTGTTGAGCAGTTTTTTGGTAGGAGCTCCACAGGCGGGTTGGACTTCTTATCCGCCTTTGAGCTTAGTTACTGCTCAAGCGGGAGAAGAAATTTGGATTCTCAGCGTTTTGATTCTGGGAACTTCTTCGATTTTGGGGGCGGTGAATTTTGCCGTTACCATCTTTACCATGCGCGTTCCTAGCATGAGTCTCAATGAAATGCCTTTGTTTTGCTGGGCGATGATTGCGACTTCAGCGCTGACTTTGATTGCTACTCCAGTGTTAGCCGCAGCTTTGATTTTGCTGTCCTTTGACTTGTTAGCGGGGACGGCATTTTTTAACCCGACCGGCAACGGCGATCCCATCGTCTACCAGCATTTATTCTGGTTTTATTCGCACCCGGCAGTTTACATTATGATTATGCCCTTTTTCGGGGTGATTTCAGAAGTTTTGCCGGTGCATTCCCGCAAGCCAATTTTTGGTTATTTGGCGATCGCATATTCCAGTCTCGCGATCAGCTTTTTGGGCTTGATCGTGTGGGCCCACCATATGTTTACCAGCGGCACCCCCGGCTGGCTGCGGATGTTTTTTATGATCACGACTATGATCATCGCCGTACCAACTGGGATTAAAATATTTAGCTGGTTGGCAACTATTTGGGGAGGCAAACTCCGGCTTGTCAGCGCCATGCTATTTGGGATGGGTTTTATCTCAACATTTGTCCTCGGTGGCATCACCGGGATCATGGTAGCTTCCGTACCTTTCGACATTCACGTTCACGACACTTATTTTGTCGTCGCTCACCTACACTACGTGCTGTTTGGCGGCTCAGTGTTTGGAATTTACGCTGCTTTTTACCACTGGTTCCCCAAAATGACGGGGCGGATGATTAATGAATTTTGGGGTAGAGTTCACTTTGTTTTAACCTATGTTGGCTTTACTGTAACTTTCCTACCGATGCACGCTTTGGGGATGCAAGGAATGCCCCGGCGGGTGGCAATGTACGACCCGAAATTTACCACAATTAATGTCATTTGTACTGTCGGTGCTTATATGCTGGCAGTGTCTACAATCCCGTTTATCATTAATGTGATTTGGAGCTGGAGGTACGGCCCGAAAGCAGGTGACAATCCTTGGCAAGCTTTGAGTTTGGAATGGATGACGACTTCGCCGCCCCCAATCGAAAATTTTGAAGGAGTGCCGGTATTGGCAACGGGGCCTTACGATTACGGCATGGAAAAAATTCAGAATACAGGGGAACGTCTCAGGCTCAAGCTGAGGGAAAATGCCACCCGCAACGCCCAGAGACAGGGTATTCCTATTGCGGAGGCTCAAGCTTCTACTTTCTTTGGCGGTACTGCAACTTTGGTCGCTCCCGAATCAGAGATAGATGTTGATTCTCCTGCTGATGAAAGTCAAGATGGCGAGTAGTTATTAGTCATCAGTCATTAGTCATTGGGCATTGTTGACTGTTGACTGTTGACTGTTGACTGTTAACTAATGACTGATGACTAATGCCAACTGCCAACTGACAACTGACAACTGACAACTGACTTCTTCATTACCAATTTATTATGCAAATTCCAGCGATCGATCCGGCAAAAACAGCCCTGAATTACCACCACGAGGCCGAGGTAGAAGCACACGGTGTCGAGCATCCAGACCACCGAATGTTAGGTGTAATTGTCTTCCTGTGCGCTGAAGGCATGATATTTTTCGGTATGTTTGCGGCGTATTTGATTTATCGGGCGATGGCCCCCGTGTGGCCTCCTGAAGATACGCCGGCACGAGAGTTATTGCTGCCGGGAATCAATACTATAATTTTGATTGCTAGCAGTTTTGTGATTCACAATGCGGATACTGCAATCAAAAAGAATGATGCGGCGGGAATGCGAAATTGGCTGCTCGTCACTATTGCTATGGGCGCAGTTTTCTTGGGCGGTCAGGTTTACGAATACGCTCATTTAGAGTTTGGCTTGACGACGAATTTGTATGCCAGTTGCTTTTACGTTTTGACTGCTTTTCACGGCTTGCACGTTACGTTGGGGGTGCTGCTGATGGTGGGGGTGGTGTGGCGATCGCGCACCCAAGGTCACTATTCTAGCGAGCACCACTTCGGAATCGAAGCGACTGAGATTTACTGGCACTTTGTGGATGTTATTTGGATTGTTTTGTTTTTGCTGCTGTATATTTTGTGACCCCTAGGTTCTGCTTGGATGCCCCCTTTTTTAGGGGGTTTTTTTTGTGCAGAAGTAGGCTCGACCTTCATTCACATGACTCAAAGCCGATCGCGCTAAACTAAAAGTAGCAATTCTCCTATCCAGCAGCATTGAGAAAATTATGCAGTGCGAATTGTGCGATCGACAAATGGAAGCATTAACCGCCCATCACCTCATCCCCAAACAAAACACCAAGCGGAAAAACGAAGATCCCAGCCCGACAATCGACATTTGCTCCGCTTGTCACCGCCAGATTCACTCTCTATTTGAAAACAAACACCTCGCCCAAGAGCTCAACACCCTGGACAAGCTCAAAAATGACCCTGAACTCCAGAAATTTCTCTCTTGGATTAAGAAACAAAAAACCGACAAACGCATTCAAGTACGCGGCAAAAAAGCTTGATCGCAGGGCCCGCACTCAGGTATATAGTCCTGGACGCAGTTACTGTCTGAAACCCGGTTTATTCATAAATTTTTCCTTTCCCAACCCCAAGTTTTACAGAGGAACCCGGTTGTTTTGCCTAAATCCTAGTATAGTGATTTATATCGTTTCCGGTTGGAGGGGAATGATCAAGTCAAGGTCAATAATTCCCCCTTCCCGACTCCCGACTCCCCACTCCCCACTCCCCATCCCGAACGGTGTAACCGGAATTGATATTACTTATTCGTAACAAGCTGCCAACAATTATCATGAACCTCACCTCCCTCGAACTCGCAAAAGACCGAGCGCGCATCTTCAAAAACTACCTCCAAATCGAAATAGATGCCAAAGCTAACTCAGAAAAATTAGCCTTTTTAGACCGGGGCATTCAAAACTCGCCTTACCAAAAAGAAATTACCAACTATCCCGATTATCTCAAACAGAAACCCGACGGCTTAAAAGTAATTAGCTATATTCCCGAACCCAATAACCGCCTCAAACTTACCGCCTTTCCCAGCCTGGGAGAACTACCTCAAATTGACCCTCAAGCTTTAAATTTTCTCCACGAAGACATCAAACAAGCCTGCGTTTGCATTGGGACTTTTGTAGACGGCAAAATTCAGGCGCAGTGGCTGGGAAAAAACGCATTTACCAAAGCTGAGTTTTGGAGTGCCACTAAAATTATCCCACTCCTTAATATCGTCAGTCAAGTAAATACCAAATATCCAGACTGCGACATTGACAACTGCGTTATTAGAGATGGCGACGGGCAAAAAGACGATTTTTACTTTTATGATTTAGCAAAAGACCTGATTAGCTATAGTGCAAATATAGCAACTTCAAACTCCTTAGCAGCGATGTTCAAACGTTTCGATACTCGCATAGGACTAGAACAGTGGCTGAAGAACACTACTGGCAATAACGACCTAACTTTTCGCGGCGATTACGGCGAAATCCCTTATCTCAGCAACCCAAAATTATTCGATCTCAGCAAAAAACAAGTGCTGCTAACTGCAGCAGTAAACAGCGCCAAACAAAATAATTCCGTATCTGCTTATGACTTGACCAGGCTGATTTCAATGTTAGGATGGCACTTCCACCTCGAACAGCGATCGCGCATGAAAGGATGTCAGTGGAACAGCTTAGAAAGCATTGTTAGAGCCATGGGACATGACAGCGCTCGATACGCGGACGAAGCAATTAAAACTTTGGGGATGGATAGCCTCATCACTTCTCCAGTAATTATCTCAAAATTGGGTTTCGGAGTCAGCTCGATCAGGGGAACCGTAGAAACAGTTTATCTGGCTTTAGTGCGGTTTGTTGACGAACGGCCTCATGCTGCGGGACAGCCGGCCAAACTCAGGACTTTAGCCATGACTTTGCGGGCAGAAAAAGTTTTAGACGCTTCCAGCACTCTCGATCGCCAAGCGATAGAAATCGACGCCAGAGTCTGCGCCGAAGTCACCGAAATTCTCCGCCGGTTGTTGGCGGAAGAATTTTCTTAAACGCGATCAACTACTTAGAAAGCCTGTGGAACTTGCGGTAAAGCATCCTCTCCACCGGCTTTCCTCCCCGCAAATGTTGCTCAGTTATTGTCGCAACTTCTTCAGGGCAAACGCCATTGTACCAAACCTCTTCTGGCAGCACCAACACCATCGGCCCGTTGCCGCACTGTCCCAAACAACTGCTAGCAACAACTTCAACTTCTGAGGGCGACAATTGCCCAAAAGCTGCCAGTACCTTTGCTGCACTTTGCTTGCGACAAGTGCGGTTTTGACAAATAAGAACTTGCCTAGAAGATTCTTTGATTTTCATGTTTTTTACTTGACAGTCTGCTACATATATGGTATTTTTTTATCATGGGAATAGGTGCGCGCATATATGCCCAAATTTTAGCCCAGATTTTATATAAGCCCCGATTTTAAGGTGCGCCGCAGCGCACCTGACGGTTAATCTGGTGACAAACCTTTGGAAGCCAACCATTGTCGATCGAACAAACGCGACTGATACCGAGCCCCGCCGTCGCAGAGTACCGTAACAATCGTATGTCCAGGCCCCATTTGCTTCGCTAAAGCCACCGCCGCCCCCACATTAATCCCCACAGAACCGCCCATAAACAGCCCTTCTTTCCTCAGCAAGTGGTAAATCACCCGCACAGCTTCAGTATCGTCAATTTGAATGGCATCGTCTACCGGGGCATTCTCCATATTTGCAGTGACGCGAGTGGTGCCAATTCCCTCAGTAATCGAACTGCCTTGAGTCTTAATTTCCCCAGTTTTGAAATAACTGTAAAGCCCGCTGCCCATCGGGTCTGCCAAGACAATTCTCACAGCAGGATTTTTTTCTTTCAAAAACATTCCTACCCCAGCAAAAGTGCCGCCGGTACCAGTAGCCGTTACCCAAGCATCAATTTTCCCGTTTGTTTGTTCCCAAATTTCCGGGCCAGTTGTCTCGTAATGAGCTCGGCGATTGGCTAAATTGTCAAACTGATTTGCCCAGACAGCATTCTCCATTTCCTGGGCCAATCTTCCCGACAATTTGACATAATTATTCTGGTCTTTGTAAGGAACAGCGGGAACAGTCCGAACTTCAGCGCCCAAGGTTTTCAAAGCATCGATTTTTTCTTGCGATTGGTTATCGGGAATCACAATCAAACATTTGTAACCTTTAGCGTTGCAAATGTGGGCCAAACCGATGCCAGTATTGCCGGCAGTGCCTTCAACAACAGTGCCGCCCGGTTTCAGCAAGCCTTTTTCTTCTGCATCTTTGATGATGTAAAGCGCTGCCCTATCTTTAACGGAACCGCCGGGATTGAGAAACTCTGCTTTGCCGAGAATTTCGCAGCCTGTTTCATCGCTGAAGCTGTTTAAGCGAATTAGTGGGGTGTTGCCGATTGTGCCTACAAAGCCGTTTTTAATATCCATATTTTTTGCGTGTTTGCATCCTATTATTAATTTTTACAATAAGTTGATATTTATTGCTAGCAGTTCTACCAAATCTTGCTCATATTGAGTACGAAGCCGGGCAAAACGGGGTCGCCGCTGACTGTCGCGGGATTCTCCAAACATTCCTCTGGCAAACCGGGACGATAGATGTAAACTCTGCGATTTTTGCGGTCAATTAACCAGCCTAACTGCACTCCTGGTTCTCTCATATATTCTTGCATTTTTTCTTGCAAGGGCTTGAGATTGTCAGAAGCCGACCTGAGCTCTACTACAAAATCAGGGCAAATCGGGGCAAACTTTTGCTTTTGTTCTGCTGACAAAGCATTCCATCTTTCCAATTTTATCCAAGCAGCATCCGGCGACTTTTCTGCACCTGTTGACAGAGTAAATCCTGTACTCGAAGTAAACGCTAAACCAGTACCATTTTGTTCTGCCCAAACCCACAGCGGCCCAAATATATTACCTTCTCGGTTTCCCGTCTCCGAACCAGTTGGGGGCATAATTAGCAATTCTCCCGATTTGTTGCGTTCAATGCGTAACTCACTATTGATTTGACAGAACTCGAAAAACTGGTCATCTGTCATTTGCAATTCTGGTGGTATTCGCAACACAATTGTTGATGTCAACATAATTGATTTCCTCGATCGTTGCTCCTATACTAAGCTTACCAAATATTGCTCATATTGAGTACGAAGCCGGGCAAAACGGGGTCGCCACTAACTGTAGCCGGATTCTCCAAACATTCCTCTGGCAAACCGGGACGGTAAATATAAACTCTGCGATTTTTGCGGTCAATCAACCAGCCTAACTGTACTCCCGGTTCTCTCATATATTCTTGCATTTTTTCTTGCAAGGGCTTGAGATTGTCAGAAGCAGACCTCAGTTCTACTACAAAATCCGGGCAAATCGGGGCAAACTTTTGCTTTTGTTCTGGTGACAAAGCATTCCACCGTTCCAATTTAATCCACGAGGCATCTGGAGACTTGTCACCCATTGAAAGCTTAAATCCCGTACTGGAGTCAAAACATATACCTGTTCCATCTTGTCGGGCCCAAATATACAACTCTCCAAAGACGCTACCGCTGCGATTTCCCGTCTCCGAACCAGTAGGGGGCATAATTAGCAATTCTCCCGATTTGTTGCGTTCAATGCGCAACTCACTATTGATTTGACAGAAATCGAAAAACTCGTCGTCTGTCATTTGCAATTTGGGCGGTATTCGCAACACAATTGTTGATGACAGCATTTTGCCTTTCCTCCACTCTAAATTGTTCAGACAAGATTGCACAATTTCTTTGTTGGTAGTGAGGACTTGAGTCCTCAAAAATCAGGATTAAGGACTCAAGTCCTAACTATAAGCTGGTGTGGGATTAATTCCGGTTGTATCGGAATGATTAAACCACAGAGGGCACAGAGGACACAGAGAAAGAGAAGAGAGAGATAATAATTGCGATGTCAAGGGATTTGATATGACGCGCGAATTATAGAGGTAAGGTGCTCGGTGGGCACCCTACATAATTAGGTTCTGCTTCTAGGAATGTTAAGCCTATTTATTCGGCTGAGGAGTCATCCGCAAATAAGGCTTAATCGGCGTGTAGCCTTTAGGAAATTTCTCTGCTAACTCTGCGGGGTCGGTAATCGAAGGTACGATTACGCAATCGTCGCCGTCTTTCCAATCAACCGGAGTCGCAACGCTGTATTTGTCTGTAAGTTGCAAGGAATCAATTACTCGCAAAATCTCATTAAAATTCCGACCAGTGCTCGCCGGATAAGTAATGCTCAAACGCAATTTCTTTTGCGGGTCAATCACGAAAACTGTGCGGATTGTTAAGTTGTTCAGCGAGTTGGGATGGATCATGTCGTAAATGTCGGAGACTTTACGATCGCCATCTGCTAAAATCGGATAATTGAGGGTGACATTTTGAGTTTCCTCAATATCTTTAATCCAGCCCATGTGAGAATCCACATCATCGACGCTGAGGGCAATGGTTTTGACACCCCGCTTTTCAAATTCAGACTTGAGACGGGCCACTGCACCGAGTTCTGTGGTGCACACTGGTGTATAGTCTTTCGGGTGCGAAAACAACACGACCCAGCTATCGCCTGCCCAGTCGTAGAAATTGATTTCCCCTTCAGACGAAGCTTGGGTAAAGTTGGGAACTGTATCGCCTAATCGCAGAGTCATAACTGATTTCCCTCTAATTTTATTTAAGGACTGTTCCTTATCATGCCATAATTCCCCGGTTTCTCGATCGAGCTGTAAAGGATTCTAAACTTTTGGGTCGATCGAGCGCCAATTCCACTACTGTAATGTATGTATGGCTTCTACCGCTGAATTTTCTTGCTATGCTTTACTTTTTGCTTAAGGCAATACAGCCTGTTTTAGTCCCGCTGTGTTTTGTCTCCGCCTGGGGTTTAGTTTTTTTGGTCTTTTCGAGTATCGGGCGTACTGTCTCCGACTCCATGCGCCGAGCTCAGCGGATGCACCAAATCCCTTGTGCTAACTGCGTATTTTTCACGGGCGACTACCACCTCAAGTGTCCCGTTCAGCCTACAATAGCTTTATCTGAAGATGCGATCGACTGTCCTGATTATCGAGCCCATTCGGGAACTTACGGTTAAAAAATCCGGCCGCCGCTTTACATATTTCTTAACATCTCTCGCTGTTTCAATTAAACTTAAGTTGTGGTAAAGAGATTTTTAGGAGTGTGGAAAGAATGCTAATTCAAAAGCTAAATGCCTGCGAGGAGTTTATTGCTGGCGACGGTACTCAACTGCGAGAATTGCTGCATCCAGACAAACAAGCTGTGGATTTGCGTTACAGTTTAGCCCACGCCGCTTTGCCAGCGGGACAAACTTCTGTCCTGCACTCCCTGACAACTTCTGAAGTTTACTACATCCTCAGCGGCGTTGGAGAAATGCACATCGACGACGAAACTCAATTCGTGGAAGCCGGAGATGCAGTTTACATTCCCCCAAACGCCAAGCAGTTTATTTACAACTCTGGCACAGAGCCGCTAATATTTATTTGTATCGTCGATCCCGCGTGGCGAAAGGAAGACGAGACAATTTTCCAATAATTTTCTAGGTTTTCTCCTTTTATGCTCGTTACCAGGCTCTGCCCGGTAACGCATATCTAGAGGCTGTGCCTCTACTGAAAAACACATCACAAACGGAAAATCTCTTTTAACAACAACAGCACCCAGCCATATGTACCGAGTGAGTTCCTCGGCGTTGCTGATTCACGGTATGAATCAACTTTTCGCTTGAAGTTACAAAACTCACCCTCAAGCGGGCTTATAGCAATTGGGAAATCTTGAATTCATACCTTTATTCAGCAACGCCTCTGGATTTTAGCCAGTTAATCAAAGCACTTCAGATGAGCATTCATGTTTTGGCTTTGATCTCATACTCCTCCAAATAAACTTGGGAAACAATACGACGATCCGGGTATAGGATTATGGCGACATTGCAACAAATGACCCTGCTATTTTAGGGAATCTTATTTGGCAAATTCGTTCTCAACTATTTTGAAGAGATCGCTCTTTAAAGAAGGTTTACCAGAATTTAGCAACCATCGCTCCAAATCCCGGTTTCTATCGCTGTAATAGACCTTCGTGTCACCGACTAATATCTGCACCGTCCCGTTTTGAATCTGAACTAGACTCTGTTCTGTTCCTTTTGCCACTTGAACGATGAAGCCGCGATAACCGAGATGGTTGGAGAGATTTTTGGCTGGGGCTTGATGCAACGTAGCGAGTCTTTGCACAAAAACAATCCCCTCTTCGGGAGACAAAATCCAAGTGGGGTTGGGATTACCCGAAAAGATATCCAATTCTACTTCAACCCTGGGTGACATAACTCTGGCTCCTTTTGGTGTGGCGCGTAAGTCCTCTGTTGGCATTAACCATGGCGGTAATTGACGACAGGCTGATAAGCTCAGTGTCAAAAGAAGGCAGACAGAGAGTAATGCGCTGATTCCTTTCTCTACAATCGCGACTCTTCTCATCACTCGTAGTTTGCGATCGCGCGGCTATTTGTCCGACAAGGCAATTATAGATTGAGATCGATCGTCATGGGCTGGTGAGTGCGAGGGGAGATGATACTCAGATTTGCAGAGCGATCGACTCCCCGTGCTTGATGTTCTAGGCAACAAAGGCTGTACTGTTGTTCTGATAGAAATAACCGCAGAAATTCGTGTAATTGCCTCGACAACAGTTATTCGGCGCGTAACCGCTCCCATTCACCTGATAAAGGGAATGACCGCAATCATCGGTGTATTTGGCTGGCGTACCTCCGGGTTTGTGGCCCCACCACCAACTCGGTCCTCCTGTGACCAGCCGATAGAAATGATAATCGTTATTTGGCCAAATGACTAAGACGATCGTCAATCCATTCGGCTGACATCCATCCTTCCAACCATCCGCGTAAAGACCCGCGATCACGCCGGCACAGGTGATTGACTTGGCCGGCTGCCCCCCCCGCCGACCTGGCAGAGCGTAGCGGCTATCCGCTCGATGATTGCTAGCAAAGCAATAGCAGTTATTCTTCGCGATATGGGCGGGGTCATTAAAAAAGTTGGCATTTGCGGTGAAGTAATTGGCACCGCAGGCGAACCAGGTTGCCCCCTCGGCCACGATTCCGCCTCCTCCTGGCGTATGCGCGCCCTCTCCCGTAACAGTGGGGAAATAGCTATATTCCACGTTGTCTGCCGCATCGAGAATAGTGGGGTTAGCTAGGTCAACCGCTCCACCGGACGATTCGACTAAGGCGACACCCCCGGCCGCCACTTCCCGCAACTCGTCCGTGACTCGGCTCTGTTTATATTTCATCTCCGACGTTTGCAGAAGCCATGTGGCAGTGGCTTGTGTGCCTGGCTTACTCCCAACCCGAAATTCATTCGGGAGGGGACTAGCCGATACCAATCTGGCCTTGCTCCAAGAGCTCTCGTCTGTCTTGATCTCGCGGACGATCAAGCCGCGATAGCCAAGGCTAAACTGTTCGTCCGGGGTATATGCGGGTGAAATTTGTGTCGGCTCGGCGATAACGCGATCGAGTAATTCCTTCTCTTCTCGATCGGACAAAAGCCACTTAGGATTGGGCATCCCAGAAAAGATATCGAGTTCTACTTCTAACATAATCGATGTCCTCCGTCATTTGATCTCATACTCTTCCAAATAAACTTGGGAAACAATACGACGATCCGCGTATAGAATTATGACGAAATGGCAACAAACTATCCTTGGTTTCGCATATTTAAGATGTGCGATCGCATCTACTCAAAGCCTATGCTCTTGACAATACTGCGTATACTTTTGCTTAAGAGGGAAAGATTGGCTCTCGTCCCGCCAGTCTACCGTGATTGCCATCATCAGCTTCTGTGTCTATGACGAAAATCAATTTGTGGAAGCCCCAGATGCCGTTTACATTCCCCCAAACGCCAAGCAGTTTATTTACAACTGTGGCACTGAGCCGCTAATATTTATTTGTATCGTCGATCCCGGGTGGCGAAAGGAAGACGAGACAATTTTCCAGTAATTTTCTAGTTTTTCTCCTTTTATGCTCGTTACCCGGCTCTGCCCGGTAACGCATATCTAGAGGCTGTGCCTCTACTGAAAAAAACATCACAAACCGAAAATCTCTTTTAACAACAACAGCACCCAGCCTTATGTACCGAGTGAGTTCCTCTTTTTTCAACTTCGATGTGGAGTTGCAATAATCCTCGGATTCAGTTGCATTGCTCCCCTCTAATTAGTTTAGGAACTATCAGCTTTGTTGGTGGGTGCTGCTATTGGTTTTTGATGAGACAGATGTGAGATTATACAGCGTTTTACTCCTTAGATTCTATTGTGAACTTCGCTGTGAGATCTGGATTTGGTATCTGTCGGAGAAGCTTTTTGTTCGCTTCATATTATTAATTTAGCACCTTCTTCTAGAAGCGCAAGTACCTGCAACTAAACTTTACATTTTTAGAAGGAACTGCCGATAATTATGAAGTTAAATTAAGCATTGAGCTTTCTAGCTGCTCAGGTAAAATAGTAGAGTCCGGCTGTGCTTGCTGCTGCGAGAAACAGGCATAATGTGTGTATGAAAACAACCAAACTCATCAAACTGTGCGCCTTATCGCTGAGTATCTTTCTACTGTGCAGCAGTGCAGTGACAGCTTCAACGACGGCGAACCCTCAACCTGGCCCGACTTACACTAACCAAGAGATTCTGCAACAGTTGGTGAAGGCAAAAGTCGTGTATCTGGGTGAAACCCACGATAGCGCGGAAGATCACCAAGCTCAACTAAAGATTATCGGAGAAATGCAGCGGCAAAATCGGAAAATTGCGATCGCGATGGAAATGTTTCAGCGTCCCTTTCAAAGTGCGATCGACAACTACTTAGCAGGTAAACTGACTGAGGAGCAATTAGTCGAGCAAACAGAGTACGATCGCAGATGGCGCTTTCCCTGGGAACCTTACGCCCCCATTTTGCGGTTTGCCAAAGAAAATCAACTACCCGTCCTCGCCTTAAATACACCTTCCGAAGTAACGAGAAAAGTTGCCAGTCAAGGTTTAGAAAGCCTCACAGCCGAGGAAAAAAAGCACATTCCGCCAATATCGGAAATTCGCACCGACAACGCCGAATATCGGCAACTGCTGCTAGAAGTTTACCAACAACACCAAAAGCCAGGACAGGGAAATAGTACGGCTTTTGAAAGATTCTTGCAAGCCCAAGTTTTGTGGGACGAAACTATGGCGGAAAAAATCGCTGAATTTGTCAAAGCAAACCCCGATTATCAAGTTGTGGTGTTGGCGGGTAAAGGACACATTATTTACGGTTACGGCATTCCCAGTCGCGTCGAGAGGCGTTTGGGTGTCGGGAATGTAAAAGTGCGATCGGTCTTATTCAATTCCAGTGAAAATCTTCCTTTGTCCGCAGATAGACCCATTGCTGACTTTGTTTGGAATCACTCGGAATAGTACAATTTTACTCAGAAGCAATAATCAGGAAAAAATTAATGACAAACACACCAAAAATTCTCGCATTTGCCGGAAGTACCCGCGAAGCATCCTATAACAAACTGCTGGTAAAAGTTGCGGCGGCTGGGGCTATGGCGGCGGGCGCAGAAGTTACTTATGTAGATTTGCGCGATTTGCCGATGCCGCTATTTGACGAAGATTTGGAAGCAAAAGAGGGAATGCCAGAAAATGCCCGCAAATTCAAAGAATTGATGGTAGCGCATGACGGGTTTTTGATAGCTTCCCCTGAGTATAACAGTTCAATTACGCCTGTGTTGAAAAATGCGATCGATTGGGTATCGCGCCCTGGGCCGGGTGAACCGGGATTGGTGGCATTTACTGGCAAAGTAGCGGTAATTATGAGTGCTTCCCCAGGCGGAATTGGCGGTTTGCGGGGATTAGTGCATTTGCGATCGATCCTGGGGAATATTAACGTATTGGTACTCCCGGATCAGAAAGCAATTCCCCAAGCTTTTGAAGTATTTAATGCTGACGGTACGATGAAAGATCCCAAACAGCAGGAGTCTGTTGAGAATCTCGGTGCTAAGTTGTCTAATGTGCTGTCGAAATTAATCGCCTGAGGCAATAAATTCATTTTGCAGTTGGGACACAGCAATGTTGTGTCCCAATCCCAGCATCTGTTATTTTGCTGGCTGCATCAAGTGCGATCGCGTCGCCCAATTGCTGCGATCGGAGTCGATTGACTGTTATTCTCACCCCCAAATTAACATGAAATTCACCGGATATCCCGACTCAGCACCTGCTAAAATGAGTAGTCGCGCTTGAGAATTGCACTTAGAAAATCATCCGTCTGGTGAATCCCTGAAATTGTGCTATCGAGATTAGTGCGATCGCAAACCGCAGACTTTCCCGAGTTTCTTCCAACTTTTTTTATTGTACGATCGCACTCGATCGCTCTTCGACCCAGCCAATATATAGCGGTTCTCAAGCGTGGTGAGGTATGCCCTATGCCCACGGAGGCCTATGCCCTATGCCCGTCAGCCAGATAGTACCTCATGTTACTGAGAAAGGCTATACCACTCATCTACTTTTTCCAACACCCCAGTAAACGTATTTTCTATTGTGCCTCTACTTGAAAACGGGTAGAATTTTATTTTATAGAGATAATAGCTAGTTGAAGAACTACCACAAATTGTAGCAGCACCGCATCACCCGATCGCCCTAAAAGAAAACCACCCGATCGCATATTGCCAGAAATAGACCAGAGCAGGCATACTTTAACCATCGGTCATCGGTCGGTATATTTCTTCCAAACAGCACGGCAGGCGTGGGAGACTCCTCCGTCACGCCTGCCAGGCTGTTTTATTTTATAATTGCTCGATTGCTACAGGATAGCTTCGCTGGCGCGTAAATCACCCCCTTTTTTTCTTCTTCCAAGCCTCGACAAACGGCATAAACACCGACACCAACTCCTGCCGATTCATCACCAAAGTCGGATAAGAAATCCTGCCGTAATTCTTCCCCACTTCCAGCGGAAAAATCGCCTGGGACTCCAGCGGTAGCCAAACCGCACCAGCAGCCTTGACAATTACCCAACTCCCGGCAATATCCCAAATTTTCGGCGTCGCTTCCACTCCTCCCAACACCGTACCCGAAGCCACGGTCAAAAAATTGTAACTAGCCATACCCAACATCCGAACTTTACTCGGAAGATGAGGCCCGATTCCCACACTCCGCGAACACAAATTAAAAAAATGATTCCCGCTCATTTTATCAGCACTCGGCCGAATTTGCTGCCCGTTTAAAAACGCACCTTGAGGCATATTGTCAAACACGCCGCCCGCTAAATCAGGGGCATAAAAACCGTGAAAAGACTGATTAATTGGCGGCAAATGCACGCAGCCAAAAACCGGAGTGCCGCGATACAACAAACCCAAAGAAATACCCCAAATCGGAATTCCCCTAGTAAAATTAGTTGTACCATCCAAAGGATCGACAACCCAACACCATTCAGTCTCTGGGAAAACCTGTTCTCCTTCCTCGCTCAAAATGCCGTGACTGGGAAAAGTAGATGCGATCGCACTTCTAATTTCCGCATCAGCCCAATTATCGGATTTCGTCACCAAACTCCCGTCATCCTTCTCATCCGCTTGCACGGAACCGAAATCTTGCAACAACTGCTGTCCGACTCTCTCGACAGTAACCCGTGCAAAACTTAAAATAGACTCCCAAAAATTAGTCATTAGTTATTCGTTATTAGTTATATCAACTCCGCTTGCATCGGAATTGTAAAATCGAATCAACAGTCAATACTCAACTATCACTCTGTTTTGCGACTGACAGTTAACAGTCAACAGTCAACAGTCAACAATAATTCCGGTGCAACCGGAATTGATATTATTGGTTATTGATTATTGGAACTAACAACTGCCCCTGGCTTTCCTGACAACAGACACCTGCTTTCCTGTCAACTGCCAGAGGCTTGCCTGACAGAACATCAGTCTAAGTCATTTTCAAGAATAGTTGCGATCGCACTTTTAGCATTATCCTGAAACTCCCCAACATCCACCCTACCCAACAGCCAAACAGCCAGAATCATACCCACCGCCGGCACCGTAAAAACCAACCCATAAGCCAGCATTGGCACCCCAAATAAACGTCTGCCCAAATCCAAAATAGCACCGCCGCTAACCGTCGCCACACCACGCGCCATCGCCTGCGACAAGCCCCAAGCGCCAATAAAAGTCCCAGCAGTTTCCGCAGCAGTCAAATCCAACATCAAACTCAGGGCCCCCGTCGTCGTAATTCCCGAAGAAAAACCAAACAACATTAAAGCCGACTTAAACACAATTGGATTTCTTGTGAATCCAGATAAAATAATTAAACCAAAACACATCGCCACCGACAAACAGCCCAACCTAATCGTATTTGGCTTACCAATTCGCGGCACAATTAAAAAACCAGTGGCGCTCAAACCAAAAAGCACACCAGTACCATAAATAGCATTCAACCGCGTAGTTTCCGAAATCGGCATCTTAAAAATTTCCCCGCCGTAAGGTTCCAAAACCGCATCCTGCATAAACAAGCAAATTGTCATAATCAGCAGGAAAGTAAAAAACAAACCGGTTTGGCGGCTAGCAGTCAAAATCCGCAGCGCACTTCCCAGAGTAATTTTATCTTCTCGATTCACTGCGATCGATCGCACCCCGTACCGCGAATACTTTTTCTCAACGCCAAAAGTCGCAATCCCCACCAACAGCAAAACAAGCGCCGGCACCTTCACAAACAAACCGTTAATCGAAGCCTGCAAAACTTCCCGCGGCACATCCCCGTCAATTTGCTTCAGCAAACCGCTGCTAATAATCGCCCCGATAATAATACCAACCATCAGCATCGACCACACCACACCCACCAACTTCGAGCGATCGTCCTCATCGGAAACATCCACCAACAAAGCAGCAAAAGGAGTCGAACTCGAACAAATAGCAAGACCGTAAAGCGCAAAAATCAAACCCAACAAACCCACCCAACCGTAAGTAGGAGTCGTCCACCCCACAGCCTCCAAACTGCCGCCCAAGCGCCACATTACCTGCACCGCCAAAAAAGCAGAAATTACAAACAAAACGCTACCTACCCACACATAACCTGTGCGGTGATGGCCAAACAAAGGCCTAGCATCAGACATTTGCCCGAACCACACCCTAGCCGGCGCCACAAACTGGTGCATCGCCAGCGTAACAGCCACCACAGTAGCCGGAATCGCCAACTCCTTAATCATGATGCGATTGAGTACCCCCAGGGTCAAAATCGACATCATGCCCAATCCCATCTGGAACAAACCCAACCGGAACATAGTCAGCAGGGTAACTCTCTTGATAGCAGGAGCCGCGGAATCTGTTAATCTTGAATCTGGTAAACGGTCGATCGACATAACTATTCAAATAAACACAGCATTTGAATTTATAGTAACTGAGATAGAGCAACCCGCCGCCTTTCCTCCCCCGGCTAGAAGCTCGATCGCGATTATTCGTATAAATTCATATAAAAATAAAGAGAAGCAATAACTGTGGATTTACCAACCGTGACAACCATTACCCTAGGACAAAATGGCCCCGCCGTCATTCCCCTGTGCGTCGGAACTTGGGCTTGGGGCGACAAACTATTTTGGAACTACGGCAGCAACTACGGCGCCGCCGAAGTCGAAGCAGCATTCAAAACATCCCTAGACAGCGGAGTCAACTTTTTCGACACAGCCGAAGTCTACGGTAACGGCTTGTCAGAAGAATTACTGGGGCAGTTTCTCAAAAAAACCACCCAACCCGTGCAAATAGCCACCAAATTCGGCCCCCTACCTTGGCGGATTACAGGAAAATCAGTTTCCGACGCTTTGAGTGCCAGCTTAAAACGCTTGCAAGTAGAACAAATAGCCCTCTACCAAGTACACTGGCCGTTCACTTTTTTACTCCGTCAAGAAACCCTGATGAACGCCTTAGCCGATGAAGTAAAACAAGGCAGAATTCAAGCAGTAGGAGTCAGCAACTATTCAGCAGAACAGATGCGTGAAGCCCACAAAATACTAGCAGCCAGAGGCGTTCCCCTAGCAACAAATCAAGTCCGCTACTCCTTGCTGTCGCGACAAGTAGAAAAACAAGGAATTGTGAGTGCAGCCCGATCCTTGGGAGTAACAATTTTAGCTTACAGCCCCTTAGCCCAAGGATTGCTAACCGGGAAATATACAGCCCAAGAACAACCTACAGGAGCCCGCAAAATGGACTCCCGCTTCAGCAAAAGCGGCATCGAAAAAATCGAATTAGTCATGTCTACCCTGCGGAAAATGGGCAAAAAGCGCGATCGCACGCCCGCCCAAGTAGCCCTGAACTGGCTAATCGCCCAAAACAAAGTAATCCCAATTCCCGGCGCCAAAACCGCAAAACAAGCCCAAGAAAACGCAGGCGCCTTAGGCTGGACTTTAAGCCAAGATGAAGTCAACCAACTAGAACTAATGACTCGTCCCTGGCTAGAATAAATTTGTTAATTGTTGAGTGTTCACTGTTGAGTGTTCGCTGTTGGCTGTTGGCTGTTCGCCGTAGGTTGGGTTTTACTTCACTCTACCCAACCTACAGTTCACTTTCTTCTCCCCTCTCCCCTCTTCCTTCTCCCTCCTTCCCTCTTCCTTCTTCCTTCTTCCTTCTTCCTTCTTCCTTCTTCCTTCTTCGTCTTACTATGAAAATCTTAACTCACTGGGGCTTCACGCGCGAAGGCTGGCGCAATAACAGCCGCGGCGAATATTTAGTTTTGCTTCAAGGAGGATTGCTCACAGGATTTGCAATCTTACCAGTTTATCAACTGCCAGGATTAAAAATTGAATCAACTCAATTACTTGCTCTGACTTGGAGTGTAGCAAGTATTCTCGGCTTAGGCGGATTAATTTTAATCATCAAAGGATTGATAGACTTAGGAAACAACCTCACACCTTTACCATATCCCATAGAAAACGGAGAATTAGTCCAAACAGGCATTTACGGAATAGTGCGGCATCCATTATACAGTGGCTTAATTTTAGCCGCCCTCGGCTGGACACTTTTTCAAATGAGCATATCCCACTTAATAGGCACCGCCATATTAATAATATTTTTCGACATCAAAGCCAATCGAGAAGAAACCTGGTTAACCCAAAAATATCCAGACTATTCAGATTACCAGCAGCGAGTCAAAAAGATAATTCCCGGCATCTATTAATATTTCCACATTCATCGGCCTTAATTCGCGTTAATCTGCTTTGATCAGGAGTCAAAAAAATGCATCTCAAAAACAGACAAGTTATACTGGTAGCATTAACACTATTTTTATGCTTATCAACAGCAATTAATGGATGTAGCTTTTTTAACACAAAACCCTTTCAACTTCCCGCCTCAGCCAAACAAGAACCCTGGCCAATTCAAACAGGCCTGCGATTAGCCATCCTCCGATCCAAGATACCAACAGTCAACCGCGTCGTTCTAGTACCCGACGAAGCCACATTCTTAGCAGCAATCCAAAAATGGAATCTCAAAGGAAACTGGCCTATTCTCATCGAAGACGACAAATATGCGCCCATGTTTTTGCAGCGCTTTCAAGCCGAAGAAGTAGTCCGTTTGCCAAGCATCAAAGAGCAACTACCACAAGGTAAACAACTCCAAGAATTAATGGTGAACGCCGCAGCAACAGCCTGGAATGCCACCGATACTGAAACCTTAAAAGCAAAATGGACGCAACTCGGCTGGGAACCCCCAGGAGTAGTAATCACATCAGAAAACGACCCCGCACGCTTAGCAGCAGTTGCCTTAGCAGCCGCTCACGGCCAACCTTTAGTATTTCTAGAAGGCAACTTCGGAAAACCCAACCAGAACCTCAATAAGACACAGTGGAAAACTCTGCAAATAGCAATTACAAAAGCCGTCGAATCTACCGGATTTTATTATTCTCAACTCGGAGACCCGATCGACACAATAACCATTGTACGCGAACTAGCAGTAAAATATCAATCCCCTCAAAAGAAAGACGGACAATTAGCTGTGACCGACGGTTTGGGACGGCACATCAACGGCGAACGCTGGGCGGGTGTCGGCTGGATTTTTGGCTCGGAGGTGCGATCGATCTATCAAGCCATGTGTTCCATATTTCTAGACAGCCAAACAGCCATGCTTTATGACAGTTACCCCAAGGAAGGAAACTGGGTCAAATATGAAATGGAGGAAGCAGCTACCGAACTAAAAACCCTAGGTTTGAATGTCGAAGTAGTGCAGCAACCAGAAGCTAGCCAGGAAAAGTGGCGGAGTTTAGCCTCAAAACCTTGGACATTTGACTTAGTATTAATAAATTCCAAAGGCTATCCAAAATCATTCCAAGTCGGCAACGGCGACGCTTCAGTTGAAGACATACCAAAAGTGGTATTTCCCACAGCAATCCACATGATTCACAGTTGGTCAGCCTCAGATCCAGATGACATAAACACCGTTAGCGGAAGGTGGTTAGCAAATGGTGCTTACGCCTATATCGGCAGCGTCCACGAACCTTTTTTATCGGCATTTATTCCACCTAAATTAATGGTCGAGCGCCTGAAGCGAGGATCACCCTTTTTAATAGCAGCACGCCAGCTAAAATCCCCTCCCTGGAAAATCGCCACCATCGGCGATCCGCTAATGTCGATCACCACACCTAGACAAAGGATTGCGCCCACTAAACAACCGCTATAGGATGATTTGAGATTTTATATCTAAAATTGGTGTTTTTAATAGACAAGATTGGAAGCATTCGCTCTCCAATCTTGAAATACATCTGCCTTCCGAAGCGTTGCTCTGCGGTTTTCCTATCAATCAAAACTTGAGGCAATAAGTCTAATGCAAAATATCGAATCGCTAATTATTGAATCAGAAGGTTTAGTTTCACTAATTTCTCCCAAATCTACAGCTCATTGATGCGCTTATGCGATCGCCCTAAGCGCCCAAACTATAAATATAGTTAATTAGGATGAGCGCGAGAGTGTATCTAAGTTTGAATGTAAATGAGTATACAATCACGCCAAATCCGCCGGTTCTCAGAATCAGTCATTCCACCCCAGCCGCCCGCCCCTAAAATCCGCCCTAAAATACGGCTTAATTAACTTGTCAATTCCCATAAAATCACTCACAATTAAAATAAGAAATAAAATGTAATATTTATCTCACTTCTCACAGAAGAATTAACCGCTAAATGAGAGCCACCCATCCTGTGGATCTGCAGCCGCCCGGCCCAACCGCAGCAACTCCCCAAGCCTCCCGCCTAAGCCCGCTGTTCACCCGCCTGCACCCAAGCCCAGAAACCCTCCTGCTCATCCTTTCCCTAGTCATTGGGGGAGTTACGGGTGCAGGCGTCGTCACCTTTCACTACCTGATCCACTTCATCCACAGCCTGATGCTGCAAGACTTCATGGGGGCGATCGCCTCCAAAGGCTCTTGGACGCTAGCCTGCATTCCCACCCTGGGCGGAGTCATCATCGGGCTGATGCGCTGGCGGTTTCGGGACTTTGGCCCGAATATGTCTTCCTTAATTGCAGCCACCCGCGGGCTGCAAGAACTCTCCCCCCTCAAACCCATCACCAAAATGATGGCAGCCTCAGTTTCCCTCGGCACCGGCGCCTCCCTCGGCCCGGAAGCCCCCAGCGTCGAAATCGGCGCTAATTTTGGAATGCTGCTGGCTCAAGTTTTGCAGCTCTCGCCAGAACGGCAGCGCTTGCTCCTGGGCGCCGGAGCTGCAGCAGGTTTATCTGCTGGGTTTAACTCTCCCATCGCCGGAGTGTTCTTTGCCTTAGAAGTCGTGCTCGGCAGCACCTTCGCCACTTCCTCAGTCAGCGTTGTCTTGCTCTCGGCCGTAGTTTCGGCGCTCATCGCTCAAATCTGCTTGGGAGCTCAGCCTGCCTTTTCTTTGCCGATCTACGATGTCCGCAGCCCCCTAGAACTACCTCTGTACATGGGATTGGGACTTTTGGCAAGCGGAGTGTCTCTAGCCTACACAGAAGCTATTCAATTAGCCGAGGGCTGTTTTCAAGGAAAAGTCCGAGGATTTGCTTGGCTCGGACGACTGCCCCGGCCGCTTCACCCGATCATCGGCGGGGCCGCAGTCGGCTTAGTCGCCCTGCAATTGCCTCAAATTTTGGGTGTCGGCTACGAAACAGTCCAAGCAATGCTCCAAGATGTTAAATTTTCCTTGCCTTTGCTGCTGCAGCTGCTGTTTGTCAAACTGGCGATGACAGCAATCAGCCTTGGCAGCGGTTTAGTGGGCGGCATCTTCGCTCCGGCGATGTTTTTGGGAGCTTCCCTGGGTTCGGCTTACGGCCTCTTTTTGGAAATGCTGCCGGCAATGAGCGATCGAGTCGCCGGCCCTGCCGCCTACGCAATGGTGGGAATGGCCGCCGTCCTCGCCGGCAGCGCCAGAGCACCGCTGACAGCCATCCTATTAATGTTTGAATTAACCCGCGATTACCGGATTGTCTTGCCTTTGATGGCAGCAGTCGGATTGAGCGTTTGGCTGGTGGAGTGTGTCAACCGCCGATCGACAGCCCACAGCCTCAACCTTCAGCAAATGGGCGTAGACGTGGCTGTCAATACACCGATCAAAGCCAGAGAACAGTTGCAAGATTGGGAAGATGTTCTGGGCGATCGCATCGTCACAGAACTGATTTCTTGCCAAATTCCCATTGATGACGAACACAGCGACGATGAGCCTGTGCTGGCGATCGCTAACGCACATTTGCCGGAAAATGTCAAACCATTACCTGAAACAAAATCAGCAGTTTGACCCAGATCAGATCCCGTTGGTTCGTCACAAAACCGATAACATCAAAGCTAAATCTGACAACCATGATATTTATAAACCCGAAAACCGATTACGCCTTCAAAAAAATTTTCGGTTCCTCAGAAAGCAAAGAGATTCTAATTAGCTTTCTCAACGCTCTAATTTATGAAGGCAATCCCACCATCGAAGACTTAGAAATTATCAACCCGAATCTGCCGCCCCAACTAGAAGGCTTAAAAGATAGTTATCTGGATGTGAAAGCCAAACTCAGCGATGGCACTTTAGTAATTATTGAAATGCAAGTGCTCAACGTCCAGTCTTTTGGGAAACGAGTTTTGTACAATGCAGCGAAGACTTACGCTTTTCAATTGGAAGCAGCCCAAGGATATCGAATGCTGAAGCCAGTAATTGCTCTGACACTTACTGATTTTGAAATGTTTCCTAACAGCCCACAATTTATTTCCCGATTTGTCTTCAAAGAAGTCAAGACCAATTTGACTTATCCCGAAAACGAGCTGGATTTAGTGTTTGTAGAGTTGCCAAAGTTTACCAAAGGACAGGAGGAACTTGAAACTTTAGCAGACAAATGGATTTATTTTATGAAAAATGCAAGAAGTCTGACATCGATTCCCGAAACAATGGATAGCATACCAGAAATACATGAAGCTTTTAATATTGCGAATCAAGCCAGTTTGAGCCGAGAGGAAGTGGAAGATTTGGACAGAAGAGAACAGTTTATTTATGACCAACAGGGAGCAATTATTAAGGCTGTTCAGGACGGCATAGAACAAGGCATAGAACAAGGCATAGAACAAGGCATAGAACAAGGCATAGAACAAGGAAGAGAACAAGGACGAGAACAAGGAATGCGATTCAAGGCGATCGCGATCGCCAGACAATTAATTTCACAGCTAGATAATGCAATGATTAGTCAAGTTACCGGGCTTAGCGTTGAGGAGGTGCAAAATTTGCGCTCGGGTGATTCATAGTTTAAAGTAATTGGGTACAGCGAGTAGACCTAGACATAGTGATGAACGATTTTTGATTGTGGATTCTATAAAAAAACTATTGATCCTCGATATTGATGAAACTTTAATTTATGCTACCGAAGCATCTCTACCTAGGCAAGCTGACTTTTTAGTGGAGCAATATCACATTTACAAACGACCGTTTCTTAATATCTTTTGAAAAAATTGTCTAGACTGGTTTGAGGTTGCAGTTTGGACATCTTCTACGCCGTCTTATGCGATCGCAATTGTTTCAGCAATCTTTGAAAATCCTAAAACTTTATCCTTTGTGTGGGCAAGCGATCGCTGCACAGTTGCTGACGATATTGAATGGTTTGAATATTACAATCACAAAAATCTAAAAAATGTCAAGCGCAAAGGGTATCGTCTAGAGTCAATCATTGCAGTTGATGATACACCTCAAAAGTGGGAGCGCAGCTATGGCAATCTGGTGCGAGTAAACCCCTTTGAGGGGGAGGAGACAGATGATGAATTGAAGTATTTGCTGCTTTACTTGGATCAACTCAGATATGAAGAAAATATCCGCAGTGTCGAGAAAAGGTTCTGGCGAAATCGGCTTACCCGATCCATCGGTGAGTCCTATCAAATCCGTTGACATCGGAATTATTATCTCTCTCTTCTCTTTCTCTGTGTCTTCTGTGCCCTCTGTGGTTTAATCATTTCGATATAACCGGAATTGAGATCAGATATCTCAAACACTTCGTCAAGTCGCATAACAAATCGATGAAGCCGACGGCATGAAGATCTTGGTGCTGAGTTTGATGTTACTTGCCGTCGCCTTACGCCCACCCTCAACCCCTCGACATCGCAGACAGTGGCGCTACCCTCAAATCTGCTCTAAAATAATCAAAAATTATAAACAACAAGCCCAGAGGCGCTGAGGTGACTCCTAACGAGGGAACGGCAAACAGCAAAAGTCAGAAAATACCCGGTAAAACCCCCTTGGGTTCTAGTTACTACGGCTTGTTAGGGCTGCATCCTTCCGCATCGCAGATCGAAATTCGGCGATCGTACCGGGAACTGAGCAAACTCTACCATCCCGATACCACCGACTTGCCGCCGGCAGTCGCCACCGCCAAATTTCAGCAGCTCAACAACGCCTACGCCACCCTCAGCAACCCAGAACGTCGCCTCGCCTACGACCTCAAAATAGGCTATTCTCGCCTGAACGTGATTGCGCCGCCGCCCGGTTTCAATACTCCGGTTTCGGGCTCGGGCAAAAAAACTTCCAACTCCGCTTACCTAGACCCCACGGATCGACCTCTTTCCCCCGGAGAAATGTTCGCCCTGTTTATCATGGGAGCTAGCTTAATCGGATGTTTGGTACTGGCGATCGCGATCGGCTTAATTCGCGGCAATTAAAGCCTCAAATCCCAAATCTCCAATCTAAAATCCTCAATCCTCAATCCTCAATCCCCAATCTAAAATCTAAAATCTAAAATCTAAAATCCCATGACTCTTCCTTCCGCTGACACTCCTTTGTACAACCATCCCCTCCCGTCCATCGAGCAGTGGCTAATCAGCCGTGGCTGCCAGCAAGACCGGCGAGAACTCCACTGCTGGCAGATCGATCGACCTACCTGGAAAGCAGAACTATCCCTCGATATCGACCAACTCACCATCCGTTACATCCATGCTGGAGCCGACGGCCAAGATATTCAGCGAGCCTTCAAATACTCCCTCTCGCGTCAGGACATTGAAGCTGCCATTTTCTCAGGCCCCTAATTTGATTTGAGATTTAAGATTTGAGATTTGAGATTTGAGATTTGTACTCCAATCTAAAATCTCAAATCGTTATTTTGACCAGGAGATAAGTGAAATTGGCATGAAATTTTAGATTGGGAATCCAGGTGAGAATCAGGAGCATCCAGCCTGCAAGCATTTACATGGGAGAAAGAGCGTCCCGCTCGCTGTATTGTGCTGTGCGGGACGATCGCAGGTCGTAAAAACGTTTTTTACCGAAAAACTGGGTTTAAAGCCTCGCCCATAAGCGGGCGACTTTTCTTCCTGCAACCTATCGATCCAGTCTTCAATCAATTGAGTCATGGTCTTGCGCTTTTGTTTGGCAACCCTTCTGAGTTTTTCAAGTCTTTCAGAATCGACTCGTACACTCAATCTCTCTTTCATATTGCTATCTAATGGCTACCCATTTCTGCTATCATGGGAAGCATGAAAACCCTGAAGTTTAAGTTCTACAAACACAAGCGGAATAGATACCTCAAGCGCACAATCAACGCTGCTGGAGCGATCTATAACCATTGCATTGCTCTCCACAAGCGGTATTACCGGATGTGGGGCAAGCATTTAAACTGTGCCAAACTTCAGTCTCATGTTGCCAAACTAAGAAAGCGTAATCCATTGTGGCAATCTGTAGGTTCTCAAGCGGTACAAGATATCTGCCAACGCATTGAGAAAGCCTACCAATTGTTTTTTAAGCACAAAAAAAAAAGTTAGACCACCAGGATTTAAAAAGGTCAAAAAGTACAAATCATTCACCCTTAAAGCCCGTGCAGGGTACAAGTTTTTGGGTGGAAATAGGGTAAAAATTGGGAGTCGAGTTTATCAATTTTGGAAATCCAGAGAGATAGAGGGGACGGTCAAAACACTAACCATAAAACGCACACCATTGGGTGAATTGTTTATGGTTGTGGTTGTTGATGACGATAGTAATCCAGAAATCGAAGTTAAGACAGGTAAAATCGCTGGCTTTGATTTTGGATTGAAGACATTCCTCACCTGCTCAGACGGTTCCCAAATCGAATCTCCCCAATTTTTTAAACAGTCACTTAACGCGATAAAAAAGGCGAGTAGGCAGCATTCTAAGAAATTAAAAGGCTCCTCCAACCGCGAACGAGCAAGGAAAAACTTGGTACGCAAGTATGAGGATATTTCTAATCGTCGGCGTGATTGGTTTTGGAAGTTAGCTCATGAGTTAACAGACAAGTTTAATATTCTCTGTTTTGAGACTTTGAACCTCAAAGGGATGCAACGACTTTGGGGGAGGAAGATATCAGATTTAGCCTTGGGCGAGTTTTTGCAAATCCTAGAATGGGTTGCCAAGAAGAAAGGCAAGCAATTGGTATTTGTGGATCAGTGGTATCCATCCACCAAGACTTGTTCGGGTTGTGGACATATCCTAGAGCGCCAGTCCAGTAAAAGAGGTTGACAAAAAACCTAAAACATGGCGCAAGCAAATAACTCATGATGTAGCACTGAAAACTCAAGTTGCTACGTGGTGGCAAGCGAAAACTACCAATACG
>Ga0247770_1000268_pt1 | contig 50609 bp, 52 predicted proteins | sample UWRJL136409B6_FD_179943 | JGI IMG/M metagenome (GOLD analysis project Ga0247770, IMG submission 179943) | Plant litter microbial communities from Arlington Agricultural Research Station in Wisconsin, United States - UWRJ-L136-409B-6 | ecosystem: Environmental > Terrestrial > Plant litter >...
CCACACAAAAAACAAAATGAACAACCTAAAAAAAAAAAAACCCACATGCGCGTGCCTTTTAAACCCCCCCCCCCCCCCCCAAAAAAGGAAGGGGACTATTTGGACATTTTTATGTATGACACCGATTCTAGGCTCACTCTGCTTGAGTTGAAGTAATTCAGCATGCTGCGGCGTAGCCTGAGCAAATCCTGAGCCGGACCTGAGCTGGGGTATGCAATGTCACGCGGGCGAGGTACGAAAAAGGAAATTTTGTGAGCTCAGATTCGTCTCCAAAATAAAAGTGACAGCAAACAAACATCAAAGTTCGAATAGTGCTTCGGCACTATCTTAATATGCGACCTCTTGTGTAGCCCGCAGCCTAGTCGGAACAGCACTTCCTCGCGCGTCAGGGTGTATACAGAGGTGGATGGCCGCAAGGGAACATGGGGCAGCAGTGCGTGCCCCACTGACGTCCCCGTGGAATGTGGCACAAGCTTTAACTTGCTTAATACGAACTGTTGTCTGGCCGGTCAAGTGTGTAAGACTCGCACCTTTTACATCTATTGTTGTCCTAGCGGTATGTGCCCTCGAACGGTATGTTGATTTGGTGGCAACTGACTGAGGATCAGAGGATGACTACGGTAGTGCTCTGCTCAACAACCTCAAATGTGCCAACGATATATGGACACTGTACAAACTTGCTCACGGGGTTGAAGGGTACTTCTGCTGTCCAAAGGGATATGTCGGCGTCCTTTCTATTTCGACATTGCTGGACTGTGTGAGGTCAGCGCCGAAGGCCTCGCACAGTCGAGGCTCGCTACTCTTGTGACAGCGCCGACAAATGCGGGTTCGACTCCGACTGCGACAATGGGAACGATCAGTGGAACGAGCCGGCTCCACCAGCAAAGCTTGCGTAAACAGACACCTACGACCCTTGCAATGGTTCAACACCCGGAACTTGCGATGCTTGATGCTTAAGTCAAGTTATGGCGATACCACCCAACGGCGCCCCGTACATTCACGGAAATGCTCCTTCGCCACCGCTGTATTCTCCGACGAACAACCAAGGACGGCCTGAGATGGAGGGCATCGGGAGGGTGGAAATGCCGAAGACTAGGGGGTAACAGTTCAAGCCGAGGAACGATGGAGTGTGATAGGAGACTGAATCCAATCATTGGGAGTCTCTTGCACTTTGTTCTAATTACTATCTAGTACCGCATCCTATCATCCTATTCTCATATCAATCAAAAGGCAAATTAGCACCTGCCTCACCAGCAGATCTTTATCCCTCGTATGTCCTCCGCCGCTTCTATACCCCTGAGTTTCAACTCCGCCACCTTCAATGCGTAGTACAAAATTGGGGCCAACACCAACGCAACCCCAGATCCACTATCACTAGTCGTCTTCGCCAAGGGCCCAGCAGTACACCAAACCTGGCTCATATACGGCACCACCAGGCTAAACGCCAAGCCGATCGCTCCCAGCGGGGCAATACTAGTGGGCAACTTCCTAGGAGTATTCCAATCAGCGACGGTATAATTCGCGCAGTCGTTCTTCCGGAAGATAAAGTTGCTCGATTGGCACGACGCCCACAAAGCCGGCAGACCAGTACGCAATGAGATAGATGAAGTTCTCTAGACTGGAAAAGAAGGACTTGGCCGCCGAGATAGCGGCGGGGGACACTGTGTGGCCGATGGTGAAGCGGGGGGAGCTGGTCTAGAATCGCAAGATATGTGACCTGGCGACTGAAAGCCCAAACAGCATGACCCTGATCGGTAAGACTCCTGGTCACGCACGATCGTAGGCGGAACACTCCTCGTAGTGCTCGGCAATCTGGTTCAGATCTCGGGCGTCTCAAGACAGCTCGAGCCGGGTGTCCTCTGTGTAACTATATCGCTCTTTTGCAATGCTAGTACGCTTGGCTGGGCGTGAAGATCAAGAGACGCTGCGACAGTGCTTGCTCATGGAGCGTCGAGCTTCGGTGACCCCAAACGCCGAAACGGAGGCCGAGAGTGCTTGAGAAATAGTGGGAAGGCTGCTGATGAGTCCGGGATTGCCAACCCCGCACACGGCCTGGTTCGGTGTGGCCTTGGGCGAGTGGAAGCCTGGTACCTCCCAAAGTCCAGATCGCGGGGGACGAGCCTTCCACCAAAACGCTCTCCTCCCTGATCAGGCCGTTGCAAGACAGTTTTGTGGAAAGAAAGGCCACATTGGAAGGTCGAACCGAGGCGCTTCTGAGGGCTTCTCCAAGCCAGGAGCTATAACCAATGTCTCTCAAGGGATTGCTGTCCTGAGCAGCTATTTCCGAGGAAAAAAAGCGGCACTTGGTAGCAACTTCCCCTTTTTTCCAATTTTTTTTTTCCACTGCGCGGTTCTTGGCACTGGGGCTGATTCCAGGTTGGTGACCGGTGAAGAAATCGGAGCTTGACCGGCACAATTGGCTACAAATCCTGGGGAGTCAGGTCCACCATGCTAGTTTAAGCGTTGACCAGTGCTCGCCTGGGTGTCCAATCACCTGCGAACCCTACATCCTCCATGAGGCAGTCACCCTCGTTGACCACACACAACCTCCGGGGGTTTACCCGGCACGAGTCAGCGTCCCTTGCCACTTATCAAGCTATTGGTGCCACCAACAACGCTCAGACCGCCCATTTGCAAATCAGCAAAAAACGCCCCTCTCCCGGATTCCATTCTGGATGCAGCGAACAAGTCAAACCAGCTTCGTTTCGTGCACGTCGCCTCTAGTGTGGAGATGTAAGAAGACCCTGCAGGCTTCAGACACAAGCGCCGGCAAGATCCGAATGATGCCGGTATCGAGGCTGATGCAGCTTCGGCACTGTGCCAGGCCGGCAATCCGTTCGTGTGAGACCCAAGATATTTGATTCGGTCTTGATGACTAGAGAATCATGCGAACATACGAAACAAAGCCGCTCACTTGGTATGTCGCGATGATGCACTTGTCAGGCTGGTCAATCTGCGGATGGGTTGCATCCAACTTTGCTGCCCGGAAGCCGCCCGGTGTTGGACAGAACAGGGGTGGTCATGGCAAGCCACACAAGCCGTCACCTGCATGGCACCTCGCTCGAAAGGGGGCTTGACGATCCTTGACTAAAGCATTTCATGCCATCAGTCAGACAAAAGAACAATAGTTGGACGCTTCGCACCACGTTCGTCCAGCAGACAGATAAAACAAACATCGCGCAGTGCAAGTTTGGCATTCTGCGTTGGCCATTCCACCGACGACTCGAATTTGGCTTCCACCGACGACTCGACTTTGGCTTCATTGATGACTTTCCATTATCTCTTTTTTGTATAGCCATGGCCACAAACGACAATGGCATCTCGAAAGACAGCGTGCCGACTGGCTGGACGCTGGTCACAATTATCGTCTTCATCAGCATGGCACTCTACAACGTGATCGAACTCAGCTTCATCATCTTGGCCACCTTCAAGCGGCGCAGTGGTCTTTACTTTTGGAGCTTCGTCGTGGCCACCTGGAGCATCGCGCCCTACGCCGTCGGCTTCCTGATGAAGGCCCTTCAGGTGACCGGTGTCACTTGGTTTTACGTCACGCTAATCGTCATCGGTTGGTGCGGCATGGTGACGGGTCAGTCTGTGGTCCTGTATTCCCGTCTCCATCTCATCATGCACAACGACTTCCGCCTGCGCCTCGTGCTAGCCATCATCATCATAGACGCCATTATCTGTCACACGCCCATTATCGTCATGGTCTACGGCGCCAATTCAGCGAACCCCGCGCCCTTCATCATGCCCTACTCCATCTACGAGAAGGTTCAGGTGACCATATTCTTCATTCAGGAGATCACCATCTCGGGCTTCTACGTCTACGAGACGACGATGATGCTGCGCATTCGCCGAAGCGTCGGCGACAAGGCCAGCGCGCGAACCCTCATGACGCACTTAATCCTCGTCAACATTGTCATCGTCCTGCTCGACATTACCATTCTGGCACTCGAGTACGCCGGGCTCTACGACCTCCAGACGGCGTACAAGGCGCTTGTCTACAGCGTCAAGCTGAAACTCGAATTCAGCATCCTGAATCGGCTCGTCGAGCTGACAAAAGGGTCGACGAACGCGAGCTCGTCACACACACGGTCGGGGCAAGGCGGTAATGTTCGCCTGGAGACGTTCGATGGGGAGCGACATGGAAAAGGGGTTGTGCACAGCTTGGGGAACAATGTTTCCGTGCGGTCCCATGTGCCCGCGGGCGATGTGAAGCCGGGTGGCAAGGCTGTGTTCATGACTACCGAGATCAGTATCCAGAGGAACAAAACGCGGTTGGAATGCGATAGTGACGGGGACTTGGAAAGCGCCGATAACACGTCTGGAATGACGAGGGCTGCGTCGCAATCCTCCCGAAGAGGCATCGTCGAGGCGGGCTATTGAAAATCGGCTGCTGAGGACTTTGTTGGAAACTTCTCTCCTTTGCATTTTTGCTTCACCCTAGCGGTATCACCGTTGTCCCAAAATCTTTGGTTGGTCAATTTGTAATATCAGAACCAGACCAACTCCTGTGACTAAGAGGTTCATGTCGGACAGAATGACCACTGCACCAAAGTGACAAAAGCGACGCCGCAATTGCACTCTGTGCAACAGTGGTGCTTCTGACAGCTCACTCATTCGCTGGTGTCTTGACGAATTGGTAATGGGTTCCCACACCGCGCTTATCTGTCCCGCCGGCAGGCATCGGATCCATGTGGGGCTAGCCCGGCCCCACATCGCGAGTTTGCCGGCCGGTCTTGGGCCTACACCCCCAAATTGGTCTGTTGCCAATGGCAAACTCGTAATGTCATACTGTTCGGACTCGCGCAAAGCCAAGTCGCAACGTACGCATGGTGGACGAACGCCCTCAGCGGAACAACACTCGCTAGGCTTCACAACAACTGGGAAATGGGCAGCAGTGCTTGGGCCTCCCTCATTAGTTTCCCTGCGGCGTTTTCGAACAGCTCACTGAAGATGACGGTCTTCTCACGGTGCAGCGTCTTGAATGGCAGACCAAACTTATTTCCCTCATATCGCCAGAGTTTGTGTCCGTCATCGCAGACCACCAAGCCCGCGATATGTTGAGAAACATCAGAATTGCGCTTCGAATTCTTGTCTCCCATAAAGGTAGGTGTTACACGTGCTTGGCCAGCCAATCACCACTCCCCACCCCCATCATCATCGCCCTCCTCGTCCGCCACAATCCGAGACTCAGCAACCGACGCCAACTCATCGTCGATCTCTCCCTCCACCCACCCATCAACCAGCCGATTTTGGGTTCGTCACGTTGGTTGTGCGCTGAATGGGAAAAAGTGGTTTTTTTTGATTGAGAGAGAGGAGTTGGAATCAGGGGATCGAATGGGGAGTCTTATTCCTATGCCCGGTGGATAAAAGGAGGGTGGTGTGGCGCATGGGAGGTCGCGTCAGGGGCGCGGGCTGAGTCATTCGGCGGACGCCGCATGGAAGGAAGAGTCAAACTTCAGCCCTTGTCAGCACTATAGCCTATCTTATTGGGCCTAGAGTGAGACTATCTGTGTACCTTTTTGTTGCTGATCTGAAAAAGAGAGAGGAGTTAAGTCCTTGTTATATTTTAGAATGTGTGCACACAATCTCGCATTACCCCCCGGTTCGAGAGGTCAACTTGAACCGCAGACAATGGAGATGAGGTTGTAAAGTGCGAGATAGTCATACCATTCGGGGCGCTTGTGCGGGGGGTGTCTTGGTGGAGGAGTTCCAGCGGCGGTATTCGCAACCGGTCGTTCGAGGCAAAGCGTCCAGAGACAACCACTCTGGGAGTGCGATGTGTTGGGATTGGTATACCGCGTACAACATTTCGGGCGAGCCCCAAGCCATGGTGTCTGTGAATGATTGAGCGACTCTGAATCCCGTTGATTGCTCAAGTTGGCGGTATGACGAAGAAACAAGGGGAATCATGGATCAACAGCGGCATCTTCCTATTATTTATCAGCATGATGGCGCCCAACATAAACATTCTCACAACCAACCCAGTTCTTCAGGCGGTCTCGCTACTTACACTCTAGTTACTAATCCATTCGGCCCTCGGTATTTCGTACCGCAGGTTTGGCAGGTTCGGCGTTTCCTATCGCAGAATGTCGTCCTACAGTCACGTTGGCACAGCTGCGCACCCATTCAAGATACGAGCGTAGATTCGTTGAACTCGGGTCTCCGCGCTGTTCTGTGTCTCCTAATGAAGTTGAGCCACTGCTAGGTTTCCAATTCCCCGAAAACCCGACGTCCTGCGTTCGTCGGTGCGACTCGGTCGGCTAGCGCAACTACGAGAAGCCCAAAAGTCGTGGTGTAAAAGAGGGGTGACCAAACGGTTGCATCGCATTTGGCAAGGCTTATCGAATTGACAACAACTGCAGCAAAACACACAAAGACGGAGAGAATTTTGTTGTCGACCGAGTTGTGTGATAAGGCCCTTGTTCGACCTAAAAGCTGGGCTGGATGGAATGGGTTCACTCTTGCCCTTACTCTGTCGCCATGTGGGTCGATAATGCCGACAATTTTCATTCGCCAACTTCAATACTGAACAACGGACGTCATCAATACCGTCGATAATTTCCCTGCGGCGCGCGGCTTGATTCGTTTTCTCAAACCCAGCCGTCATGTGGGTTTTGAATCTCACCAACCAAACGATAAGCCCCTTGGTGACCTGGCGCTGTGGAACTGATGAACAGGGGTGTGGAACCAGTCGAGACGGGTGCTGAGCCTCAGGTAGACTCTCGAAATTCCGGAATGGATTCCCCCAAAGGTCACGGAGTGAACAGAAACCTTTTCATTTGGGATTCTCCCGGCCGGGACAAAGCCCAGTGCTCAGTGACTCTCTCAGCACTTGGACAGCTAACGACAGAGGGAATCTCTTATCTCTCGCGACATTCACGAGTCTCTATATCTCGCTGCCGGTGCAAAACCTGCTCGAGGGTGAGTTTCTCGTATGGCTCAGCGATCTAATAGCGCAACCTCGACGCGACGCCCAAAACACTGATCAGCTTCGACGCCATCGCCAACGGCGCTCAGCATATCCCTAACCTTCACCCAGACTACTGGTTCGAAGATCACACTTCGGGCACTAATATTGAGGTAAGCAATTGAGTTGTTCATGTCGGCGGTGGTGACTGTCAGGGGCAGGGAGAGCGCATTGTTAGAATGTGGACCTCGGCATTCATTTGAGATAGGTGAGTTATTGGAGCTCCAAGGCCTTGTATCTACCTCGCCTTATTCGTACGATAATGCTCTCGCTCAGACGACCTGAAAATTGGCTGGGGTGTCGGAACATCATTTGTGGCGGCAGTGCCCCCAAAGTAAAAACTCACAAAAGTCGACAACGTTCCCCATCGGCAACAACAGACCTAACTATGGAACGTTTCACTGAGGGTACGGATCTCATGGGAGCAGCGGAAGTGCAGTTGCAAAGTGACTTGATTAGGTAGAAAGGGGGGGAGCGAAGCTCCCAGACTAAATACAAAAGAAAGCTCCCTGTGTGTGAGGAGAGCACATGACGAAAGGCTCCTGCGCTTCAGCCTAGCCTGGAGCGGTAAGGCGCCTGCGCGCCTGAGCGCCAAGAACTGCCGCTGCAGTTCGACACGAGTCCATCACGAAAGACCTGGTTGAGCTCAATAGACTGAAGGCGACAACAGAAGGGGCGATCCCCAAGCTTGCAGCGCTATGCGTCTCTTGCGGGGAGGTAGCAGACGAGTTGCTAACCGGGTTGGCGCGTCTGAAGAGATCGTCTACCCGGGGGGCTGGGAAGGCGAAGAGCGTTCGATTGGCGTTGAGGAGCATGTGGAGCAAGGACAAGATTGCGGGCATTGAACGACGGTTGTTTGGGTTTCGTGATGAGATTAACCTGCACATCGTGGTTGAGATTAGGTAAGCCTTCATCGTAGGCTGTCCCCACCCGAGGGCGGGAGGCGAGACTGACATCGCGGACAGGGAGCAGCTCGTCGTCGCAACGGCTCAACAAACAAAAGACTATCAGCAGCTCGGTCAACGGATGCGCACAATGGTCAATCTCATTCTCAATCAAGACAACGTCTTGGACAGTCAAACAGAGACCCAGACTGAGGGAACCCGTGTAATGCAGAGCGAAACGAACAATGCAATCGTCGCGCAGCACGAGATGACACGAAGTGAGATCATCTTAGGGGTTAGGGTAGCGGCTGAACAAGATTTGGCCGCGCACGAGGCAATGCAGCAAGAGATCGCCAACTTGAAGAGGCCATTCAGCAACTCAGTGAGCAAATGAAGCAAAAGGACGCTGAGCTTAGAGAGTTCCTCAAGGCATTCCCCGAGACGAGGGATAGCAAGAAGAAAGCCCTCAGAGAGCGGACCAACGCCATTTCAGCCGCCTATTACGCATTGGAGACAATCTATCGGGCACTTATGGTAAGCTGGGGTTTCCGCCTTTTGTTATAACAGCCCAACTGACAGAGAAATCCTCAAGGCGATCCTTGCCAGCCTGCAGTGCCGAGCCAAGTCAGCATTTAACGCCGTCAAGGGCACTGGGTTTCGGCACTCGTCTTATGTTCGTCTACCGAGCCGGCCTCCGACTCCGCCAGCGGAACCCGAGGGCAACCTACATCTTTATGAACCTCGGCTACTGCAGAACCTGGTTGGAATTGACCCGCGAATATCAATAAATGTACAGAAGACTAAACGAGCGCTCGAGCTGTACTACGGGTACTACTACCCGAGACTCTCCAAACTTGACGATTTGGTCAACGACTGGAACCTGAATGGGGCCCTGGTCTCATTATCCACCCCATCATGGGAATCTCGGCCTCCATATCAGGCCTGGATAATGGCGATAATTGTGGCCACGATGTCAGCTTCGGTAACCCTGCCAAGTCTAAGGCCCGAGTTATCTGGAGAGGCCCTAAACTCAGCGATCTACGACGTCCTATCGGTAGTATTTGAAAAGACGGAAAAGGAGCCGAATCGCCGAGATGGCTTGCGAGTCTATTTGGCCGGTGGACTGCTTGAGCAATCTTTACGATCCGATATTCGGCAATGGGCAGCTGTGGCTGAGCACGGCATCCGCTCGGCCGCGCTTGAGTTGTTCTCATCGCCATCGTTTCCCCAACTTAAAGGACGGGACGACGACTCCTCAACAGCCGAATGGTCGAGATTCCTACAGTGGTTGCTCGTGTCATCTCGCTATCAGAAAAAGTACCCACTCGGTGACCGCGACAGGTTTTATACGGCGTCCATCGTCCTCGTTAGAATGGCTCAGGTACTGGCAGATCTCGGGATATGTATCTCAACGCTCAGGAAAGGAGAGACGGAGAACAAGTTGATAAATTCACTTGGGTTGACGCCACTGATGATTCATGGGGTTCCACCACCCGTATCAGAAACTATCTTTCCACCGCCTGCATTCGGCTGGGACGAAATGATAGTCCCCCACACCCCGGATGGCACGATGGATCCGGCACATCAGGTTAGGTCAGGCCTAACATAGAGCTTCGTCCTCCTCGCTTCGTAGAAACGATCACACTTGGTTCAAGACATTGTTCGAACCACCTCGCAGTGAAGGAAACGGAAATACATACTCACATTAAGGAATTAGGATTTGAAGAAGTCCCTTTGCAACCACTGCATTGATTTCCTCTCTTCCTTTAGCCTTCATATGAAGGAAGGCTATGGCCAAAAAGAAAATGGCTACCAACACCGTGCGAGAACATCAGATATACCCTACGCACTGGCTGAGGGGGCATTTTCTTTCGGCCCGAGTCTCCGTAGGTAACCTCCCTCCCCGTTCACACACCCTTAGTAAAAGCCTCCAGCTTCTCCTCATCCGCGGCATCCAACTCCACCAGCTGCGCTTGCAAGATTCCCTCCTCACTCTCCTCTGCGCGCGTGTACTTGACAAGCGTTGGCACAGCTCTGATGCCCCACGTGGTCTTCCACTTCTTGTTCGCGGGGTCTCTCCACATGCACACATGAGTTAGTATCAGATGCTGAGGCAAATGAAAGAGAGAAGAGACATACTCAACCCGCGAGCCGACGCTCGCGGCCGAAATGGAGAGGTCAGGGTGTTGCGCAAAGTACTTCTCGACCACGGGCAAAGCCGCGCGGACGTCGGGACACCACGGCTGGCCTGTGGCGGCATCATTGTCGACGATGAAGAGGATGTAGGTCGAGTCGCCGGCCTTGGGTAGACGCTCCTTGATGCCATTGGGGCCCGCGGGGAGCGAGGAGAGCTCGACTTTAGCGAGGGCCATTTTCATCTTCTTTTCTTCTGGGGGTCGTGAAGCTGAGGACTAGTCGTAAGTGTAAGCGTGACTATCACAGTGGTACGGGTGGCGACATGTCGGAATGTATACCCGTGGTTGGGCTCGTGTGTGCAATTGAAGTCAATGAGACCTCAGTGAGTTAGCGGTACTCTGTCGTCCACCAAGCTTTTCGGCGGCAATTCAGCGGTTCGGTGTAGATGATTTTGTGGGTGATGGAGGCAGCAATAGTGGCTTATGTTGGTGCTGCCGAGAAGTGGAAGAAGAAAGACGAAAAAGATCTCTGAGCCTGAAATACACACCTCGGCAGAGTGAATTTGCAACATGAGGTGGGGCTCTCTTGCCCCACCCGTCCCGCAAACTCTGCAACACAAGGCGGGATTGGAACATGATTTCATCGGTACTTTGGCGGCCCGTGATGGTGCACTGTTGACGGCATCTGGGGAGAATATGTCGTAAGCTCGGATGAGTTCCCACAGCGCCAAGGGGACATGGGAGAAAATAACTCATTTCATTTGGGCAGAGACAAAAAGATTGGCCATTATAGATCCTGTAGTGCACTAATGTAGGGAATCTACTGGAGCCAGTGGAAATTGAAGGCCCCAATTTTCTCTCATGATTGTAGCAGAGCTGCGCATCAAACTGTCTTGTCTCTCGCAGCTACAATCCTTGTCAAAAAGTCTGTGTGCAAACACCGTTTTCCCACCAAAACTCAGCACATTGCAAACAAGAACGACAACGTTCTACAAAACTATAAAATAAACTAAAATTCTAATGTGCATCAATTTAAACCTCGTTTACTTTAGCAAACTCCAAATTTAGATAGGTTTTATCTTAGGGATGAGGTAACGGTTTGAAGATCGGTATAACTGAAAGATTTCGCTTCAGGGGGTTTTAGCGGAAATTATAGCGGGGTAGCGAAAGTGGCCTGTGCACACAGACTTTTTGAGGGTCACTGTAGATGTTGACTTGGCAGGTGTCGTCACTATTTCCACTCCGCCCGTCTGTAGATAGCGAGAGACAGCGTCGCAAAGGGGGCAGCCTTCAGATGCTCAGGGTATTGGCTGAGCAGGAGGGGCCGTCTTCTCCTTTCCACTCGTCAGGGGAGGAGTTGATAAGAGCGGTTGGTCATTCAAACACCATCGTCTCAATGCCGGCTTCGCTAAACCACACCTTACAAGCCTCGCTGAGGGATGCGTCTCCCCTTCCGTAGATTCCCACGACTTCGAACGTGCCGATTCTCCGGAATGTCGTGGGTCCGGCGCCAGTGGGAGCAAGAAGGAGCCCTAATGACTTACCCATAGCTGACAACTTCCGGTGCATCCTCCATGGCGTCCATCCACACCTTTCCTATCGGCACCGCCGTCCTCTCGTCAGTTCCATCCCAAAGCGTCGTCCCGTCCATCTTGTCTCCCGCACTGGTCCTCGAATACACAAGATACTACCAACTACTTTGCCCGTCGGAATATCTTCATTGTCAAGCGTGGTCTCATAACTGAGCACCTTTGTAAGAAGCCAGCCGTTGTTGCTGTACCTACCATCGCCCCCAAAGGCGACGATCCAATTAACAGACGCCCACGACCACGACGGGGCGACGTAAACCGACGATCGTGGTTGCAATTCCTGATTTTTAGTCGGATCCACCATCCACATCAGACTGTATCAATATATCAGCCCATCCGACCGTGAAATCTCCCCGCTTAGGGAGCCCAGTAGATGGTTAAAAAAGAATGAATGCTCACCCTTCCAGCAGGTCCCGACTCCAAAGCCCAGCGAGATATACACTACCTTCGCCAAGTCTCTGAAACTCGGACGCTACGCCGGCAAGGGCAACGAACCTGTCCTCCTCGAAGTTGACCTTGCGATGGCTGTAATCGATGACGGTATCGATCCACGAGTACCAAAAGCTTTTGGCAGGAAGAGGTGTCTCGGGAATGAAGAACGCTTTTTCCAAGCGTTCGGAGCCCACATCAATGATGGCAATCGAGTTATTCTCGGCGAATTTGGTCGTCTGGCACTGCCACTGCAGCTTGCGCGTCCCGTAGATTAGAAGCCGAGGGCTGAGGAGGCGTTCCTGCAGCGCCCAAGCGCGGTGGTTAATAAGCTCGCTATATGGGTTAGAAAAGGCATACTCCTGCAACATTACGGTGCCTTGGATTGCTGTGTCGTGCAAGCTGCGGTAGGGGAGTTTGAAACGCGGATGTTTGGACGGTTTTGGTTGCCGCGGCTGGAGAAAGCCGGCGTGGACGCCGCTGGCGCTGGCGGCGGAGATGGTGATGGATGAGTTGCGGTAGATCTGGGCCATAGTCTTGAGCTCGTGGCCCATGTCTTCTTTGCTGTCTTGGATGATGCATAGTGCGTAGACCCAAAGATAGCGCACGCCGAGCTTGCGGGTGATGTACACGGCGTCCTGGAGGGTTTGGGGCAGGGCAGTGAGATTGATCTCTTTCAGCATTTGAGTCATGGTTTGGGTTGTAAGCGCTAATTGTTGCGGCCCGCCCCAGAAGTAGGAAAGCGCGATATACTTCCCTGCGGCGCCGCGTGTTGCGAAAACTCGGATGCCATCTTTGCGGGTGCTTGAGTCGCCAACGTCAAGTACGCGGGTTGGCATCTCCATCCCCATCGTCTTCTCCTACGCCTCCTCACTCACCGACGAGGGTGCCGCCCTTCTCCGGGAGCACAACCAGTACATCTCGATAACGCCGGAATCCGAATCCACCAACGGCTACGCCCGCCCCGTCACCCACCGAATCCAAGACCAAGCCGCGCTTGGCATCGACACCCACTTCACCTTCTCCAGCGATATCCTCACCCAAGCGCGCCTCTGGCTACAATCCGTACGCCGGCTTCTAACCTCGGCCGTGCTCGAAACGCGCAGGGTCGCCGTAAACAGCCCGCAGTCCGTCGCGCAGGCCTTTCTCCTTGCGACGCGTCACCGTGGATTGGCGCTCCGGCGGGACGATCTCGGTGTCATCTCGGTCGGTGCCAAAGCCGATATCGTCGTGTGGAACGGTAACTCACCGGCGCTGCTCGGATGGAACGATCTAGTCGCTGCGGTACTGTTGCACGCCATCGTGGGGGACATCGAGTATGTGATTGTGAATGGGAAGTGGAAAAAGGACTTTAAGCTGGCGGTGGAGGACTATCCGGATATTGTGGAGAGGTTTTTGGCTAGTGTAAAGAGGATTTAGGCGGCGCTGATTAAGGATACGGCTAGTACGGTGCTATCGGCGCCCTGGATGCCTTCGTTCCAGGGTGGGCTGCCGTATGGTGTTGCGAATACGTCAGATACGTTGAGAGGGCCGGGGAATGGGTATGGAGAGTTGTTTTTGGAGGCTCCGAGGGTGTAGGGTAATTAGGGCGCGGGGAATTGGGCTTGCGGGTATTGAGAGCTTTTTTGGGAGTAAACTTTGGCTTGTCCCTCCTCCTTTCTCATCACATCCTCTTCTTTCATTTCCACCCTCAGACTTGAATCAAGCCTTCCCATCACCAACCTCCAGCCATCCCTTAATATCCCGCTGCTGATACATCTTCTGGAACCTGTCTCTAGCCCACAAGCACGCCGCAAGTAGCGTGTCCTTGTCCCCGGCATTTATATAGTGATCATTCCACTATATATCATTATATAGCGCCACGTAGTGCTTGTACACGCACCCGGATGGGATGTAGCCCTTACACTTGGGACACGTGCAGGGCCTGTCTCGGCCATGTGCCATTCCCGATCCTTAAACGTCGGGAAAGGGAAATCGCACATCTCACACTGCGCCGGTACTTCGCGCTTGACGCGCGACAGGAGGGCGATTTGGTCCAGCCGTGCGGCCTGGGTGTAGGCTTCTGATTGACGGTAGTCGATTACTCACGGGCAGTAGGCGTCACGGGGAATGTGCATTGTGCACTTGTTCTGGGGTTGTGGATGGTAAGGAAGATGAAATATTGGTTTTAATGGAGCTCTTGGTCAGATGCCAGTTGTCTACAAGAAGCGCACTGGATGACTGGAAATGAGGGTGGTTGGAGGTCAGACGTTTCAACATAAAACTGGGGTAATTCAGGGTCCGGGAGGCAGCCCGGACCTCCTAATGATCAAAAGAAAGGATGCAACAACACCGCAACACACACTGGCGTGTGCAAAGATTGACATGAGGGCAAGATTCATAGTAGAGCATTGGCAGGGAATTAGATACGGGGCGAAAACAGGATGTAATAGCAAGTTGTTTCAAGAGGCGAGGATTAACAAAAGTGAACCCCAGCATCTACAGAGGTACTGTGCTGCATGGGCTGAAATTAATTACCCTCCCTCGCCGTACAGCATCGGCATGTTTATCCCAAAGATACCCAATAAGCTATAGGCTCCATCTTCGCCCCTTATCGTCTCTCTCTTGGAAGCCCACTGTATGCGTTGCGCAATGCGAGCGCTATCGATGGAGGACTCGCCCACCAGGATATTTTCCGAGATGCGAGTAATTATTGATACTGCTGAGTTTAGGCTGTGTTTGTTGCCGATAGGTTCCCATTTCCTGTTCAGGAAGACTAGGGCCGTCGGGGCGACCAGTTCCTGGAGTGTCTAGCCCCTGGTGAACCATTTGCTCTACTAGAGCTGCTAGAACTCGCTGTTCTCATCCTCGGAGCCATCAAGATATGGCGCAGTGACGTCCGTGACGTTGTCGAGGTAATCGAAGCATATCAAAGCGTCTTGATACCAACGAAACATGGAATTGATTACCTCGGAGAGCTCTGACGAAGTCCGACTTGTCGATGCAACAGGTGTCGATCCAGATGTACTCGAAGCCGTGAGCTTTGGCAACTCGACAAGCCATCTCTAGCTTCTTGTAGCCCGGCTTCCTCTCAGCCTCGGAGCGGCTTTCGGTTATGTCCTTAAATGTAACTTCGCCCTCTCCCCATCTGTGCGAGAGGATTGCGTAAATGTGGCCATCGTTTAGATGCTCCCACTTGAAGTCAAGTGTGCTGGTGTTGAGAAGACGCATCGTGCCATAGCTTTGAAATAGGGGTTATGCTTACAGAGATAGGTCTGCAATGGAATATATTTATTTACGCTTAAGCCTGCCAACACTTGTTCCTCTCAGTTTGCTTTAGTTAGCGAATCAAGTCGTTCTGATTGGCCTCTCCGCACGAGCGAAATTCGCACGTGATCCTTGCACATCTTTGCACAAGGGCGCAAGTACTTCGTACCTAGTGGCCCATGCGCTGTGCACATGTTTCTTATGTTTATTTTAGGCAATTTGATAGCGGGCACTCCCTCTTTGACACAGGGGCACCCCTATATCAATTGCCTTGTTTCAGCGCAACACAGGGGAATGCGAACCGCGACAACACGCCTTATCCTGCAGTAGAAACTAGCCGAGTAGCGTGCACGCAGCAAAACTACCCCAATGCCCATCTCATTTCATCGAGAAAAATACAAGACCTTGAGTGACATGTTTACACTCGACAAAATGAGGCGACTTGGGCTCAAAGCCCATAGTTCCACAACGACAAGCTTAAGCGCGGCGGCAGAGCAGGTCTTATCCCTCGAATCACCTGCCATGACTCGGACCATGGCCCTCGGGATCAACCTCCTTCACGACATGGAAAATAAAGACGCGTTTGTGGAGTAAGTGCTTGCATCACTTTAATTGAATTAGGGCGCTAATAGTTGCAGCATCGTCTTCATCCACGGCTTGGACTGCGATAAGACCTGGACAACCAGTGACGACTCTCAGCTATGGCCGCAGTCCCTCCTGCCCACCGAGCTTCCGATCGCTCGTATTCTCACCTTCAAGTACGACATCTTCATGGACACAGATCCTAAGCAAAGCTGGGTCGATCACCACGCCATGGACCTGGTGAGGACTCTCAACGGGTATCGAGAGAGCGACGAGACGGTAGGATAGAATCTGGCTGCCATCCCGTATGTGGAGATATTAATAGGAACGCCGATGCACGCAGAACCAACGACTCATCATATTTGTATGCCACAGCATCGGAGGCTTGGTGTGCGAGCAGGTAAGTTCATCAACTCAGGATTAGTACACTCTCTCACCAGAATTGGCAGGCATTGGTGCTTTCCGAGCGGCCTCCCCAGGGACAAAAACTGTCAAGCAGTCTCTTTCATCTGACCCTTGGAATCCTCTTCCTCGAAACACCTCATAACGGGGTCAAGTTCGACATCTGCGCCTTGTATCATTTGAGGAAGGACAAGGACTTGAGCACGAAAAGAATCTTAAAGGAGGTCGACCATAAGTCCCAGGTTGTCGAAAGAATCCGGTCTGGCTTCGATCGTGTACTCCTCTCGCGCAAGGATTGGCCTATCGAGGTCACTTCCATCAACTCACATTCTGATGTGAGAATTCTGAGATTGGTAGCGAGGGTTACGAAAGGCGTGGTGAGTATCGCAACACCACTTCAAATTCATCACACATTGCTCACCACCTAGCTACATAGGACTTGTACTGGTTCTCAGATGCCAATATCAAAAGGGATGGCTGGCCGCAAGCCCCGAGGCCTCCAAACTCCAAGCTTCCGGGCTCCAGCGACGTTATCGAAACGCCTCATCTAATGGGGGTTTCCAGGTGCGACAGTACTACAAACGAGGTTTTTACTGTCACGTGTAAGTGGCTTGGTGGATGGATAAAGAACATGATCCTCCTTCTTCGGCCTAGGCCGCCTTCGTATACTTCCAAGTCTAAGTATCTGGCCTTTCTGTCACGAAGTGCGTCATCTCCAATTTAATCCACTTCGGCTGGTTACTTGCTCTTCAAGTATAGGTATACTAACAACACATACAGGCGGGGTCCCCGATTGGGATATAACCGCCCAGACGTTCAGAGGAACTTTTTTCCCGCATATGTCTACAACGGGCCTGACAGAGAGAACTCTCTTAGGTAGAGGAGGCTTTGCAACCGTACATCGTGTCTGCTTTCAGGGCCAGCACTTTGCCCAAAAAACCATCGGCCCCCGCGTTGGTAGAGATGCCACAGTTGTGCAGGGTGAGTCCCATTATGAGCTCGAAATGCTGAAGCTACTGCCGGTATATCACCACCACATCACTAGAGTTGAGGGCACCTACCGCACCGGCGAGGACTACCATTTTCTCCTCTCTCCAGTGGCTGACGAAGGTTCGCTCCGGGACTTCCTCGACAAATTCAAGGACAATGCCAAGCGGCCAAGCGACAACGACGTCGCCATTCTCTCCAAGTGCTTCGGCTGCTTGACACTGACGCTGCGGGACATCCACGAAAGCATCATGCGTCATAAGGACGTCAAACCGGAGAACATTCTTATCCATCACGGCCGGCCCATCTTCTCCGACTTTGGCAACGCTCACTTTGGTGGTCCAGACCCGGGATTCCGCCGCACCACGACAACCGGCGACCCGGGCGCATATACGCCGGCCTACAGCGCGCCCGAGATCTTCCTCAAGTCCGGGTCCCGCCGCACCAGAAAGTCAGATGTTTTCTCCCTGGGAGCAGTACTCTATGAAATTCTTCTCATCCTCGAGCCGGAAATATTCACCTGTCTGAAGCAGCCGTATGGGTACTACTCGGACAAGATCGAAGAGATTACCGATATTATTGGAGGGGTTCGGAGATCGCAGGGGCAATCTCCAGGCGGCAATACCGCAACCAAGCTCCCGATGGCGGCCTATGTTACTGTCGCTGCCATGATGAAGAGAGATCAGGGTGCTCGGGTGAGCAGCAACGACGCAGTGCTAATGCTAAGGAGGGAGGAGAGCCTGTTCTGTGATGTCTGTTGGAAAAAACTAGAGCCAAGGGACACCTAAACACAGTGTCTTGTATTGGCATAAAGAGATATCATGTCGTGAGACCCCACCCACTGCAGCATTCACTACACCAGCGTGGTGTTCTCGGCGGGTTCAGCCCACCACTCTGTAGTATTACAATGCGACACTAGGTTCAGCCGTCACTGAATCTGAGTCATCGTCGCCCCTTCTTCTCTGTCGCGTCCTTCTTACCCTCACGGGCGACTACTTGTTTTGTCCTCCCCGGGCTCACTCCCCTCAACCTTTTTTATATCCTTCCGGCCCCTCCTCCAACTTTCCGATCTCAAGCCGGCCTCCCTGTCAGCTATCGGAGCCCCCGGAAGCAGGCATCACTCCACCGCGGCCGGCACGAGCTACAGCAACCCCACTGGATTAAAGAGGGTATGCACCAGCTGTGAAAAAGGTGGAAGCCCGCCCGTCTGTTGCGGAGCCGGAAATGGTAGGTGGGGTGTAGCGATCGGTAGAGGGTCCGGACTGTAATGATTGCTAGGGAAGGATTCATGTTGTCCGCGGTGCGGATCAATCGCGGGCAAGGGGCTCAGGCCGTGATGGGGCTGGTTCGGGTCAGGCGTCTGGACCTGGTTCATGTTTCGCGACTGCACGAAGGCTGCTGGTGGCGGGATCGGTATTTGCGGGCTTGTCGCTGCGCGCAGAGGCGCACTTCGCTGCTCGAGTTGGTGATACACCACTGCTGGAGGCGGTGGCAGGCTCGTGGGAGACGGCAAGGGCAGGGCTTGTGCTTGCTGTTCGGATCTCTTGTCCGCCAGGGCAGCGCTAGTACTCGGCGAGACAAGGGTCCGCCCTGACCAGAACGGTCCTTTAAGTTGTCCAGGTGCCTCGTGGGATTGAAATTCCATGCTCAGAGATAATGCCCGGTGTGCAATCTCGGAGGGGGGCAGCAGTCCTTTTCCGGCAGGACCACCCGTCCTTGGTAACTTGGTGGCTCTGGACTCTGCTAAGATCTCTTCACAGCCTAGGTGAAAATCCACGAAAAACTGGCGCTCGCTAACTACACCAACCATGCCGTCTTGCTCCATGTTCTCAGGAACGGGATCGTGGGCAGCAGGCAACGCCATGGGAGCCATCTGAGTGGGGGGTACAAGGTCACTGGGCGCACCTCTTTCAGGGAAGGAGACGAAGGGATGTTGTATTGGGTCCGTGGATTCAGCTCTCTTGCCGTGCTCCTCCCGGTTGGTTCTTTCGTGGGCCGGAACTTGTGGAGACATGGCACCCTCTGCTGAGCCTAAGTCATCCGAGTCAGGTTCCAAATCTGTAGGGGTGCACATGCCGGGACCTTTGGGCGCGTTCTGGGAGTGGGCCTCATACCCGGGTGCGGAGACGGCAGCATTTGACTGCGATTGCGCCTCCGAGAGAAGCTGGCGAGCCGCTGGGGAATCGGGTCTGCCCAGGACTCCTCCGTCCTCATTTTCTTTGTCATCCACAATCTCGCCGTCGTCTTGGTCGTCTTGGTCCTCATCGTCTGGATCCTCCTCGTCTGGATCCTCCTCATCTTCTTCCCCGTCGTCTTCTTCCTCGTCGTCTTCTTTCTCATGGTTTTGTTCCTCATGGTCTTCTTCCTCGGTTTCTTGCTCGTCACCTTCGTTCTCCGGACTGTGTTGGTCGGCTCGGCTCGCCACCGCAGAGTGGCTGCAGTGCGAGTGTGTTGCCGAGCCGTCTGGTTGTTGCTGTCCCGTCAGTCCGGGGAAGAAACAAAATGAACGTAGTGGTAGCTAAGAACTAACCGCTGTCGCTATCACTCTCCCCTCCTACATTATCCCCTCCTACACTATCCCCTCCCGTCGTCGTAGTCGTCGCTCTCCTGAGAAAAATCTCGGCGTTGTGGAAGCCCCTGGTGCGCTGCCGGCATTCTGGATCGCTAACATCAAAGGGCCTCAAGTCTTTGGCCGCCACCCAGCCTAGACTAGGAGGCTTCACCAAGTCACCTTGGAACGACAGGCTCACCGACTCTTCAATGTACATCATGGGAAATCTCCTCTCACGCACCTTAGGGCCGCCGTCCTCATATCCGTCAGCCCAGCCGCTGATGTGCCCTTTTGAGCGGCGGTAGCACTTCGGCGCCGCTTTTAGGCAGTCCATGCTGTCTATATCGCCCACGACGCCGGCAGCAGCGAAGCTGCCGAGCGGGAGCATCAGTGCTGCGTAGAAGCCATCTCCACGGAACCACGCGCGGTACAAACGGCCCACGATAGGGTCACTGACCCCCTCAAACGGCTTCCCCTTGGGGTGTCGCCCCTGCGGAGAATTTGCTGCTGTGTCTTCATCCTCGCCTTCATCGCTAGCGTCTACCGATTCTTGGACTTGGCGACGACGTGCACGACGTGCAAGACCACTGCCGGTACGCTCATTGAGGGGAACGTACCCCGCCTCGACGGCCCGATCAAACGCCTCATTGTTGCGATCTGCCTTATCTTTGTCGCAGTCGAGGATGCGGATGCCAAGTTCCTGGACGGCCAGAGCCCACTTCCTGGGGGCGTAACCGTGCGGCTCGCTGTCGAGATGTTTAGCGCCTCCCTGAAGCGGATTCGCCCCAAAGTAGACACCGCACTGGTCGCAGCGGATGATGAACCAGTTTTCGCTACCCCTAGGGTACTCAACAATTACGTGCTTGTACTCTGCATCCCCGCCACGATACACCTCTTCAAAGGAGACTGTCCGCTCGTTCCGGTTTCTCCTGGGCCGTTTCGGTCGCTGCTTATGGCTGCCGTCCCCATCGTCTTCCCCGTCGTCTTCCCCGCCGTTTTCCGTGTTGCTAGGTCGCTTGCCTGGGCCGTGTGCAATGGGCCGAGAACCAGTTCGTAACTCGGTATCCGCGTCCTCGGCTTCTTCCCTGGCGGTGGGTCGTCTTTGCCTGCCCGATCGCCGCGGCTGCCCATCTTGCTTGCTCTGCTCTTGTTCGCCCTCGGTCGCTGGCTGTTCGTGACGTACCGATGCAGCATCCTGTGGGCCTGTGACAGATGCAGGCGCAGGATCAACGGCTCGATCCAAGATACCATCAAGCGGCGCCTATAATAAGGCATGTCAGCTACCTTATTCGAGATGCGAACCAGCATGCGGCAAAAGAGAAATCTGCTCACCTCACCCGACAGAGGCCGCCGAGACCTAATCATGACATCCTCTTCTAGCATCCGGTCAAGCTTCGTCGCCGCATCGCGGTACTTGGCCTTCACGCATCTCACCTTCTCCACGGCGGCGGCATGTTGGCGATCGTGATCTTGCAGCTTCCGCTCGATTTCTTGCAGCGCCTCTCGCATCTCCTGCGCCGTGTGTCGAAGATGCTGCGCTCCTTCTCCGGCCGCCTTCGCTGCCGTCTCGAGCGGCTTCAGCTCTTGTTCGCAGGCCACCCGCAGCACGCGCTTCTTTTCAGACGCTAGGTCCTCCAGCGAGCGCCGCAAAAATAGACGAATTTCCTCTTCGAGATCATTCTCTTCGACACCATCCGGCAGTGCGCGCCGAGGCCCGTCGCTGTCGTCCAAGTCCATCTTTTGATGGTGTGGGTTCTGCCTAAAGACGCGTCAAGTGCGGGGTATCGACAAAAAATGTCGTGGGCAGGGGCTCTCGCGACCTCTGACGTGGACACGGTGGTGGCGCTTTCAATCACACCGGGCAACGGTCATCTGTCACATCGTGGTTCCGGCGCAGCGGCACCTCCTTTGATTGGTTGGTTCCGGAGCGTCTGAGTCCACTCGCCAGAGAGCAGTGAAAAGTGCGGAAGCGCAGAAGAGTGCTGCCCCATTCGCTGCTCGCCCACTCCAACGTGGTTTCATGCTTTGCAGACAGAAGAAAGGTCATGCGGAAAGAGGATGGGAAAACCCGCACAATCATCCATCATGCAGCTTCCGTTCTCCAGCTCACCATCATCATTCATCATCATCAGGTGACGCATCCTCGATTGACACAAGGGCACGGTCGAAGGGTGCTGACAAAAACACGCTAATAAGTGCAGGGGTTCCCTCCCTGTTGGCTCATTCGTACTCACGTCGCAGACAACAGATATGAAGCTCTGCGAGCGATGAAGCACGCCGATTGATTGAGATTTTGCCGATCTGTTGCTAAGTCATGACAAGTATCTCCAGAAGCATGAGATCCACTTGCGATTCGTATGCGGCCTGGTGGATGGCGATAGATATTCGGACCGTCGGCGTGGGTGAGGCTTGAATGGCGACATTGGTGGATATGGAGAAAGGCCCGGACGGGTGGACCGTGTGGGTGTTTGCGTGGCTGGCGTTCCCCACTGTCTTGTACTGCGTTAGTTTTTTAGCGTGGATGGGGTGGTCAAAAACCTGCAGCCCCAACCTCTCGGCGTTTCCCGAGATCGATATGGTCTCCAAGAGCAGCGCACACGTCCGATCCGTCGACGACGACGTCGACCAGAGCCTCGAGGTGGCGGCAGACCATCGGCCCGAGGACCTCGGACAGCTGACACGCCGCCACGATCTGGGGGACGGAGAATCGATGCGCATCGTGAGAACGATAAAGACAAGCAGGGTTTACTGTGGGTCGTTGCCAGATGCGAGGGCGGAGGAAAGCGAGCAAATAGTGCTATTGACAGAAGAAAGTGAGACACTCAAGGCGTTACAAAGAAGGAAGAAGTACGGTAAATGAAACGTTCAGATCCTAGTCCCTTTAAAGACCAAGTTGTGTACAACCTACCTTGGCTGACTGAACCGTGCCTGAGCGTGCCAGCTTGAGCAAACAGTCTTGAGAGCGCCTTTTTTTTTTCGCGTCTTGCCATACACCAGGAGATCGTTGGTGTGATCCAGAGCTGCCCTTGGCGTAAACGTATAAGCCCTAATGCCGGAACAAACCCGGTGCCATGGACATCACCATCGTTAAAAGATTACAGGTTGAACAAGTTGACCTCTATATCCCTCCTTCTCACCAAACGCTATTACGATACTATATTATCTTGTTCGTTGCCCGACAAAGTCGTTTGTATTGAGTATGCTTGCGACGCGTCCTGGAGCCCCGCATCCGGCGTTGAAGGCAAAAGATCCAGGTAGTTATCGTGGATCCCGTCAGAGCCTTCATGTTTCCTGCCATGGAGACTACCACAGACCTACGGAAAAGCTGATCTGATACACAGGCAAATCGTTGTCTTCTGTCACAGACACAGCGCGATACAGCGGACCGCTCAGGCTAAGCGCCCCACAACACTCTCCGCTGTAAATATGGGCATTCACCTTATAAACCCCTCTCTATTACCCTACTTCTACCCCTTAATCTTTATGCGAAATACATACCGTATTAGCACGTGTGACGGGTCGTAAATAACATACTCATTAAACCCTAAGATCCCCCCCGAGTACGTATCCGTATACGGCACCGATGTATCAGGCTGTTTATCACCATTAGTTAGCAAACACACTCGAATTCTCACAACAATCAACAGCAAACAGCCAAAAAATCCAGGTACTCACCATCTTCACAACCCCCATAGTACCCCCCGGCTCTCCCCCCATCTCCCATCCAACCTCCTTCCACCTCGCCGGCCCGCTCCTCCCCAGCCCCTCGATGCACCTCGAATGCCCATACGACGCCTCAATCACTTCATGCCCCTTCTGCATGCTCCCCTGACTCCGAATCCTCCGCTTCCCCACATCAACCTCACACAACAACAGCACCGCCTCCCCATCCCACACCCGATGCTTGCAAAACGTCGCTGACTTGCTCGACGCATCCGCAAAATAGATCCCGTTGCCAAACATGGTCCCTGTCCAGGACGCCCCCTTGCGTCGAATCTGCAGTCCGAGGTCTAGGATCCCGAGGAGTGAGTCGAGCGGTGTCCCGTGCCAGAGGAGCAGCCTTTCCTCATCAACCTCTGCGCCTAGGCTGGTGAGTCCCGCGAAGATATCAATCCAGTCGCGATACGGATTTGGTAGCTTGGACTTGATGAAGACGCTGTAGATCTCCTGGAGCTCGAAGCGCAGGCCGTGTGTACGATGGCACGAGTTCAGTAGGTACTCCTTCAGCTCGCGGAACTCAGACGTCAGGGGGTTTGGTTCGAGTCGGCGGAAACCGTGCCGTAGCGAGCTGTAGGCGCGGTACATGGGCTGGGAGAGGGTTCCGTACTGGCTGTGCTGGAAGGAGGCGTGCGTGTGGACTTCGGCGAGCATGATTGCGAGCTCGGCGCGGGGGAAGAAGTGATAGAGGAACCTGAGCTCGAGGAAGAGGGCGTGGTAGCTGGAGATGACCGGGGTGGGACCGTGGCGGGTGTAGAGCGGGATGTAGCTTCGGTAGCGGGATGTGGCGGAAACGAGGGCCTTCCAGCGGATTTGACGTTCGGATTTTAGGTATTGGTAGATCTGCTGGAGGGCTTTGAAGCCTAGGAAGCAGGTCCACCGGCTGAGGTGTTCGTAAGGGGCGGTGAATGCGGACCGAGTAGTCCCCGTCTTGAGTTCTTCTTCCTTCGCGGAGTCTTGCTGGTTCGGTCCGCTCCCGTAGTAAAGCATGACTTCGAGCAAACCTTTGACATCCTCGGGCATACGTGAGTCGACGGTATCGTAGCGTCGATGGCTTTCGTCTGATGGTAGCGAGGCCGCGGTGCGGCGGTCCCTGTAATCGAGTTCGACAAAGCAGTGTTTCTGGCTGAACTCGGAACGGCGCTCGTATCTCTGGTTCCACTTTACGCCCGTCTTTTGGCGGAAGATTGTTTGGAATCTGGTTTTGAGAGTGTTGAGGCTCGCGGATCGTTTTTCGCGCACTGTCCCTGGCTGACCGACGCTTCCTTCTCTGGTGAAGAGGGTGTATGTTTTTGAGTCAGGGTGGGCGATGATCTGGTGCGGGGGGGTTAGTCTCTCTTTTCTCTTTCATTCATGATCCTGTGCAGCCGTCACCAGGCAGACACCAACCCGGGACAGCCGCAATGCTAAATGAAACCAAGGCCAACATACCTGATGCCGATGAAACGAATTAACATTCTTCGCAATATCAACCCGCAAAAGATACGCATCATATATCGACGCACCAGCCTTATCAACGAAAGCTTCACCCACGTTACTCGTACCCACACTACCAGTTGCCTCGGGATCAAGCGGAATGAACACGTCGGCCCCGCTCAGGATCTGCCTACGGAAGTATCCATGGTGCGACAGATGTCTCGTCCGTCGAGAGGAAGGGGGCGGCCCGTCTCTGAAGGACTTCTCAAACTCTTCCCGCATCTCTTCATGGTATGAATAGTTCCTTTTCAATAGCGGGTCGCCTTCAAGATCGCAGTCCGAGGATATCCTGGAAAGGCGAGAAAAGATTGCCCTAGGTGCAGCGAGTGGTCGGGTTACCGCCTCAGTATCCCGATCGACAGACTTGATGGGCGTCGACGTCCTTTCGGCTGGTGAGGGCGTGCTCAGGCCGTCGACAGCACCACCGTTAGGCAGCGACCATTCTGCCCACGCCGACAACCACAACGGGTTCAGCGTGTCCTGCGACCCGGGCGACAAGAGGTTATCCATCTCAAAAACCCTGGCGCTGATGTTTAGCGCCAAGTTCTGGCAGCTGGTTGATGTGCCGATGAAGGGGTGCGGTCGGGAGATCGTTCGTGTCGTCGTTTCCCCTCACCATGTTGCGGTGTTCCCAAATCGGACACAAGGCTCCCTGCGAACCACCTCACCAAAGTGGGGTGCGGAGTCACCTGGCACTTGTGCCTGTGAAACCTCGTTGCAAAAAAAGGCGTCTGCAAAAAAAGCCGCGGGGGCTGGTGCTCTGCTAGTAACCAATCAAACAACTTTGGTAGCAATGCTGTTCTCGGTGGCGATGCCGGTTGGAGGTGCCACCTGTTGCGCCAGTTGTTCTTGATGAGCAAAACCGCCAAAATCTCTGGCGTCGAAAGATACCTTGGTGAATTCAATGTTTTTTCCCTTTGAGTTTGCATAGCTGCACAGCCACAAAATAAATTATCTATCAATACGCTATAAGCTCACCAAGTCGCAACTTGGATCGCTTCTCTTTCCGCTGCCTCGCACTCACTCTTGGCAACCATGCTGTCCGCTTTGCCATGTTATCCCAGACCTGAGACAGTAGATGTAGTTGTGTTTCTTGTATTTCGTCCTTTTCTGTAGTTCTGTCAAGGACGTCCAGAACGATTTTAACCAACAAAATTTCTATCCCGAAAAAAGCATATACTGAGTTAGAACTTTATAAAATCTAACTTAGCACGTTTTTCTTTTTTGATAACTCCTTTTTTTAATAGAAAAAAAAGAAGGAAAAATCTCAACTTTCTTCTTTCTACTTAGCTATATATTATAACGTTATTAGTAAGATAACTAAATAAAAAACATACTGTTATAGCCGTTACGTAATTGTAGTTCTAATAGTAGTATCTATTTTTAATTATCTTATTGATAAAAGCTTAATATATATTAAAATAGCATATTTATATTAGCTATTAACACTCCCCTTTTTCACAACCTTATCGATAAGATAATGAAGCCAAAGTAATATTATTAAACTACTTAAAAAAGGCTTATATAGTAGTATTTATTTTAGATTTTTATTATTTATTAAATTTAACCTTTTATAGTACTAATAATAAATAAAAGCTATAAATTTATTCACACCTCTATAAATCTGCTACCTAGCATGTGCACTTTATAAAAAATGACACTGTAATATTCTAGATTTTAAGGCCTATTACATAATAATATTCGTTTGTTTAATTTTATTTAATATTATTACTAAATAATAGGATTTATACTAATACCACCATTTTAAAACCTGTGATTACGTAATAAAATGAAACAAAATGTCTACTTTATAGCTGTGAAGCAGGGCTATTTAACAGTACCCTTTTTATAAATTTTGGTTAGGTGGTTAGCTGGATGCACGGCTTTGAATATAGGGGACTGTACTTAATAACAGCAAGACTGATTTCGCTCCAGTGGCCCTCAGACCCTTGGTTTGTGCTTAATGGTGGGGGGTTCTGATTGGTGGGTTGGTGGCTTGGTAGTGGCTTACAGGGAGGGTACAAACCAAGGGGCTGAGCTTGCTGAGATAAGTGGTGTGTGTAAAGTTCAATTGGAACGTGGCCCTCCTTTTGCTAAAGGAGCGGCCACTAACCTATTTATTCTAAATTGCGAATTCCGTTTCCGGAAGTCTCTGAGCTTCAACCTTTATTCAGGTGTTTAAAGGCCTACGGCCGGAAACATCGCTGAACGGCTGGCGCCGGCCCGAAGCCAGCCGCGCCTGCCGGATGCACCCCCGCTTAGGGCCCTCTTCCAACCAGGGCACCTGTTACATCTAATTATTTGCGCTAGGCTAACCATGGGAGATCTCAACAGCACCGAGGCAATGAGGGAGCGTGTGCGACCAGACTTCGATCCCAACTACTAGTTTCGTTCTTTCGCTATCCACCCCTATAATGACGACCCGTTTGTGCGTAAACAGTACCGCCCGTTCTTGCTGGACGAGCGCATTTCCGACTCGGGTTGCATTGCGAAACTTAAACAAGCTACTGTGGCGAAGATGGTCGACTCTGAGTTGCTCGCCCAGGGAAAAGACAGGCTAAGGATTCTCGTGCTCTACGGAAGCCTCAGGGCACAGTCAGCTTTTCCATGCAAACACCCAGAAACCCCCCAGGAGCTAACAATACCAAGTTCATACTCGAAGCTCATCTTGATCGTATCTGCACGAGGTAGGCAGACACAGCAACCAGCTTCAGACCACGTGCACTGCTTACCTCAATATCATGGCCGCTTGAACCCTGTGCACACGCGACTCCGCCAACGCGACGGTGCCCGAGCGGACGCGTGTTCTAGCACGGATTTTTGGATTGGATTGCTGTAGATACCAATGGAATCCTGTTGAGGGTTATAACCGATGCGGTTATGGAGCTCTCTGTCTGCGCCTGTTTGTTACAGTCAGGGCAGCACACTTGCATTCAGGAACGCTGAAGAGCCTGGGTCCCGCTGCCTATGAATCCGGAACCATCCACCTACCGCTGATGATCCCAAACCCCGTGCCTCTATCCGTCTCTTCCCAGCTGGGATCCCAGATTCGCCCTTCGTCACCACCCAAGTTGGTTGTCTACCCCTGCTGCGGGTCCAAGGCGTAGGGCTGCCTCAGTGAATACGTCGCCGAGGGGGAGAGGGGGTAGGGGAGGTTCTTACTAGTTCGTTAAAACATGCTTAGGGGAAGAAGTCCTTTCCGAAATTGCATACGTCCTTGAGCAGCTTCAGACTCTGTCCCCCACTTATTCAAATCCCAACCTCTGTCAACTTAGCAGACGACGTAAGCAAAGAAAGCTCTCTCTAGCTCATCGCCAAACCCGGCGATCTGGCCACTCTCGACTTTGAAGGTTTGTATATGCAAGCACAATATGCTCAAACTGAAGTGAGCATCTACCCACATACGAACTGTGCTGCTTTCAGCTTGGCTACATATGGAAAGTGCTTATATCACCCATCTCCAATGGAACCACTTCCGCCACAAAAAGCTAAGAAGGGCCAATGATCGGATGGGTAAGTGTTTCGTGGGATCTCGTCCTCGGCTCAAGATGCTGAGGGTCGGTCTCGGTCAATCGCGCTCTTTTCGCAGCCCACAAAATCTCGGGATGCTGTACCTCGTTTTCCCGAGCTGTGGGTTCAAAAGAGTGTTTGCGAAGAGGGTTGCAACGGCTTGATTGCATTGCTTGTGTATTCTATCTTGTGGTTCTGGGCTTGCGGCCAGACCACTTTCTCTCATAAACCGATTGGTTGGATTCAGCCGTTATTACTCTGGTGGCTGAGACTCCTTGGCGCGCTGGCAGCGCCAGAAATCGGGGATGTCGCCAGGCAGCAGGGCGGCACGGTGGTCCAGCAGGTTGGCCACTCCTATCCTAATGGAGCTCTACTCCTAGGGCTCTTTAGGTTGCCGAGTTGATTCATCAAGGCTATTTACCGCTATCCTTGACAGCAGCGTGAGCGGTCAAGTATTGTCCACATGTCCTAGTCTAGCGGCATGTAGACGTGAAGGCTAGACTTCATAGCTCTCTCGAGCACAGTCTATTCGTCAGTTTTATTATTAACTTACAGTTGGTTACTGTACTTCTATCATCGCATGGTCATTCTATTCATGGTCTCATTTGTATTTTTCGCCCCTCCCAGCTTTATCCTTGCCCTGGGCCAACATGCCCTGGACGGCACGGCACAATCAATGGATCCTCGCAACGTGGTCGAAATATGGATAAACCTGATCATATAGCGACCAAGCTTACCGTTCGGGCGTCGGTTAGATAGTGTCTATTGGTGTGTGTAACCGTTGTGGTTTTGGCTGGGTGAATGAGGCGGCCGAAAGTGCAGGGCCGCACAAGCCACCATCGATAAGTCCTTCGCCGTGCGGCGCTGGCAGATCCCGAGGTTGACAAGGAATCGCAACGGCACGTCATGGGGGATTCGCAACTTGGAGCGCCATGATAAAAAGGATGGCGATGAACCCCGATTGGCCTCTGGCGGCAGCCTAGATAGAGCCCATCTTGGAAACTTCCAACGTTGACAATCCCGCCCAAAATGAAACGCATCCTTCTTCTGTACTACTACGCCTACGCGGCTTTATCGTGTCTCCTTGAGGTTGAGCGACGAGGCGGCCACTGGGCAGACGGCTTGAAGCAAGCTAATAATAAACTCATGGGTCGCCAAGAGAGGGACCCTCCTCGGAACTTCTCGTTACCTGTTGGCCAAGGCGATCGGTTCAATGGCGGTACCAAGGCTCCTCGGGGGCTCGGCACGCAGCCGAGCAACTCGACAGTTCCAAGCATCCTCAACCTCGACGAGATCAACTCGGCGCTCACCGGGTTGTCGCACGAGTTCGGCATCGAGATGGTCCAATTCCCCACCAAAACGTACGAGAACAGAACCATCGTCGGCGCCAAGGCAGGAAATTTCAGCAACGACAAGGTCACGGCATACATCGAGTCCGGGATCCACGCTAGGGAGCGCGGCGGGCCAGATCACGTCCTCTATTTCATGTCGGATCTGCTATGGGCGCAGCGGGAAATGACAGGTCTCAGGTACGGCGGCGTCTCGTACACATACGCCGACGTCCAGGCCGTGCTCGGCCTCGGCATCGTCTTCTTCCCGACCGTCAACCCCGACGGGCTCCACTATGATCTCGCAACCAACAAGTGCTGGCGTAAGAATCGCAACCCGGCCTCGGCAAACAGCAGCGACCCCAGCACCATCGGCGTCGACCTCAACCGCAACTTCGACTTCCTATGGGATTTCCCCAGGCACTTTGCGCCCGGTATCAAAGCGGCCTCTATGAACCCCGCCGACGACTCGTTCGCCGGCACGGCCGCGTTTTCCGAGCCCGAGACGCAGGACATCCGATGGGCGGTCGAGGAAGCGTTCCCGAACTTGGGGTGGTTCGTCGACATACACTCCAACGCGGGCGTCGTGCTCTACCCGTTCGGCGACGATTCCAATCAGATCGCCGATCCTGGCCAGAACTGGGCGAACTCCTCCTGGGACGGCAAGCGGGGCATGATTCCTGATCGCGAATCTTCGCTCTCGTACCAGAGCTACATGAGCGAAAAGGACCGCGACGTCTTCACCGTAGTAGCGGGGAACATGGCGAGCCGCATCTTCGATGCGACCGGATCCATGTATTCGGCCATGCAGATCGCCCACATGTACCCGACGTCGGGAAGCACCGCGGATTACGTCTACGCCCGCAGCTTGGCCAGTGGAAAGAAAAGCCCCACGTACGCGTTCGGTCTCGAGTTTGGCCGGACGAACTGGAACCACACGTGCGACTTTTATCCCACCAGCCAGATCCACAATAACAATGCGCTCGAGGTGGGGGTCGCACTGATGGAGTTTCTGCTGGGCGCTGTCAAGCAGCGGAAAGCCATTAGCCCTGGGGGAGGGGGGAGGGTCTCCTGAGATCTAGCAAGTACAAGGAACTCAGAGCACCTCATTAGTGATAAGACCGCAAGGAAGAGGGGAAGTCTAAACATAGAACTTAGTTGGCAGGTTCTTGGTCTATATCTTATAACACTAACTGAAGATGAAAATGATGCTCGTGGTGGATCGGGCTCCTGTGCGGCGTTTTTGACACCTGGTATGCCAGCAGCAGGCCGTAACATTTACTTAGCTACGTATTATACATGGTCGAGAACGCCGAACACCCTAACATGGAGATGCCGTGGTGCACTATCGGTAAGGTCTTTACAAGAAGAGACTCTAACTTTAATGTGCCTATCTGGACTGGCTCGGGCGTCATGGTCGGTAAGAACCTGCTGCTAACCGCCTCCCACGTGGTCCCCTAGGAACTTCCGGGATTGTGGATACGCTTTGTCCCGGCCTTTAAGAACGGTACTGAACCATTCGGTTATTTGTACGTTGAGACGGTTTACTGCTATAAGAGCAGTAACGACGTCAAGGGTAACGACTACACCATCTGTAAGCTACATACGCCCCTTGGCAACACAGTTAGCTGTATAGGCTCCTACTCGCCTAGTAACGATAACGAGTACAAATCCGGTCACAGTTGTGAAGGTAGACACCACAATCTCAACATCTGGGCTGAAGGGGAGGCGCGGGGGGAGCTGCCACTGTGCGAGTGGTGTTGGTAGCGGCAAAAGCACCAGAGGACTACATGACTCACTCGAGTCAAGCCAGCACTTAATCTTCCAAGTCTTTGACAGCTTTGAGGATTACTGGTGAGAGTATATGGGCAAACCCTAGATAATAGGTTAGGAAACTCAACATTGTAGGGCTTGCAGTGCTGTAAAAAAGGGTTTATTCCACTAGTTCGCAGATCTATATTAGGGCTTCGGTGTCCATGTCACTGGAGGCCGGGGTTAGGGTTTTTCTGTAGGAAATGGGTTGGGCCGCAGTGGAATGAGACCTTTCCCACAGAAGAGCGAGATTCAACATTATGAAAAATATCTTTAAGCGCCAAGATGTCCGAAAATGGCAAATGTCACCAAAAAAATTATATGTTAAAAATTGTTCGAAATAGGAATCTCCAAACATCTGTAACAGGAAAGTATGTGTGGTATTCCGGATTAGGATATGGTTTCATCTTGGCGTTTCCCCAACAGGAAAGTTCCAGAGGCCAAGCTCTTGGTAAGAGGGGGTGGCGATTCCCTAATAGGAAAGTTCTAGAGGCTAAGCTCTTGGTAAGAGGGGGTGGCGTTTCCCCAATAGGAAAGTTCTAGAGGCCAAGCTCTTGGCAAGAGGGGGCGCATATAACCTAAATCCTGAACACTTCCGTCCCATGCTACTTGTCGCTTTCTCCTTCCCAAAATCTATTCCCATTCTCCAGTTCTCATTCGAAGCATATCAACATAGGGCAACATCACAATGTCAAACAGCAATGGTCAAGACAGCCGTGCCCCAGACACGCCGGAATCCTATCAAAGAGCCAGTCTAGAGGCGGCCGTTTTAGAGGATGAAAGACGCTCGCGATTGAGCTCACGGGAGAGGATAATCGAGGATATCACCAACTTTTGCGACGACCCAGCCCAGACCTTGGTACTTGCTCGTTTAGAGCCTAGGCAGAGATATAGGGCTCGTAACACGGCAACCGTTCGACAGCGACCCAGATGCCCCGAGACCGCTCCGACTCGATATTACATCGTTATTAGAAACAGTTCTCTCGAAAATCCGCGTTACGGCGTGCCGTGCCTTGAGACGGTGCTTCACCTACCGGCCTTGGCACCCACGCGATTCAAGCTGCGCAAAAATCGTGAAGGACGAGAGAGCACGTCCACGCGCTGGGGGTTCATGATAAGAAAATGGTTCAAACATAGCGGTCGGATCGATCTAGAGGAGATTTCTGTCTGGTTCAGGGATCTGGATGAATACGAAAACGAGAGGAAAAAATGGTCCGTTCGAGACATCGAATGGCAGCTTGGTCCTCACTCGAGTTGCGAGACCGACTGTGGGTCCCCTGAATGCCGTCGACAAGCGCCGCCAAAGCGCCCAGCACTGCGAAGTTTCATTAAAGTACGCGGGGAGCCATGTCAGTTGTCGACCGTGCTAGCGCATCCAGATTGCGGGCGCGAAGTCGATGTGTAATTTGAAGTAGAAATAGGTGTTCACCAGGTAGCACTGTATGAGGAAACCCTTTGATGCTTTTTTTCTTTTGGGTATCGGCTGTGGGGGTAGTGCCGGTTTGCTTAAGTTTGGTGACAAGGAGGTGCGGGATGGTGTTGCGGGGACATCTTGGATGATTCGTATTATAATGTGGAGGATGTCTGCATGGGAGCTGCTACAGATGTAAATACCGCCCTCACACGAGAATCGCTCTGCTGGCGTCTGTTAGTAGTGTTCAAAATATAGTCCCAGGTCTGATTTTCGTCTGTCCTGGGCTGGTATTCTCTCCACAGCGAGTCAGGGATTTATGCCTTTACATTGTCCCGGATGGAGCTCATTTGCATAGGCTCGTCCATAGCGACACGACCGATGGTTTGTCTCTCGTGAAGTTTTGAGCTCCTAAGTGGGGGAAGAAATACGGTTTGGGGCCGGAGGCAGTCGGCGAGGCTCTGACCTCTCCTGTCTCCCCTCATTTCAGCTGGCCTGGCGGTGGCGGCCGCTAGCCCACCCAAAGCAATAGTTTTTTGCATATTACACCGCGAGAACCCCGGACCAGTCAGACCTTGCCAACCGCAGTTCTTGAGTTTCGACCCACACATAAACCACTGCAGACAGGTCTCTCTGCTTTAGCCTGATTCCGATGGCAGTCGTCCCGCCTTCAGGTTCAAGCGAGCACGTCTACATCTTCTAACGTGAGCTCTAGAAGCTGCTCTTGCGAAATCTTAACCTAAATATTGCCGATACACTCCTCACCAGTTATTTGCTTTTCGACGTTGTGGCCAAGCCCATCGCTAGGCTCATCCTCATCCCTAGCTAGAACCCTGTTAGTCGTTGCCCCCCATAAGAGTGCGCCTGATTCAAGAGGAATAAATCTTCTGCTTTTCGACCTTAGTGATGGAGGCGGCTTTGGCGACTTACTAAAAAACACACAAAAACACAAATCACCAGAGGTAACACCAGTTGAAAACGCATTGTATAAAGTGTGAAATGCTGAACTCTTATTTTTTACCAGGTCTAACACTAGACACTATCATAGCCACAACCAAAATATTAGCGAATCTCAAAAGTTCGTAACGGAATCCCCCCCATGATATGCTCTGTAATTGCCTCCCAATCCATCATACCAGAGATGTAAGCCCCGCCGTGGAGTTTGTACCAGAAGCGTGAATCATCGCCTCTGGCTTCTTCCTGTGCTTCACTTCTTTTTTCCATTTCCGCCGCTCTGGTACCCGTGGAATTAACATCATCCCCCAGTTCTCTCGGGCGCTTCAGAAGCTTATCTCGAATCGAGCGTCGATGTTCGGCTTCGACCTTCCGCTTCCAGATATCCTCATCTTCCCTCTTTCGCCGGATAAAGTCATCTTCATACCGCTTCCGCCACTCTTCAATCTGACCGTTGATTGCGACTTGTTCCTCCCGAATCTCCTGCTGGTACATGTCACGCTGATGTCTACTTTCTGCCTTGGCCAAAATCCTATCGTACCGGAGGCGCAAAAAACATCTGCTCTCGAGCTGCCTCATGCATGCCTTCATCGACTCCTTGCACGCAGTGGCATAGTTGTATGGTGGCTTTCCGTTGCCTCTGCCACGATCTGCCACAAGTGTTCGCCAAAACTCGGCTGGGGGGTCCGAATAGTCGTCAGCTCTATCGTTCCAACCAGCTAGTTTCACCCAGCTCTTCGGTATCGCACCGAGTTCCGCAGGTTCAGCCACTGCCTCGACCTCATCAAGAATGAAGCCTTGAACGTAGAGACTATGATGATCTAGCACCAGCCGCTTTCGGAATTTCACCTTCGTGTAGTCTACCCCCTTATTCAGCGCAGCGGAATATATCCGGTGGCCGTCGCCGGGGGAGCCCGACTAGAGGATCTGCGTTTGTACGGCCCATTCGTATCATGCTGTTTATTCCCGGTTGATACCGATACCGCGTACCCATGATGGTAGCGCTAGGCTTCGCTCTTCTGCTCTGTCGTAACCCAACACGCTGTCGTCATCATCTCTTTCGGAGTCATCATAAAAATCCGATGACTCCTCGTCCTCACTGTCGTATGACGGCGGCGGAGTGAGCTCCTTACACAACGCTGTGTTGATTCGTTGCAACCAATCCTCTGGTGGTTGTGGGGCATCCCTGAAATACACGGCCAAAGGCCTGTTGTCTTCCACCTCCTTATAAGCCCCCCCTTCGTCCTCAGAATCGCTTGGCATAGACACGGTGATCTTTCTCATCTTGGTTCCACGCCGTTTTCCGAGTGGTATCCGATTCTTTAGGTACTTGTAACACGTTGACTTTTTGTACGAGGACATAGTCGGCGGTGGCTCAGGCGGTGCCCACGGGCGGCAGAGAATATCCAAGGCGCGAGCTGCGTCCATATCCTTCGCCCGCTCCACGCAGTGGGCAACAAAACCTATACAAAATTCGCTATACGACTGAGCGTAGTTCACCGAGAAAGATGTATGCCCAAGAAGGCTAAAAATTTTAGACATCAAAGCCTCCATGGAATTGTCGTGTACCTCGAAATCTTCCGCAAGCGGCGAAGTATCTTTCGAAATGGCGAGGAAGGAGTATATAGCGTCCATAGGATGCGGTGACTTGAATGTGGAAAAACGGGAGACCAGGTGCTCAAGGCTGAGAAGCGGTCTCGGGGGGGAATATACCGACGGCGCAACCTCTAAGTGCCTCATGGACGGATTCCCTTTCTTCTTTCTGGTTCTGCTTTTGTGGGTTCGGGGAATATTCTGGACGGCGTATGCAGGTTGTGCGTCCCCTCGACATTTCGGTGGAATATGTTCGGAGTCGCCTGAACCAAGATGCTGGCACCAAACGTCGATATTGGAGAAACATATTTTGAAGCCTCTTGGGTAGTTGTTATTTCGGATTGGCGATGCGTCACTGCTTCCTCTTCGAGAAGAAACTCGATGGCGACCGCGAAATGCTCCCAAGACAACTCCTCCCTAACACAATAGAGTGTAGCCTGTCGCGCCAATGCGATGTCTTGAATAGCCCGATGTGTTGAGAACCACGGCCGCTGCATCAACTGCAGCAAGGACAGTTTTTTGGAGGAGCTACCTTTATCATTGGAAATCGAGTCGAAGCTCCCCATTTGCATGATCTCCTGGATGAAGATGACAGCTGGCCCGAAGTCGCCATTATTCTGGCCCAGCCAAACGCAAACCTGGAAAGCAGAGTTGTATATTAATGCCGTCATTTGGACCTGGCGATTTCTTTCCTCGTAATCTTCCTGGTTGGTGCATATGACCTCGAGCCATAAGATGGGATCCTCGGAACGGCGAAGGGACTTCAGCGCGGAGGCCAGCTCTCGTGTTACTCGATGCCTGTACGCCTGGCCGTTCACATCAATTATCCTGATTCCATACATCAGGGCATCCGTGCCCCAGGACCCCGACAAGACTTCGTATTGAACAGGACGGCCTCTTTGATACTCGTCGGGGTAACCAACCTCGCGGACTATGCCGTACCGGTCGAGTTCAACGTCGAAGAGTTGACCTGTGATTTCAGGATTCCAGAGACCGCCTCCGAGCAAGCGTAGTAGCCTAATCTGGTGCCCCTTGTCGCGGATTCGGGGATAGTGGTATACCCGCAGGGCTCGAATGGCGGGATCATCGTACTTGGCCACGTCGTAAACCTTTTCGTTAATGGAAGCACCAGCGAGCTCTTCCAGGAACCGCCCGAGTTCGTGTCGCAGTCGTCTGAATGCGTTCTTTTCCTCTTCGCCGTAAATGAGTGGAATGTGCACATCAAAGATGCCCAGCAGCGAATATGCTTTGTCTTCCCCGCGTGTGGTATTCCGCTTAGCTATCCACTCCATCCGAGTAGAAATGCTGAATTCAGACAAAGGGCTGCCCTGGAGTGCTGCTCTTGGGATCCCAGTCACTTCGTCTATATCCTGTTGCAAAGACTCCTTGTCTCCCAGATACACGCCCTCCTTAGAAAAGAATTGGACGGATGCTGGTGCAAGGAGCTCCTGAAGGGTCCATCCACGGGTAAACCACCTGCTTGCTCGAAACGCCGGCCGCCATGTCGATTTCTTCCCGATGTCAGAGGGAGTGGAAACATCCGCAAGAAAGACGTAGCATTTGGTCGCGTCGCGGTGCCACCGAAACATCGAGTTAATGGCCTCTTGAAGTTTCGTACTATTTGACTTGTCGATGCAGCACGTGTCGACCCAGAAGTATTCCAGGTTATCGTGAAGAGCCCGATCTCTGCAAAATCTGATTTTGCTGAACCCAGTCTTGTTCTCCGCTGTGCCGTTTTCCATATCTTTCATGTCCACTTCCCCCTCTTCGGGACCCCAAGTGTGCGAAAGAATTGCATAGGGTTCTCTATTGGTGATAAGCGGCCTCGTCAGCCGAATTTCGTCGGCGTGTCCTTTAGGAGTCGCATGTTAATGGGTTGCTGGGACGGGTGCTGGATGGAATATACTCACCAGCCCTGCCCTTTGTTTTACGCCGGTAGCTGACGAAATGGTCAGGTCGTCCCGGGTTCGTATTGCCGCAAACTTCAAGAGTGTGAAAGATGGGGTAGCAAGTCATCATTTCCCCGACAATTTCATCTGGTGTAGTCATATTGGTGTCATACGAGGCCGTAGAGCTTCTAAGTAGTTTGGTAGCATGTTAGTACAGGGGCACGCCTCTTACCATCTTTTGCCTCCAGTGTGAAGGCGAAACTCGTCTTGGACCACGTCGCCGCCGTGAGGGAGAGCGTGCCGGTGATGTTGATGGCCATGACGGTTTTCTCAACGTTCCGGATGTCGAACGGGATATCCCAGACGTGCCCTACATAGCAGAGCGTGGTAGCGTACGTCAACATGCCCGACTAAGAACCACGGCCGTCGGCCCGGCTCCAACGACGGCTTCTTCTACAGCTTCTGGTCTGACGGCATCGGCAACATATCCTACACCAACGGCACCTCTGGATCATATTCTGTCAAATAGGTAAAATGCTGCAGCCTTTTTGGCAAGCAAGGGGTAGAGCCCGGGTGTCGAGGACCGAAGCATTACCTTTAACAGAAGTTTTAGTCCCAAAGGGAACGGTTATCTGCCGGTTTACAGGTGGACCAAGAATCCGAACATTGAGTACTATGTTGCCAAGAACCGAGGGGCATTCAATCTGGCACTGCAGCTTAGGAGCGCAGGCAAGACGATGGAGGTTAATGGGGGACCGTATCATGGTCGGCGTGTATAAGAGGGTGAATATGGCATTGGGGTCACCAATTTTGATGCAGGTTTGGTCGGTCATGAAGGCCGCGGATCGGAGGACGCAGGGGACCGTTAGTATGAAGAGACATTCTGATGCGTGGCGGTATGTGTTGAAATGTGAAGCTGGAGACGTTGGGATAACCAGATCGTGGCAAACAAGGGGTATCAGAGCAACGGGGAGGCGGAGGTTAGGGTGTACGGATAGCACTTGGTACCTTTGCCATTCACTGTTGGGCAAGTCCTCCGTATCGCTCTTCCACCGCATCATGTTCTCCTTCTCCAGCCTCATCTTTCTCTTCCTTTGTCCTCCTCCGTCTCCGCCGTCTCCTTCCTCTCCTCCCTCATGAGCCGATACAGCTCCTGCTCCCACCCGGGCAAGTGCCTCCCCCTCAATACCGACTCCCGCGATCGCCTCTCCAGCTCAAGACCCCAGCTCGCCAGCAATATCTTCCACCAAATCCTCCACGGAGGCGAGCTATTCTCCTCTGCCCCGTCATCCTCCTCCTTGTGCGTCATCCAAATGATCTCCTTTAGACCCTCCAAACACCTCCTAAACTCCAAACAATTCGGATCGTCCCTCAATTCATTCTCAACCCCAGCCCACCCCAGAACAAGCTTCTTGTCCATCGCAAGATTACACACCCCCCGTCCCTTGCCATCGGCAGCACGCATGTCGCGCAGCATGGCCAGCGAACTGACGGCGTGCGCGTGTATGTCTGAATCCTGAATGTCGAAGAATAGGAAATCCCATTCCGGGCTGAAGTAGAGTGTCGAAGCGACTGTGTCGTCATGGGGCAATGGTAGCGGTACGAGACAGGGGATCTGGATGCGGAAGAAAGCGAGGGCGACGGCGCGAGATTCGCGGGTCGTGTGGAGGAGGGGGTGGTGGAGGGAGGTCCAAGTATGGATGACAGGTTGCTGAGGGGGTGCATCACGTATTTCTTCGGCCGTGCCATGATGATCGTTCGTCGCGGGCGGTGCTACTGGTGGTTCAAAAGTCACCTCGAACAAGCGGTATCGCTGCAGGGAAAGCTCCCATATCTGAAGGCGCAGTTCGGTCGACAGATGTGGAAATGGGGCGAAGCTGGTGGGTTCGTCGTTATTGGCTGTTGTTAGGATTTGGAGATGAGGTGGGGTGGTCATATTGCGGTGGTTAATATTTGACAGGCGGGACTGGTTGATCTAGGCACCTGAAGTTTCCCTTCCATAACGACGTCATTACCAGTGTTCAGTGCACAGCGTCTTGTCGATATCCCTGACCACCTTGACCTATCTACACATATCTTTGTGCCACCGACCCCGCTTTCCGGAGCATTTTTCTTTCGGTTACACCACTAGCTGTAGGCCTTCGGGAGGATTCTCGAAAGGGACACGCCGTGAGCGCAGGCAACACTCCCGACAGGACACGCCTTTCCGTGTTGAGTCGCCTGTGCCGTGAAAAGAGGCTTAAGCGGCTTCCGGCCTCCAATCGGATTGATCGCATCACTGCCGAGCCTAGCCCGCATGCATGCATACCTCACCCAGCTTCTGTTGTGCAACACCACTGACGGCACAGCGAGACGACGAAGTCGGACGCGCTATTGATGGCAGTTACCTTCGGGGAACATTCGGCCGAGCGACTGTCCTTCAAATACACAATGGATGGCATTCTCGGCGCTTCAGGCTCGTCCCCCCAACTCTCATTTCGCTCCGAGCGCTTTTGCTACCGGCAAAGATGGGCAATAAAACACTGGTGTCCGTGCCGGGACACTTACTAACAGATAATTCGCTCACGAACTATGTTCTGGCGGCTCTCGTCGTAATTACCGCTTACCTGTTGGGATCCCACCTGAACTCCCCGCTGCGCCAATATCCGGGTCCCGCCTTGGCCAGTAAGTCGCGTTCACTTCAGCCCCCTCGTCAGACCCACGACTAACTTGCCGGCGATCTAGAATGTACCAACCTCTGGCGACTCTACCACACCAGTCGAGGCAGCTTCCAGCTCGACCTAGACCGGCTTCACAAGAAATACGGGCCGGTAGTGCGCATCGGGCCCAACATACTTGACGTCGATGACCCAACGTTACTTAAAACCGTCTTCGGGACTAAAGGGGAGTGGGAAAAGGTGTGACGCTCAAACCATCCCCCTTCGCTAGGTACATGTACCTTGGTACATACGACTGATCAGCCACGTCTAGACTGGGCTCTACCATTCCGCCAGTGCCTTAATCAACGGCCGCCTCGTGCATAACATCTTCAGCCAACCCGACGAGGCCAAGCACGCGGCCGATAAGAAGCTTGTCGCCAAGTATTACTCACCCACTGGTGTCGCATGCCTCGAACCGCTTATCGACAAGACAATCGCACAGCTGTGCGACGAGCTGGACAAGCGCTTTACCACCACGGCTTCACCCACCAGCGCCGCAAAGGTCTTTGATCTAGGCGACTGGATCTCGTACTGTTCGTCGCTTGTGCGGAAAAAAAATCACAAAAAGAATCGGAATGAGTTTCTAACCAGCGCGCTGTGACCAGATGCCTGGGACGTCGTCGGCACCGTGACCTTCTCCCAGCCCCTCGGCTACCTCTCCGCAGGTACCGACTTCGACGGCACGCTCCACGCTTCGGAAAAGACGCTCGACTATTTCGCCTGGGTGGGTTGCATGCCGTTCCTTGACACCCTGCTCGAAAAGAACCGCGTCGTGTCCTACATCACAACCCAGCTCCTCCGGCGCCCAGGAGGCTTCAACGCTGTTGCCGCCACCTGCGTCGGTCGCCTCATCGCGCGGTACCAGGACACCGATAGGCAACACCACCACGTTGACCAGCCCGACTACCTAGACCACTTCCTCGAAATCAAGTCCGCCGACCCAACCGTTTCCGACGGCCAGATCGTCTCCTGGATAATGGCCAACATGGCCGCCGGCGCCGACACCACCGCCATCACCATCAGATCCGCGCTGTACTACAGCCTGCGCACGCCCGGCGTGTGGGCACGTTTGCGGGCCGAGCTCGCCGCCGCCGGCCTCTCCCCGCCGCATCCAGAAAAAACCCCGGCCGTGAGCTACAAACAGGCACGTTGCATGCCCTACCTCGAAGCCATCATCCGCGAGGCCATCCGCTACCTCCCTGGCGTGTCTCTCGGGCTGGAGCGCTACGTACCAGCGGGCGGGCAGCGCCTGTCATCGCCCACCACCAACCATCATCCCCTTGCCCGTGAGAGCGTCGTCCCCCAAGGCACAATCCTGGCCTTCAACCCCTGGATCATCAACCGCAACGAATCCATATGGGGCCCTGATGCGTACGACTTCCGCCCGGAGCGATGGCTGCGCGGCAGCACCGAGAGTGAAGCCGAGTTTGCGCAGCGACTGCGGGCCATGAATGATACTGATCTGAGCTTTGGCGCCGGGAAGAGGATGTGCATGGGGAAGCACCTAGGGCTTATACAGGCGTACAAGGTTGTTGCGACGCTGGCGCTGTGCTATGATATCGAGCTGGTGGAGAAGGAGAGAGAGTGGACGGTGGTGAATAGTTGGTTTCCGAGACAAAAAGGGCTGGAGGTGCGTATGAAGAGGAGGGAGGACGGGGACGCCGCAGTGAGTCTTTAATTACGTCGCTCTCCGGTTTTGATCGGAAGAATATCTTCTCGCCGACAGCTGGCGCGATAAGATCTTGGGTTATCACGATTAGCTGCTGGGATTTTGTTATCGCCATCTATGGGATTAGTTAAACGGACCGATTCGGCAGTATCATCTTTCTTTTCATATTTGCCTTCACCTTGCACTAAATATTAACGTGAGATCGGCGAGAGTTTACCACGCGATAGGTGTGGCCGTGGAAGATGTTGTCGGCTGTGTTTCATCCGTGAGAGAGAGCCAACAATGATAGCGCCCGTCAAAGGCCCACATACGCTAGTCAAAAAGTGACCGGTAAAAATCCGCAAGCATCACCCCACAGGAGACAAAACCACAAAGCGGTTTATCTAAAGAGCCTTAAGGGACGAAGTTGAACGACGCAGCAATATTAAAGACGCTAGACTGTTTATAACGAAGATTGGGCCACGATGCCCTCGCATGTCTAGATACCTCCATCGATATCTGTAAAAATTCATTCTAGTTGTTGGTGTCATTGAGGATCGCAAGGAAAACTAGTGTAGATGTCCTTCTTCACCGTCAAGTCTAGCATCGCGGTTTCGGGCTTTTCCGAAGGCTGCAAATGAATTCTACCACTCTCCCAACAGTCGCCTGAGGCCTCCATTTCTTGTCTAGGTACCAAAGGTAGGTACGGTGTCCAGAGCCATGGTGGTAACCGTATTAGACATACTAAAAATGATCAGACGTGGGCTAGATAAATCTCTGCGTTACGGACAAGAACAGAAAATGCACCAATAAGATGAAATCAGGAATCACATGACCACTACAACGCACATGCGCTGATGTACAAAGTGGTGGCCGAGAAAATCATGGGGAGATTTCTCCAATTTCCCTCACACCACCCAGCAGCACACGAACCATTCAACCTTCATCCATCAATCATCCTTCAAATGGAGGCCAACACCCCAGACACCAAACCAACCATCACCGACAAGCCCGACCGCAAAGGTGAGCACGATGATCTCGCCCTCCGCGAGACCGACGGCTGGGCCTACCATGCCACCAACCACATTGACAAGCCCTCCGACGTTCGCAGTATCAAGCTTGCCCGTCCTGTCGGCACGGCCAAGCGCCTCGAGATGCTCAAAAGCCTCATCCGCATCCCGGGCATCGATTTCGACCCCGGAAATTTCTTCCGCAACCAGCGCTACCTCTCGCCGCGCTATCCGTACCAAGCCACGCCCCTCTCATACATCAACGCCTCCGGTAGGGGCTGGAACCTGTGGGGTGAGACCGACAGCCTGCAGTACTTCCACCCGGACGACAGGCGGCAGAGAGGGCGGCTAGAGTTTTATTTCATGGATGTGAGGGCCAACAGTGTCGGGCTTGTGACGCTGAATGTTGTGTGCTCAAGTGAGCCCGGGACGACAGGATCTTTTGATGTCGAGACCAGCGCTTCGGCGGATTCCAGGATTGATGTTTCCGGGTACTTTGATCATGTTGTTGATGTTGTAGTGCGTCCGGGGACTCAGACAAATATGCTTGTGAGGGTAACTTTGGGGCCGAATGTGGACTTTTTTAATTTCAAGAGCGTCACTTACCTTACTATCGGCTAGGGGCATGTGTCCTCTCAAGGTAATCTTTGAAGTGTTGACATGTTGGCGGGGACTCCCTCGAGAAGGGCGTCCCTCAAGTTTGTTCTTTGCTCTGATCTCTCCGGCAAAGAGGAACCATGATCTTGCTCCTTCGTAGAGCTAACACGTGGTTCTCTGTCTGTCTAATATATACCATCGGTTTCTTTCTGCTATAAATCAAACTGATGCCTAAGATTCTTCTCATGTAGGTAGTCAATCCAAGACGTTAATCAAAACCACATGATATTCAAGCGACAGTCCAGAATAGTAAATCCGCTCACGGATACGGGCCACGGTGGTGACCAGTATTCAAGGCGGTTTTGTTTGTACATACGCTGACACTGCCTCACAATCTCATTATCAAGGTTAAGGATAGCAGAAAGGATCTCAAATTCCCTATAGATAGCTGATTCCCCGTGTCCATTAGCACATCCGTCCGTTAAAGTGCCCGGAAGTTAGGTGACTTGGAGTCTTGTTCCCAGAACGGTGTCCTTGGAGATGCTGGCTAAGATCGCTGTCATTGTCGACTATTACGACATCCGGGAACCCTTGCAGCTCATCCTGTCGCTGTGGATGCAAGGTTTCTCATTCTCATCGGTGCCCATATTGCTCTATCGCGAGGTGGTGTTGTGGATCCTGATATCGTGGGTTCTCAAGCAGAATGCGCACTTCCGTCAGGCGACCAAGGTCGCTATTCTCCGGAGCAGTATGGCCTCGAACTTCCCGGGGATATCCCCATCCCGTCTTCCATCATCGGTAAGTACTGCCTCACCTGAAGTCAAGGTTGAGGCTTCGGCTTTGTAACGCCATCATTTTTTATTTTTTTTCCTTTAACTAACATGGTACCCCAAAATAGAAATGATTAACACTCGCCGCCGAGAGTCGATAAAAGAGATCGCAGAGAGTCTGAAGGAGCTTCTCCAAGGCTACACTGAGGGCCGTTATGGCTGCGATTTTGAGTGCAGCACTATGCACCTTGGGGCACTGACGAAAGGCCTGCATAGCTTGAAATTTAACCTTCAATACGCTTCATTCGGAGACTTGGGTCTGGTGGAGCTGGTAGATGGGCTACGAGGTATCAAGTATCACAGATGGGCAAAAGAGACAGTCAGCTGCTGTCGCGCCTTAGAGGGCCATCTCTACAGCAACAAGACATGTCCCACTTGCCCAAAATCCCACAGCTGTTCGCAAAACATATTGGCTTTGAAGTTTCATCTTGGTGTGTGGAACCGCTGTTACTATTCTTTCCCAAGGTGCCTTAGGCCAGCACGCGGAAAGCCTCGTGCGAAAACTCAAACGCAACGTTTTGTTGATAGACGTATGCTGATTTTAATTTGGAGCGGAAGCCAAGAAATATTTACCATCCTCATAGCTTATGTTGGGGACCTAGCAAACAAGAAGCAACGTCTGGAGGGGGAGGAGGGTTCTTGACGCCGTGCACAAAATAAGGAAGATGTCTTGTCAATGCAACAATCAGGGAATGCGAGGTACCTAGATGTCAGCAACATTGATAATTCAACTTGTGCGCTCACACAATGCATCTCTCTTTGGCGTTCTTCTCACGTTGATGGTGTGCAGAATGTTGTGAAGTTTCAGGAGGTGTGGTTCTACAAGCTGATGCATGCTAGAGTATGAAGACCACAAGCGTCCGATCACCCCAGATTGAGACATAAATTGTACCTGACTAGTCAACGGAACTGACTGGATGCTTAGCGCTGCCAGAGCGTCAGTGAGGCCGAGCCACCGCATTGACGAAGTCGGAATCCTAGAATAGGTTGATAAACGAAAGTGGTTCTGGCATCAAGCTAGAACCAGAGGATGATCAAGCATTTACAAATTCCCTTTCAATTCCAGAGGCTCAAGAGTGCAGCGTCTCTGACACATACGATAATCCATTAGCCATAGCTGCCCCCTTAAGCCGATTTTTTAAAGGCAGTAAGAATGGCAGGAAAAGGTCGGCAATCTGAAGAAGTGGGGCCCTAGGCCCCCTCCTTTTATGTTAAAAATGCAGTGACTGTTATCGGTTGCTTATCAGTGATAGGCAGCCAAAATTTATATCCCGAGCCGCTTGTTCAACTATGCCCCCACTTTTCCTCTAGGCCATAACCCTTGTTTCATGTAATTCTTGGTCAGGGTTATACCGGGCTTCAATGTCTGATGGCACAATAAGCCAGTGCCAGTAATAGCATCGGTTCTTGAGGACCCTGCCCTCGCATCTTGGTCTTCGCAAAACTGATGGTCGAAATGCCACCATTCCCGACTTCTGTCAGAAACACCGCACTCAGGAATCTATAGCGTTGAAAGTGGACTACAACTGCTTAGTTCCATATTCTGCGTGGCTCTCTAGCCCATTTGCCATCTTCGCAGCAAACTCACCGGCCAAAAGACTACCATGCATAGCGGAAGGCCATAACCCGCACGCCCTCAAGGTAGCAAAGTATTCGGCGATCCTCGCTTCAAATGTGCAATACATGACGGACAAATTGGCGTTGTTACAAGGATGGCATCTCTTAGCCGTGTCTGGGTGCGTTCTGTTACATTCCAGGCAAACTATCCGCCACATTGTGTGAGAGGTTGTGGTTAGGCGCAGTTTCCATTCCACTATCTCCATCTCACAGAGCAGCTCGGCTCGTAGTCTCTCAATTTCATCTAGCAAACTTGCTATATCGGTGGTCAGAAATGACTTATTTAAAGATCCGCAGCTAAAATAACACCCAAGTACCTCCAGGCAATCAGGTGGGTGAACGAACCTTTAACAAGTTCTAGAATATATGTTTAAAGCATCGATTCTTCTGCCCATTCCAACGCAAAGTTCGCCGCCAGCTGCATGACCACATCCGTAGAAATGGCTTCGAAGTGTGATGACCGGAAAAGATATGCGGCGAGCACCAATTTCCCCAGCGCCTATTGATCCAACTCTTCAATGCCATCGACATTGCGGACCTAGAAATTTCTGGATCGACTGGAGAGTGTCTGCACTCGCCAGAACACTGGAATACCCAGATTCTGGTCATAATAATCGTTGACGTGATACAACCCGACACGTTGGTAGTGAGCCTCCCACGGTTGGCCGAAGTGCAGAAGCGCAGGGTCCGTGGGGTGCTCACAGTCGACGTGGGCCACTGGCACTTGTTAAGCCACACTGACGCAGTGTGGTGTGACAGTGGGGGTTTGGAGATCATGAGATTGTCAGGAGCTTGTGAACTCCCACCCACGCCATTCTTCCCTCGATTCTATCACTATCGGCGATTCGCATCCAACACTGCCCAGGAAAATTCATAGTTGCATTTCAACAGAACAGATCCATCCCGCCAGAACGCTCACTATGGACGAATATATTTACGACAAGCTTCCTCGGCGCTTAGCCATCCGCCTAATGACGCTATTGCCTTCACGAAACCATCATTCACCTCTGCTCTGCTCAATATCACCATTAGAACTTCCCCCAAAGACATCATTCATCGCTTTGTCCTACTGCTGGGGTGTACCGAACAAATCGCACATGCTTACCGTTCTCCAATCCTCCGCTGCTCTACCAAGCCGATGCCTGCGCATCACTCACAACCTCGACAAAGCGCTGCGGGATCTGCGGGACCAGCACTCACCACGCACATTGTGGGTTGATGGGATATGCATCAATCAAGCCGACAACGCTGAAAAATCAAGCCAGATACCCCTCATGGCACAGATCTATCAGGGCGCCAGCGAAGTGATTGCCTGGCTTGGCGAGGCGAGTCCTGATGCAGATGCCGCCATGTCGGCCGTCGCCGTTCTGTCGCAGGAATGGACCAAAGAAGAGGCCGCGTCCCAGGGCAGAAATCATGCTGGCCCGGCCGGAGCAGCAAGAATGAGCAGCACCGAGGCGTTCACATACTCGGAGAAGGTGCTCAAGCTCTTGCAACAACCCTGGTTCAGGCGGGTATGGATCGTTCAGGAAGTCGGCATGGGAGGCAACCGGGTGACGATACAATGTGGCGGGAAGACGGCAAGATGGGACGAGCTGGTGCAGGCCTGTGGCATTGCCCTCCTGTGTGGTGCCGCGCGGTACTCGCCTGTCATCAGTGATTTCGTCATCATGATCGATGCAGCCAGGGGGAAAGATGCGTGTGACATATACGAGCGGCGACAGGAGGCATCCGTCGACCTACTCAGTCTGCTTTGTAGGTATCGGCAGTTTGACGCCACCAATGCTCGAGATAAGGTCTTTGCTCTTCTAAACCTGGCGGCCGATGATCCGATCACGCAGGACACGAGAGTCTTGCCGGACTACAGCAAGGGCGTCGCGTCGGTATATCGAGATGCCGCCATTGCTATCATGGAAGGGACAACGAGTCTCAACATCCTTCGTGTTCCGATCGCTGAGCGGTGCACATTACAGCTGCCGTCTTGGGTGCCTGACTGGTCCCGAGCATGTCTAACAATGTCGCTTGACGCAACGGCATTCAACACAAGGGCCGAGTTCCAACCGTCGCCCCAAGTGGGGGACGGCATCCCGTTTGGGGTCTCGGCTGACCAAAGTCAGTTAACCATCAGAGTAGTACATTGTCCCATCTCGATCAAGACGGTTGGGCCTGCCCTCACCCGCACGGACAGACCAGACACACAGATGGAAATCTCCGACTTCAACCAACGATGCAGGACCGAGGCAGATATAATATTAAAGTGGGAGGACATAGCAGACGCGCAGCCACGCCAGCATTCCAAGCCGTATCCCTGTACCGGCTCCGCGGCGCAGCAAGACCACGCCACGGCTGGGCACGAAACCGTTGGCGACGCCTATCGCCGCACCCTCCTTTTCGGTAGGGAGTATACGCTCGCGGATGGGCGGGAAACATGCAACGGAGATTTTAGGGCTTGGGTTGATTTGTTGGCGGGATTGAGGTGGCTCAGGCATTTCAGTTTGGGGGGGTTTTATACGCTTGGACAGCTCGAACTCGGATGGCGTGCCGTGAAGAACGTGCTAGCTGGAGCACTTTTTGGCTCTAGAGAGGAGCTTGAATATGGCGGCGCGGCGAGGTTTGCAGATGAACTGGCGGCCGCAGCAGTGGGACGGCGATTTTTCGTGACCGAGGACGGTGTATTTGGGATGAGCCCAGCGGGGCTCGAGATGGGGGATACACTGGTGCTGGTGAGGGGTGTAAATGTGCCGCTGGTGGTTCGGCGCGCTTTTTCTAGCCCGAATGGGGCCGAGACAACGTGGAGACTTGTCGGGGATTGTTACATGCATTCGGAGAGGATTATGCAGGGGAGGTTGTGGAGAGAAGGGCCGGAACATGATATGATTCTAGTGTGACATTATGGGCGGCGTTAGCAGTGTATTCGGAGATGTACCGCGCCGACGTAAGCTATAAAAAATGGTATACTGTACCGGTTTTTGTGGTTCCCGCAGGGTCTAGGGTTCCAGACTGGGCCAGTCTGCTTAAAACAGATACCTCTGTGCTAGTCTGCAGACTGACCAGGATGGACTAAATTTACTGCTTTTCGCGTCGGAGTTATGGTTATTTTGGGGAGCTTAAGTTTGACAGCGTGGGCTGGCGTAATATCATGGTTAGAATAGTGTTACAATCTGAACCTGAAGGGGGTTAGACTGCAAGGCAGTACACCTGGGGTATTGACAGTAGTGAATAAAGGGTGCTGCATCGTCGTAGAGAAAAGGCGAAATGTCGATCCTGAAAGCGAAAGTGAGGTGTAAAGTGCCTCTCAGAGGGAGTTTCTTGCCAATCCCTGCAGAGGTACGAAATGCAAGCATGCAGCAAATGAGGTTAAGGGCGCGTGCGATGGGCGTAGCTGACCTAAGTAAGAGCTGGATTTGGATATAGTCCACTTAGGAGATATGGCAGGGAATGTATTAGACGATATACTTACGGCTGGGGGATCCGTAAAGATTTAACTTGCTAGAAGCGGTTTACCGGAGCTTTGTATCGTTAACAAGGCGCCTACCGTAGAGCAAAGGAGAGTACTTACTTAAGTTCCAAGAAGAATGCGGCATTAACGAGGCTGAAGTATATTGCGATGGGCAGATAGCGACTGGAGATCTTGATCTTGGTAAGGGGTGTACTCCTATACAGGTACGACGTGAGCATCCCGTTGGTCGGCATGTAGGAATGGAAGTCGTACCTGTCCAGGACGTCTACTAACTAGGATCCCTTAAACCTAAAGCCCAGGACCTCCCTCCTTGCTTCTGCTTCTTTAACCACCTTACCTATCTAGCTGTCCTCTTTTGCCTTAACAGATACGTCGCCCGTAAAGGCCTCGTCGAATACCGCGAGCAGGTAAGCAACACGAAAAATATAAGAGTTAAAGGCGAAACTACACATTTTCAATAATGGGGCTCATTTTAGTTATCTTATATATAAGACCAATTCTAGGCCTACCTGGCTAGAGTTAAAGCAATTCAGCATGCTGCGTCGCAGCCTGCCAAAACGTTATTTAGAGTAAGTAAGGTGAGCAAGCCTGAGCAAACCCTGGGTAAGTTTCTGCGCAAAAACTAAGCTGGGGTGAGCAATGTCACGTGGGCAAGGTACGAAAATGGGAATCCCGTGAGCCCAGATTCGTCTCACAAAACAGCCCATTCACTAGTCAATTCAAATGTCCCTGCTGCGGCATTCTAGGTCTTCTTGCCCTATTCCACCTTCCGGCCGAACCAAAGACAGCTGCCAAACCCCCACGCCAGCTGGAAGTCAGGATGACATTGGTTTTGACTACGATATACGTATGTACTGGGTATACTGTGACGACCCTGGTCGCCACATGGGCTGGAGCGGCCAATGGTCAAGGGGCCAGTGCGGTTGGCGGCGAACTGGGCCTGGGCCTCGGCGATAAAGGTGGTATTGAAGAAGATATCGTCGGGGTCAGGGTGTAGGGTGAATTTGGTGACTGGGAATGTCAGCGGAGATGGTAGAGAGGAAAACAGCTGCGAAAAAAGCGATGGAGGGAGAGACGTACGGCTAAAGACAGCCCCGACTTGGAACGGGTGGTCTTAAAAGTTGCTACCGACACCGGGCAGGTCCACAATCACGTCTATACCGGCGTCGCGGAGAACCTTTTTGGGCCCAATCCCGCTAGCTTGAAGAATCTGGGGCGTGTGGATGGTGCCGGCCGCGACGATGTTAGTCCTTGCTTGCCGCTTTCACCGTGGGGCGAAA
>Ga0247770_1000269_pt1 | contig 50605 bp, 25 predicted proteins | sample UWRJL136409B6_FD_179943 | JGI IMG/M metagenome (GOLD analysis project Ga0247770, IMG submission 179943) | Plant litter microbial communities from Arlington Agricultural Research Station in Wisconsin, United States - UWRJ-L136-409B-6 | ecosystem: Environmental > Terrestrial > Plant litter >...
AAATAATCGAATTAAGTTGATTATGCGACAAGGATATGGCTTTTCTAATTTTGACAATTTTCGAGCTCGTGTATTAGCTTGCTTTTCTAATTAGATAAAAATATCACCGTAAGTTCCAGAGAGCCATTCAGCCAGCCCTAAATGTTTTTGAATCAGGCTTGTCAATAGCTTATCCAGGTACGATCGTTGTACATCCTTGTGATAAAATTGGAGCAAATTGTCGATTATATGTATGTGTAAACTTTGGAGCACAGGTAGGAAAATCTAATAATATCCCTCAAATTGGAACTGCTATATTAGTCCGGGATCCAAGATATTTTTGGCTGTTATCTTAGGAAATAATATGGCAACTGGATGGAGCCAACGCTGTTGTTAATAAGAGTTTTTCTGAAGGTAATTGTAAAATTGGTGGAGTACCCGAAAAAAAATTGATAAAACTTTAGAAAGTCTCTTAATTAAAGCTTTTCCCTTAGAAAAAAGTGAGGTTTGAAATTCTTGCACGATTTAGTCAAAACGGTCTATTATCGCAATAGACTACATATAATAATGTTTAATCTATAAAGATAGTTAGTCATGTATTACAATAAATAACAAGGAATTAAGACTAATGTGTGGCATTACTGGTTTTTGGAATCTATCTACGGATCTAAACGGTGAAGAAATACATAACATCGCGCAGCAAATGTCAGACACCTTGCTACATAGAGGCCCAGATAGTGGCGTGGCGGTATCTGGGTAGATGAAGCAGCGGGAATTGCCCTGGGACATCGGCGATTGGCAATTGTAGACCTGTCGCCAGAAGGACATCAACCGATGCTGTCGGCAGATGGACGCTAGGCGATCGTCTTTAATGGCGAAATTTATAACTTTTTAGAATTACGGCAGGAACTAACCAAGTACGGTCACGCTTTTCGCGGACATTCCGATACCGAAATCATGTTAGCTGGTTTTAGCCAGTGGAAAGTCAAGCAAGCGATCGAGCGCTTCAACGGAATGTTTGCCTTTGCCTTATGGGATCGTCAAGAGCGACTTTTGCATTTAGGGTGCGATCGCTTAGGCGAAAAACCCCTCTATTATGGCTGGATAGGGCAAACTTTTATATTTGGCTCTGAATTAAAAGCCCTCAAAGCCCATCCTAATTTCCAAGCCGAAATTAACCGAGATGCTTTAACCTTATTTGTCCGCTATTGCTACGTACCCGCGCCTTATTCAATCTACAAAGACATCTATAAATTACTACCAGCAACACTCCTCACCTGGAACGGTACGGATACTCACCCCGCACCAATTCCCTACTGGTCTGCCAAGGAAGCAGCCGAATTTGGCGTTGCTAACCCCTTCACGGGATCGGAACAGGAAGCAATAGATCAAATGGAGGCGCTACTGCTGGATGCGGTAGGACTGCGAATGATGGCAGACGTACCTTTAGGTGCTTTCCTCTCTGGGGGGATTGACTCCTCCACAGTGGTAGCGCTGATGCAGGCTCAAAGCAGCCAACCCGTGAAAACCTTTACTATCGGTTTTTATGAAGATGCCTACAACGAAGCACATTATGCCAAAGCAGTAGCGCAACACCTCAAAACAGACCACACAGAACTTTATGTCACTCCAGCAGAAGCACTAGCAGTTATTCCCAAACTCCCTACTCTATATGATGAACCCTTCTCCGATCCCTCTCAAGTTCCTACTTTCCTGGTATCTCAGATGGCGAGAAGGCAGGTTACAGTAAGTCTTTCTGGTGATGGGGGTGATGAATTGTTTGGGGGATACAACCGCTATTTCTGGGGTCGCAGCATTTGGCAGAAAGTTGGCTGGATGCCCACAGCACTTAGGCAGACTACGGCTAATGGCTTGACCAGCGTATCGCCTCAAACTTGGGATCTGGTTTTCGGCAACTTTATGACCTTTCTACCAGACAAGTTTAAGCAATCTACCCCTGGTTTTAAATTACACAAACTGGCAAAACTTTTGGCAGTTTCCGATCCTGAAGCCATGTATATGGATCTGGTTTCCCGATGGAAAAAGCCAGAAGCATTAGTAATAGGTGGAGCAGAGCCTCCTACAGTCTTAACCGATCGCCAACGCTGGGCAAAAGTACCTTCATTTACCGAAAGTATGATGTACCTGGACACAGTGACATATCTGCCAGACGACATCCTCGTGAAATTAGATCGCGCCAGCCTCGGTGTCAGCTTGGAGGGTCGGACACCGTTTTTAGATCACCGCGTAGTAGAATTAGCTTGGCGCATACCGTTATCAATGAAAATTCGTAACAATAAGGGTAAGTGGCTGTTGCGTCAAATTTTGAATAAATACGTACCTAACAACTTAATCGATCGTCCTAAAACGGGATTTGGGATTCCCATTAAGAGCTGGCTGCGGGGCTCTTTACGGGATTGGGCAGAGGTGCTTCTTGATGAAAAGCGTTTGCAAAGAGAAGGGTTTTTTAATCCCGGGCCGAGTCGCGAAAAGTGGGCAGAACATCTGGCGGGCGATCGCAATTGGCAACACAATTTGTGGAATGTGTTGATGTTCCAGGCATGGTTAGAGGAAAACTCTTAATGCAAAAACGCTATTTGTTCATCCTTCATTTTTGATTGTGATTTACCAATCAACCATCAACGATATCGAAAAACTAATCTAATTCTATGAAAATTCTGCATATTTGTGCGATCGGTGGCACTGCTCAAGCCCTTTTGAAACCTCAGATTGATTACTTATTATCCCGCAATCTATCTGTTGAAGTGACCTGCTATCCCGACTCGTATGTTAAAAAATTACAACAGCAGGGATACACGATTCACCCTATTCCAATAGATCGGTAAATTTCACCATTTCTTAATATTAAAAGTATCTATAGCCTTTCTCAAAAAGATGAGGTACAATAACAGCAGTGTGTAAACCATTTAACAATATTTAACGATGTAACTTGCCCTAACGCAAACTCTATGGCTTTTCCTAATTATTGATAATTAGTAGTTTTGAGAGAACGGAGAATGATTTTAAGTTTTGACCACAGATTTTCAATTGGTGAAAAATCTGGTGAATAAGGTGATAAATATATTAATTTTGCCCCTTTTTTTTCGATCGCTTTTTTCACTTCTTCTCCCAGGTGAATGGGACAATTATCCATCACTACACAAGCACCTTTCCATAGTTTTGACACAAGTTTTCTGATAATAAAAGCTTCAAATGTAATTGCATCAGTTCCGCCTATTAGATTAACCGATGTCAAAATTTTCTTGACTGACATTGCTCCAATTATTGAGACATTTTTGCCACGTTTAGTTGGTTTTAATCCCATGGCTCTTTCACCTTTTAAAGACCTAGCATATAACCTAACCATTGCTAAATTAACTCCCGATTCGTCAATGAATATTAAGTTTTTTAAACTAATCTCTTTAATTGTTTTCCAGAACTCACATCGAAGGATTTGAACTCGCTCCGTGCCTTTGCCTGAAGGGAAGAGAGTTTTTTTTTGACAGTAATGTCTAAGAGTTTTATCATTCTTCCTATTGTTGCTCTACTAACGGAAAATCCAATTCTCCCATAAAGTAAATAACGGAGTTCTTCAAGAGTTGCATCATTATTTCCTTCAATCAATTCCGCTCCCGATGAGTAGTTGCTCTGCATTCAGTTTGCCTTTGACTCCACATCGGTCTGTTCTCGGAGTAATGTTTTTTGTTTCACGATATTGTTTAAGCAATTTTTGTACAAAACGAGCGGGATACAGAAAAACGCTTAGCTATTGCTTTTTGTGAAATGGGTTCAGCATGATAAGTATCAAGGATTTTTTGCCTAAAATCAATCGAATAAGCTTTCATCTTTAACAATGTATGAAGTTTGGTACAAGTAAACGTGTTGTGAGTCAAGCAGATCGTGCTGTCAAAAAATGCTATTATGTGTAGTATCGCTTTCGCGTGGCTTTACTGAACCATGTAATTATAGTTCATTTGCTCTGATTTTCTCTGTTTGATCCTCACGAGTGAGTGTCAGTAACATGATACCTCATCTTTCTGAGAAAGGCTATATGTTCTGGTTAATTAAATCCAAAAGCATCAGTACGACCTCGTTCACGTACATACTCCCATTGCTGCGGTCTTGGGGCGGATAGCTGCTAAAATAGCTGGGGTAAAACGCATCGTTTACACTTCCCACGGCTTGCCTTTTCACGATCGCTCTTGCCCCAAAGAATATAGGTTCTACCGACCTAGTATGTAAAACTAACTAGCAAAATGCCAATGTAAGAAGCTCCTAAGAATAAAGTTGTCAAAATTTCTAAACCCATAGGCTTTTCTTTTGATGATCTTTAATTTGTTATTAATTCCTTCCACAACTCCTTGAGTAGTCCTCCGATCAAAATACGCAATACAATAATTTCTCCAATCCACCTAATAATTGTCCCACAGCTTTTGGGGAGAACGAAAATTGCATTTTTTAACCAATCACTTAAACTCAATAATCCTTCTACCCAATCTTTTGGAGATTCAAAAATTTGTCTAAACTCTTCTTTCATTTGAGGCATTTTTTGTAATGTAGGAGCAACTTTTTTGACTAATTCTAACTGAGATTTTTCGATTTCGGTGAGAGCCTCTTCATTTTTTAGTAGAACATATTTACTTGTTTTTATTCCGGATAGTATTCGCGATTTTTCCGAGTTATTTTTTAAGACATCGGCGGCTTTCTTAATTTTTTTTCTAGCTTGATCTAATTCTTCATTTACTTGCTTCATAACATGAAATCTATCGGCCACAACTTCTGCTTCTGGCATTAAAGCTTCAGAGACATTTTTATAAGGCTTCCACATATCTATACTGACTTCTTCTATTTGTTCTAAAACTTCTTCTCCCAAGGCTTCTAGGTATTTTTTTATTTCCACTTGAGTTCGATTCTTGACCATTCCTACTATAATTTTTTTATCGATATCTACTAAAACTACACAATAATTTTTCTGTCCTTAAAGAGAGCAATTTCATCAATTCCTAGCCTTTTTAATCCTGATGGTTTTTGTCCGGTCAATTCCTTTCCCCATTCTTTTAACATGGTTTCTATTTCTTGTTCGCTAACTCCATTCCTTTGAGCCACATTTTTGATATCGCTTTCTAATAATTCTGACAAAATATTTTTTTTCAACCTCTCTGTATAGGTTCTAGTTTTTTTAACAAATTCTAAGTCTTCACTAAATTTTTTTGGGCAACTTTCACACCTCATCTGACGGCGATTTACTTGTAAATATACTTTTTGTTCTCCAAACGGCAAATCCCTCACTACATAATAATGATTTTGATGGAGTTTATCAGTTTTCTGACCACAGTCTGGACAAATGGCTTTTTTGTTGTTATTATCTAAGTAAATCGTGATTCCTATATTTTCAATAATCTGATAACTTTTGACTGTCACTCCCTCAATATTAAGGAGTTTGGTCATTAGATGAAGTTGAGGATTGGAAGCCATAGGTATAAGTTTTATTTTAATTTTTCTAAAATCTAAGTTTATTAGACCACAAAAAGCCCTGTAAGTCAATATATAATTGCTTTGCCAACGCCTAAGTTTTAGATTTTATAGTTAATTTTTATAAAAATTATTAACTTTTTTACATACTAGGTTCGGTAGAGCCAAATTTGTTTAAGTCCCGCTAACCGCGGTCTGACCGAAAATATAAAATTATCTAACCGCTAAACTCTCAGCCATTTCAACATAATTGGATTCTTGTCATAGCGGTATGTCAAACCGTCCCTAGTAGTGATAGAACCTCCTTTACTTGCCTTACTTCTGATAGTGCTAATGGAATAGTTAGTTAATTCACTTATTTCCTTATGAGAAAGCCCTTCACTTGTGATTGTTTCCGTCAATATTTGTGATTGGCTTTGCGACTCATTATTAGGCGTGCTTTGAATATTTATTGTTTTTTGATTTCGATATTCTTGCACTGTCAAAAGTTGCCAACTAGAATCTTGTGACAGTTCTAAAACCCATTGATGATAATTAAATAGACTTTCTCTATGCCCAACACTAATAAATGTTGTTTTCGTTGCTTGTAACTGTTGATATAAACTTCCTTCATTCTTCAAATCTAAGGCACTTGTTGCTTCATCTAATATAGTAAACCTTGGATTAGTCACCAACAGGCGTGCGAAAGCCAGGCGTTGTTGTTCTCCCAAGGATAATATATCCTCCCAAGGAACTTCAGTATCAAAACCTTCAACTCGACTTAGCAAGTTTTGTAGGTTTACTTGTTGCAAAACTTCTTCGAGTTCTGCGTCGGTCAATTGACGATTAGTTTTAGGATAAAGCAACTGTTCACGCAAAGTTCCCAGAATTATATAAGGACGTTGGGGTAAGAATAAGACTTCTTTCAGGGGAGGTCGCACCAAACGACCAGTTCCTGCATTCCATAACCCAGCGATCGCTCTCAGTAGAGAACTTTTACCTCTACCACTAGGGCCGACAATTAATAAGCCTTCTCCAGGTTGAACAGAAACAGACAAATTTTCTACAATTACCTGTTCATAGTTGGGTGTTTGTAAAGTAACATTCTCAAAAGAAAATTTATTTTCTTCTATTGTTTTAATAGTATTGACATTTTCTGGCTGTTTACTTACTTTTTCTAAAGCATTTGAAAATTCAGATAAACGCTCAACGTAACTAGAAAATTGTCCAGCAGTTCCAAATTGATTAATTAATTCTCCCAAAGCAATAGCAAATAGATTACAAGCTAAAGCTGCTTGTCCAAGTTGTCCAAAATCAATTTCATTTTTAATATATAAGGGTGCAAGTACTAAAAAGGGAAATATTTGGATAATAGATTGATACCCTCTATTAAAAAATTCTAAACTTCTTTCCCAACCTATCTTGCGTTCCGTATTCTTGATAAGATTAATAAATCGCCGTGCAAGTATATTTGATTCTTGGCTTTCTCCTTGAAAAAAAGCTATGGATTCGGCGTGATTACGCACGTGTGTTAAGGCATAACTGTAGTCAGCTTTAAATGAGAGTTCCTCTTGATTAATTTTAGATAATTCTTGATTTAAGTAAATAGCAATTAAATTGCCTATAAACGTATAACCAATCAGAATCAACGCAATATTTTGGGAAATTGTCCAGACAATTACTAAAAAAGTAATCATTTCTAGAACTTTTTCCAAAAAAGTAGCTGAAAAGTTTAAAGCATTAGTAGTGACAGGTTCAATTTCTTGTGATAATCGCTGATCTGGGTTATCAACATCTGTTTGAAAATTAATTTTATAATAAGCTCGATTGCTTAAATACTTATCTAAAATCTGATTATTAAGCCATTTATACCAATCAAGCGCAATTTGTTTTCTGACAAATTTAGAAACTCCTGCTAAAAGCGTTAGGCAGACAAGTACAACAATATTTGTTATTAAAATATTGATAAATTTAGAATAATCTTTGTCTTCAATTAGACTATCAACCAAATAGCGATTAACGAAGCTATTATAAGCAGTTGTACTTACAAGACCGATTATTAGTAATATCAGGAAAATCAGTGTTACCCAGCTACGAATAACATCTGAGAATGCTCTTGCTCCTGGCTTGGTTGGATACCAGTAAGGCCCGGCGACAATTTTGACATCGCCCCAAAATTGAATAAAATCTGAAAAAGGATTTTTGGTGGGTTGGGCTTGAATAACTTGGGTTGGCATATTTTAAAAATCAACTGAATATTTTGCTCATTAGAACCAATAAGTGTTGTGACTACAACAGGGTTACACCACCATCCACAGGTAAAATAACCCCTGTGATATAAGGGTTTGTCATCAAACTCAACACTGCTTGCGCCAGTTCTTCTGGTTGTCCAAGATGCTGAACAGGTAAGGATGCTTCGGCCCACTTTGACAGATCCGCTTGCTCGGACTCACTTTGATAAGTCAATACGCTTGTATCCTCTACTATTCCAGGAGCGATCGCATTCACTCGAATTGGTGAGAGTTCTAAGGCTAACGTGCGTCCAAATACAGCGACAGCAGCATTTGCGGCAGCTATGACTGAAATACCACCCATTTTTGAAGGTTTAGAGATAGTGACACTTGATGTCAAGGTAATTGAGCCGTCAGTAGCTATATTTTTTACCGCTGCACGAACAGCATAGAAAGTTGCCCAGAATTTTTCCATTCCGCTTTGAGCAATTTGTGTCGTCATCTGGGCTAAAAGTGATCTCTGCATATTTCTGTCTGGTACAGCCGTCACAACTAAATGATCGAACTTACCGACTTTCTCAAATAGAGCATCGATTGAAGCCTCGTTTAAGATGTCAACGTCGATCGCTTCCAAGTCAAAAGACACCAAATCCTTGAGTTGATGTAATTTGTCTCGAGAGGGGCCTGATACTACCACCGATGCTCCCAGTTCAAATGTTTTAGTGGCGATCGCTAGGTCAATCCCTGAGCTTGCGCCAATGATTATTACTTTCTTACCTGATAGCGACTGAAACATTTAATTACCCCATAATTAGTCATTACCCATTATATCATCAAAAGGGAAAAGGAGAACTCTCTCTCCCTCTGCTCCCTCATTTTTTGAGTTGACTTCTACTTCTGTAACAAAGCCAAAAAGCAGAAAAATTCCTTATTGCAACTTCGCCCAAATACCTTCGCAGCGTTCCATAATTAAAGCCTGAAAAATTGATTGAGTTGATGGGTGAATATCTACTTTATATAGATAGAAAATACCTGTAAGGCTTTTCAAATTTAACTCTCTGCGAGTCAGAGATAATGCTTGTGCGCGATGGAGTTCCACCGCTTGGAGTAAACCAGGATAACTTAAATTACGTAAAGCTAATTGACCATTTTTAGTCACATATACAGCATCATTTTGAAACAGATGTTCTAAGCTGATTAAACTAGCATACACATCGGTATCCTTTTCTAAACCTCCTAAACGGTGAGCATCTAAACCAAAGCGAATACAGAAATTGACGGCTACTAATTTTCCAGCTTCTTGGGCAGGTAAAGTACAAGCAGCAAACTCAAACCCCAAACTATCAGATCGCCATTCCTCTACACCAGCATAAGAATAGTTTTGAAAAATGTTGTGCTTAACTTTGACATCAAATCCTAAGCCACTTGCATGCCCTGCTTCATGAACTTGAGTATCTACGTGACGATAGCGTTCACTATTGATTTCATCCTCTAGGGGGCCTAGTAGTAAACTAGCTGTTTCGTATTCAAATACTTTTTGAATACATTCGTAGCTAGAGCCTAAAAAACGTCGTCGCTGCTCTTTTGCATTGTTTAATGCTGGGCCACGAACACTGTTAGGAAAAGACCATCCATTCGGGACGATAAAGGCTTCACCACTTTCACCTTTGATATTACCACAACTAGCAATTTCTGTAAAAGAAAGGTTGATCGCGATTGGTTGATTCAATTGGCCAAATTTTTCCCGAATCAGATTTTCTAATTGTTCAATAGATGGCTCTTGATTACTGTGTATCTTCCCGTAAATTGCACTTAAAGCCAGATTAGGTCGAGATTTGCGATTTATTTGGTACGGTGCAACAATTAGGAAATACCCGTTTTTACCAATAAAATCCATATTGATAAAATCTTCAGATAAGATACTCCAATCGTTATTTTCTAGAGCATCTGCCGTCTTTGATAGCCAAGCTTGAGGAAGTTCACTAGAGTTTAGCGCCTGTTGACGCAGTCTTTTGACAGATCTGGCAATTTCATTTTGCTCAATATCTTGGATTATTTGTTTAGTTAATTCCTGTTCGTCTACATTAATTTTTGTCATTGTTTAATTTTGTTATTTGATTTCTTAAGTAGCCATTATTTTTTCTATTGCTACGCTAAAGTGAAAACCTCTAATTTTAGATTAAATAACTAGTTTTTTAGCTGAGACTAGCAAATAATCGATAGATGAAGAACTTAGTAAACTATCTATAGCATCTACATTTAATTGATAGGTTTGTTCATCTATCTCACCTACTTTAAATTCATCTTTAAGTGAATATTTTAAATGTCGGAAATGTGTTAACCAGCACTCATCCGTTACCGTCAGCAATTCTAATAGTTGAAAACCTGCCTGTTGGAAAATATTTTTATACTTGTTAATATCTTTATTTGGGATAATATTTTCTTGAGGAACACTCCAATCACCGAAATGCTTTGTATGTTCAAAGATCATATCAGCAAGAATGAGCTGTCCCCCTGGCTTTAATACACGCCAAGCCTCTTTAAGAAATTGCTCTCTGGTATCAAAGTAGAAAGCTGCTTCCACACAGATGATGTTATCAAATGATTCAACCTCAAATTCCATTTGTGTAGCATCCATGCAAATGAACTTGCACTCTGGTACATTAACTGTGCATCTTTCGATTTGTTGGGGCGAAATATTAATGCCAACAATATCATGATGCGAATAATACTTAAGTAAATAATTAGTAGTTGCTCCTAAACCGCAGCCTACATCAAGGATATTTCCCTTCTTTTGGGGAATAAATTCTAAAAGTTTTTCCATCAGGTTAAAACAGGCTGACTGCTGATTTTGAGTATCCGAGAGCCAATAACCTACATTAAAAAACTCTTCTTGTCCGTATAACTTTCTAGCCACCTGATTGAGAATTAAATTGTCAAAGTTGCTGATATATTCGCTTTTATCCATTTTTTTTGTTACGTTTTTATGAGTCATTAGTTTTTCTCCTTTATATCCTCTTTCCCATTTTTACTCTCTACTTTCGTGCTTGCTCAATGCAAGTTTTCAATCGTTCAGCTAAAACCTGAACGTAGGGTTCAGCCATAAGCGTGAAATGATTACCTGGGACAAAATGAACATCTACTGGGTTGCAAGAAAAATTACACCAGCCCATAGTTGAGTCTTGTGAAATTTCAGAATAAGTCTTAAAATATAAATCACTATCAGACTCTTGTGCAAATACTTTTTCAGTTCTTAGCAGTGTAATTTGAGCCGGATAAATGTGTTGTGGTAAATATTCAATTAGAGATAGAGAGTTGCTTTTATTAACTTGCATCATATTTTTTAGATGCTTGGTTTCAGCATTAGGAGGGAAGATATTAACCATTTTCAAATGCTGTAAAACGTATTTAAGTTGCTCCTCTTCAGGTAAAGATTTGATGGTATCGTAAGAAACCTCTATCTCTATTGCTAAGGAAATTTCTACTGCTTGGATAAACTCAACTAGCCAGTTAGCATTATCCCAATCCATATACTCCATAAGTATTGGCTTTTCTTTAGCAGTCGGAGCAGCAGTGTCAATCATGACAAGTAAAGCCACTTCATGTCCCTGATGAACTAACTGACTAGCCATTTCAAAAGCGACTCTACCACCAAAGGAATGCCCTCCTAAAAAGTATGGCCCTTGGGGCTGAACAGTTTGCATTGCTCGAATATATTTACCAGCTATATCTTCAATGCGGATAACTGGCTCTAATGTTTCATCTAGATAATTTGCTTGAAAACCGTACAAAGGTTGGTCAGAACCTAAATAACGCCCTAAGTGGTACAAGTAAAAAGGCTGGTTACTGGCTCCAGGAACGCAAAAGAAAGGTAACTTTGAACCGTTAGGTTGAATTGCTACCAAACAAGACGAATTTGAGCTATCCGATTCTTGCTGCACAATTGTTGCCAACTGTTCAACAGTTGGATTTTGGAAAAAGGTAGTTAAGGGGATATCTTTACCAAACTGCTGATGAATTTGAGTCCTTAAGTAAGGAGCTAAAAGGGAATGACCACCCAAGTCAAAAAAGTTATCTTGTACTCCCACCTTGTCAAGCTGAAGAATTTTTGACCAAATTTGTACCAGTTGTAGTTCTATGTGGTTACGTGGTTGAACAAATTTGTCCAAGTCACTGGTGTTGGAAGGTGCTTTTAAGGCACGGCGGTCTATTTTGCCGTTAGGAGTTAATGGTAAAGACTCTAGAACAACGAAAGCGTTTGGGATCATGTATCCTGGCAGTTTAGTGGCAAGAAACTGACGCAGTTCGGTGGTTGTGGGTATCTGGTGTTGGTTCGGCACCACGTAGGCGACTAAGTACTTCTCACCAGGGATATCTTCGCAAGCAATCACACAATTGGCTTGCACATTACTGTGTTGGTTGAGCGCGGCTTCAATTTCCCCCAACTCAATGCGGAAGCCCCGAATCTTGACTTGGTTATCAATACGTCCTAAGTATTCGATATTGCAATCTGGTAGATAACGTACTAAATCCCCAGTTTTGTAAAGTCGAGAATCGGCTTCATCAGTAAATGGATTGGGGATAAATTTTTCATTAGTTAACTCACTTCGGTTGAGATAACCTCTTGCCAATCCCGCACCACCAATGAATAACTCTCCCGGCACACCTATCGGTACTGGTTGTAAATACTCGTCTAAAATGTAGACTTGCGTATTCGCTATCGGTCGCCCAATCGTGACTGCGTTGCTAGAGCCTTTTTCTATCAAGCTAAATGTTGAGTAAGTCGTGTCTTCTGAAGGCCCATACAGATTAAACACACGCTCAACTTGACTATGTTGATAAATTTGCTGCACCAGTTGATTTTGCAGAGCTTCTCCAGCTAAGTTCACTGTGCATACCTGCTGAGGTAAATTATGCTCTCGAATTAACGCAGCAATGGCAGAAGGAACAGTATTAATCAGTGTGACTTGATTAGCCGCACTCATCGTCGATAAGTGCAAAGCATTTTGCGCTAAGATGACTTTTCCACCAACGCACAGCGTGACAAATAACTCAAACACTGATAGGTCAAAACAGATGGAGGTAGAAGCTAATACACCTGCCAGTTGTTTTGGTGTAAACACCCCTTTTGCCCAACTCACTAAAGCAACTGGACTATGATGCTCGATGGCTACTGCCTTTGGTCTACCTGTGGAGCCGGAGGTATACAGTACGTAGGCTAGGTTTGATGGTTTTACTTCGCTGGCAACCCCATCTTCTCTGGCTGGAGTCAGATTTTGGCTATCATTATCCAAATAGACCAGGTGAGCTTGATACTGGGGCAGTCGCTCTACTAGATGCTGTTGCGTCAGTAATACTTTTACTTGAGCATCTTCTAGCATGAAGCGCAAACGCTCAGTCGGATACTCAGGGTCAAGTGGCACATATGCACCGCCTGCTTTGAGAATCCCCAACAGTCCCACAATCATGTCGATTGAGCGTTCTACACAAATGCCAACCAGCACATCTGCACCTACACCCAAGCACTTGAGGTTGTGCGCTAAACAGCTAGCTCGACAATTTAGTTCATGGTAGGTTAGTTGTTGATTTTCCCAGACTACTGCTACTGCATCTGGGCTACGTTTTACCTGTTCTTCAAACAACTGATGAATACACTTATCTTGGGGATAGTCCGCTTGGGTATCGTTCCACTCAACTAACAGTTGATGACGTTCTGCTGGACTCAACAGGGGTAATTCAGAAATTCGCGCTTGTGGATTTGCGACAATTGCTTGGAGTAAAGTTTGAAAATGTTGGGCTAGACGAGTAATAGTATTCGCCTCAAATAAATCAGTTTTGTAACACCAAACGCCCTCTAAACCTCCAGGAACTTCCCAGTAGTTTACTTCCAAGTCAAACCTAGCCCTAACACCAATTGGTAAGGGCATATTCTGAATATTTAACCCTGACAAATTCCCAGAAGACAGGGGCGCATTTTGCAGAGAAAACATCACCTGCACCAAGGGATTACGGCTCAAATCCCTCTCAGGCTGTAGCTTTTCTACCAACATTTCAAAAGGTAGGTCTTGGTGAGCATAGGCTGACAAGGTTGTTTGCCGCACTTGTGCCAAACATTCAGCAAAGCTGGGATTGTTAGAAAGATTGCCTCTTAATGCTAGGGTATTAGCAAAAAATCCCATTAACTGCTCGATTTGGGGGCTATTGCGGTTGGCGATGGGCGAACCAACAATAATATCTGGCTGACCAGTATAACGAGAAATTAAGACTAAAAACGCTGCCAGTAGAGTCATAAATAACGTTGCGTCTGACTGCTGGCTTAAGTGCTGGAGGCGTTGCGTGAGTTCTCGATCGAGCACAAGAGACTTAGCTGCACCCTGGAAAGTCTGAATTGGGGGGCGCGGTTTATCGGTGGGTAGTTCTAGTACGGGAGGAACACCCGCTAACTGTTTTTGCCAGTAATTAACTTGACGTTCTAGAACTTCGCCGGTTAACCACTGGCGCTGCCAAAAGGCAAAGTCGGCATACTGGATGGATAATTCGGGTAGTGGGTTGGGCAATCCTTGGGTAAAGGCTGCATATAGTTGAGATAGCTCACCGAAGAAGATGTTTAAAGACCAACCATCATAGATAATGTGGTGCATCTTCAATAAGAGTACATACTCCTTGAGACTTAGTTGGAGTAGGGTGAATTGTACTAAAGGCCCAAACGCCAAATTGAAGGGCGCAGACGCTTGGGACTCGGCAATTTGCTGAATCTCGGTAGTTTGTTCATCGGCTGACAACCCCTGCAAGTCGTGGATAGATAAATTTAAGGTAGTGGCAGGGGCAATTTTCTGGATAGGTTTCCCGTCTACAGTCGGAAAAGTGGTTCTCAAGATTTCATGACGGCGGACAAGTTCATTCAGGCTTTGTTCCAGTGCCACTATATTAAGTGCACCGTCTAGCCGCAGTGCCTCCAACATATTGTAAGAATCATTGTCTGGTGAAAGCTGCTGGACAAACCAGAGTCGCTGTTGGGCAAAAGATAGCGGTAATTCACAATCCCGTGGCACAGGTTGAATGACAAGTTGCTCGGAGACTTTAGCTTGTTTGGCTTCTTGTAATAAGGAAATAATTTCTGTTTTGCGTTTGGCTATTTCCTGGCGTAGTGTTGGAGTTAAAGCACCTTCAGGCGCATGACAACGCAAGCGATCGCCATCTGTCTCTAGGTTAATACTCAAATTTTTGAGTTGACAAATAAATTCAAATGTGCTCTTCATCGCTTAAAAGTCCACTACTTCACCACTAACTGCTGAATCTCCAAGAGCCCAATCCATTACTTCCAGGTAAGATGCAAGTCCGGCTACAGTGGGAAACTCAAATATCTTTTGCACAGATAGACCAAATCCCAAAGCTGAGTTAATTCGTGACATCACTTGAGTAGCTAACAGGGAATGTCCGCCTAGTTCAAAGAAATTATCTTTAACACCAATGCGTTCAGTTCCTAAAACTTCGCTCCAAATTTGCACCAGTTGAGCTTCTAGAGGTGTGCGGGGTGAAACAAAGCCAGTAGCAAGATTTCTCGTAGCCGTATCCGGTGCAGGTAGGGCGCGACGATCAACTTTGCCATTGGGTGTCAAGGGCATGGCTTTGAGGAGAACAAAAGCTTGGGGAACCATATAGTTAGGTAGCTTCTGTTGGATCAAAGAGCGCACTTGCGGGACTAATTTCTGAACAATCTTACCATATAGGGGATTGTTGGTGTACTCAGTCCAGAGTTTAGCACTAATGGACGAACTATCCCAGAAGGCGGCTTTGTATGCTTGATTGCGGCAGAAAACCACATCATAAGAACCATCTTGACTACTTTCCCACCAACTCAGTTGGACTGTGTAGCTGAGTTCCTGGCCCAACTGGTAAAACTGTTCGGGGTTAATGCCAACTGTGGACTGTTGTGCTAGTAGTTGCCGTAGTTGCCCCACAGTTTCGACGGCTGGGGGATTTTCCCACCATTGCCAAATCTGTAGTGCTTCCTGCACCCGTTTATTAGGTACACCCCTAATTCCCAAAATTTCTGGCTGTCGGGTGAGTAGTTGATTTTCAATTTGTTTTAATGACAGTCCGTCTAGTTGCCAGTTTAACCAAGGAACTACCGTAACTTCGGCTTCGCTCAGTACAGGTGTTTGGATCTCAGTATTTATATGCAGGGTAACATCATAGCGGAATTGGGTTAACTCGTTTTGGGCGTTACCGCGCTTGGGCTGAATCTCTACCCAAGTAATTTGGGGAAAACGTTGTTTCAGGGCGATAAAGAAACCAGGATCAATCAGTAATTCTTCTTCAGCAGCCACACTAGAATTTACCTGCTGTTGCCATTGCTCAATCGTTCTCTCGAACGAGGCTTGGGACAACTGCACGGCGACATGGAATGCTTTCAACAGAGGCAAGGAGCGCACATCACCCATGAAGATTTTACCTTGTTGGGCAATAGCAGCGATCGCGCCTTCAATTACCTGCAACAGATAGTCCACGCTGGGGAAGTACTGGACGACAGAGTTGATTACTACAGTATCAAACTCTCCTTGGGGGATACCATCAAAGTTATCTGCCGTTCGTTGTAGCAGACGCACATTATCTAAACCTGATAATGTTTTACACATCTGCTGGACGTGTTGTAGAGCAGCACTGGAATAATCAACTCCCCAATATTCCTTACTCTTGGGAGCTACGCGAGATAAGAGTAACCCCGTACCACAACCAATTTCTAATACTCGCTGTGGTGACAGAGACAGGATGCGGTTGACTGTATTCTCAACCCACTCGCGCATTTCCCAATCTGGGATGGCAAGCTTTGTATAACTACTGTTCCAACCACTGATATTAAAAGTTAGGTCATCGGCAGTTGTTTGCGGTTGTCCGTAAGCTTGTTCATAGAGCATTTGCCAGTTACTGACGTACTCACTCTCCCATTGAGTTAACTGTTGAGGTAAGACATTGTTTTTCAACGCAGGCACTAAGTAAGCTACTAGCTGTTTATCACCAGTCTTATCAACTTTGGCAACAACTATACCTTCCTGTACTAAGGGGTGTTGAGTCAAAACATTTTCAATTTCCCCTAACTCAATACGGAAACCACGAATCTTAACTTGGTTGTCGATGCGTCCCAGGTATTCGATGTTACCATCTGGTTGATAACGAGCTAAGTCACCCGTTTTGTAAAGTCGGGAATGCGGTTTATCGCTAAAGGGATTAGAAATAAATTTCTCTTGTGTTAATTCCCATCGGTTGAGATAACCTCTGGCTAACCCCACACCACCAATGTGTATTTCTCCCAGCACACCAACGGGAACTGGTTGTAAATGCGAATCTAAAATGTAGATTTGTGTGTTGGCAATGGGACGACCAATAGTAACTTTTTCATCTTCAGGATTACATTTGGCAATTGTGGCGCAGACGGAGGCTTCTGTCGGGCCATAAGCGTTGAAGAAGTTTCTGCCAACAGACCATTGTTTGATGAGTTCAGATGAACACGCTTCACCAGCGACAATGATTGTTTGCAGATTGGGAAGTTCTTCATTTGGCAAGACTGTTAATGCCGATGGTGGTAAGGTGACATGGGTAATACCATAGCTGCGTAAGCTCTCAACTAACGGTGTACCCGGCATGATTGCGTCTTTTGTTGTCAGGTAAAGTGTTGCCCCTGACCCTAAAGTCATCAAAATTTCGGATATGCAGGCATCAAAACTGAAGGAGGCAAACTGAAGAACGCGATGATTAGACTGCACTCCAAAAGCCTGAATCTGTTCCAGAGCTAGGTTATACAATCCCCTATGCTCAACCATCACACCTTTAGGTTTACCTGTGGAACCGGAAGTGTAAATTACATTCGCTAGATGGGAAACTGTGACTTCAATAGTCAGGTTATTTGGGTTGTTCCCGGCAATTTGTGACCAAATTTCATCTATAAAGACCAGTTTTGCTTGATGCTGAGGTAGTTGATCTAGCAGTCGTTCTTGGGTCAGCAGTACCCCAACTTGTGTGTCTTCTAACATAAAGCTGAGGCGATCGCTAGGATACTCTGGATCAAGGGGTACATAAGCACCACCTGCTTTGAGAATCGCTAATAACCCTATGACTATTAAGGGCGATCGCTCGACACACAACCCCACAAGTACGTCTGCTCCCACACCCAAAGATTGTAAGTAATGGGCTAACTGATTTGCTCGACTATTTAACTGGTGGTAAGTCAGTTGTTGATTCTCAAATACTACCGCCACTGCGTCAGGGGTACGTGCTACCTGCTCCTGAAACAACTGATGAATACACTTATCTTGGGGATAATCTACAAAAGTATCGTTCCAGTCTACTAACGATTGATGACGTTCTGACTGGGTAAGCAAGGGGATTAATGCTACTGGCTGTTGGGGAGTGTCAACAATTGCCTCTAATAAAGTCACAAAATGCTGCATCATCTGGGCAATAGTCGCCGCATCAAATAAATCACGGTTGTAAGAGCAGAAGCCCCCAAGCCCTTCTGGTGTATCCCATAAGTAAACTTCCAGGTCAAGCCGCACTGAATCTAGTCCCGAAGCCATCCCTTCAACTGTTAAACCAGGTAGTTCCAAAGGCGCAGAGGGAGCATTCTGGAGGGCAAACACCACCTGTACCAAAGGATTGCGATCTAAGTTCCGCTCTACTTGCAATTCTTCGACTAACATCTCGAAGGGCAAATCCTGATGGTCGTAAGCCTCTTGAGTTACCCGTCGCGCCTGCGCCAGTAAAGCTTCAAAAGTTGGTTCTTGGGATAAATCGAATCTCAGTGCTAAGCTATTGACAAAAAAGCCAATTAACCCTTCTATTTCTGTGCGGTTGCGATTGGCGATCGGTGAACCAACTACCAAATCTGTTTGTCCACTGTAGCGAGACATTAACACTACAAAACCCGCTAGCAATGTCATAAATAGCGTACTTCCAGACTCTTGAGAGAGCTTTTTCAGCTGTTGCGTTAGGTTGGCGTCTAATTGCAGTCTTTCTGTACCACCTCGGAAAGTCTGTATAGCTGGGCGGGGGCGGTCTGTGGGTAGTTCTAACAGAGGTGGCGCACCTGTTAATTGTTGCTTCCAGTAGCTTAACTGACGCTCTAGCACTTGATTTGTCAGCCATTGACGCTGCCACACAGCAAAGTCGGCATACTGTATGGGTAACTCTGGTAAAGTTATAGGATTAGCTGTGGCGATCGCTCGATAATAGGCTGATAATTCACTAATGAATACGCCCACTGACCAACCATCAGCTGCAATATGGTGAATTGCGAATGCCAATACATACTCGTTTTGAGCCACTTGCCACAGCTTGACTCGTAGCACAGAACCATTAGCCAGGTCAAAAGGTTTGCAGGCTTCTTCCGCCACCAGTTGCTCAACTTGTTTGATGGGGTCTGGCAAATTCTGTAAATCGATTACTGGTAAGGTGAAGGTTATATAGGGGTCTATTACCTGTACTGGCTTACTATCCTTGATCTCAAAGCGGGTCCGCAGAGGTTCATGGCGTTGCACGATCGCCGCAAAAGCTTGTTCCAAAGCTTTAACATTGAGTTGCCCCATCAAACGCACAGCTAAATCTATTGTATAAGCACCGCTTTCACCTTCTAACTGATTGACAAACCACAACCTTTCCTGCGCCCATGACAGGGGTATGTCTGCATTTCTGGAAACAGGTAGAATCGGCGTTACTGTTAGACTAGAACCAGTTTCTAGCTGACTGGAAATTACTTCACTTAACTGAGCAACTGTTGGTGATTCAAACAGAGAACGCAACGGCAACGAAATTTGCAAAGCTTGCTGTAAGCGAGAAATTACCTGAGTAGCTAATAGGGAATGTCCCCCTAGTTCAAAGAAATTATCATCAATACCTACCTGCTCTACTTTTAAAACTTGCGCCCAAATTTGTGCCACCATTTCTTCGGTCGGGGTGCGTGGGGCTACATAATCTTTTTGTTCGCTGTGTAAATCTGGTGCGGGTAGGGCGCTGCGGTCTATTTTTCCATTTGGTGTTAGTGGTAAAGACTCCAGGATGACAAAAGCCTGGGGCATCATGTAAAGCGGCAGATGATTCAATAAGTATTGGCGTAGGTGGCTAGTTGTCGGTATCTGCTGTGAATAGATGACAACGTAGGCGATTAGGCGTTTATCCCCAGGAGTATCTTCGCGGAGGATAACACAAGATGCTTGTACATCAGGATGTTGGTTAAGTACGGCTTCGATTTCTCCCGACTCAATACGGAGACCCCGAATTTTTACCTGATGATCGATGCGTCCAAGGTATTCGATATTACCATCCGGTAAATAGCGTGCTAAATCCCCCGTTTTGTATAATTTTGAATTTTGAATTTTGAATTTTGAATTATTGAAGGGATTAGGGATAAATTTCTCTTGTGTCAACTCTGAACGGTTGAGGTAGCCTTGTGCTAATCCTACACCGCCAATGTGCAGTTCTCCCGGTACACCAATCGGTACTGGTTGTAAGTGCGAGTCTAAGATGTAGATTTGTGTATTGGCTATGGGACGACCGATAGATATTTTCTCATCTTCAGGATTGCATTTGCCAATCGTTGCACAGACCGTAGTTTCGGTTGGGCCATAAGCATTGAAGAAGTTTCTACCAACAGACCATTGTTTAATCAGTTCAGGAGAACAAGCCTCACCAGCAACAATAATTGTTTGCAGTGCTGGAAGTTCCTCAGGAGGCAGAACGAAGAGTGCTGATGGTGGTAGGGTGACATGAGTGATAGCGTAATCGCGTAATCGCTCAAGTAAGGGCTTACCAGGTGCTAAGGAGTCTTTTGTACCTAAGTAAAGTGTTGCCCCTGACCCCAAAGCCATGATGATTTCCCAAATAGAAGCATCAAAACTCAGGGAGGCAAACTGGAGAATGCGACTATCTGAGTCTACACCAAAGGTTTGAATTTGAGCTTGGGATAGGTTAACAAATCCGGTATGCTTAACCATCACCCCTTTAGGCTTACCTGTAGAGCCGCTCGTGTAAATCACGTTAGCTAAATGATCGGACGTTACGACTCCAATCAAGTTATCCTGATTTTTTTCGTCTATTTGTGACCAGATATCATCCAAACAGACAAGCCGCACTTGATGCTGGGGTAGTTTATTTAGGAGTTGCTTTTGGATCAGTAGTACGCCAAGTTGAGCATCTTCGAGCATAAATTGTAAACGCTCTTGGGGATACTCAGGGTCAAGTGGCACATAAGCTCCACCTGCTTTGAGAATAGCAAGCAGTGCCACTAGCATTTCTAAAGAACGCTCTACACACAACCCCACCAGTACATCGGCTCCTACGCCTAAAGAGCGTAGATAGTGCGCCAATTGATTAGCACGACAATTCAATTCATGGTAGGTCAGTTGTTTATTGTCAAACACTACTGCTACTGCATCCGGTGTACGCTCTACCTGTTCCTCAAACAATTGATGAATACACTTATCCTGGGGATAATCTGCCTGTGTGTCATTCCAGTCGATTAATAATTGCTGCTGCTCAACTGTTGTCAATAATGGTAATTGGGAAATGCGCTCTTGGGGATTTGCCACAATTGCTTCCAGCAGTGTGACAAAATGACCAGCCATCCGTTCAATAGTACCTGCATCAAACAAGTCAGTATTGTATTCCCAAACTCCCGCTAATCCAGTGTCAGTGTTGCCCATTGCCAAAGTCAAATCAAACTTGGCAGTTACACCTGCTGTTGATATGTGACTGAGAGTTAGCCCCGTCATTTCTACTTCAGACTTGGGTGCATTCTGAAGGATAAACGCCACTTGGAACAGTGGTGTATGGCTGAGGTTGCGTTCTGGCTGTAATGCTTCCACCAGCATTTCAAAGGGCAAGTCCTGATGAGCGTATGCGCCTAAAGCTACTTCCCGAACACGACCCAGTAAATCATAAAAACTGGGATTTGCAGATAAATCACTCCGCATCACTAAGGTATTGGCAAAAAAGCCAATTAACCCTTCTATTTCGCTGCGATTACGGTTAGCAATTGGTGTACCCACCAAAATATCTGATTGTCCCGTGTAGCGGTAAAGCAGAGTATCATAAGCTGCTAACAGCGTCATGAACAAAGTTGCCCCTTGTTGCTGAGTTAGTTGTGTCAGCCTTTCGGTTAACTGGGGTGAAAGTTCAAACTTTTGGTGTGCGCCAGCGAAAGTCTGTACTGCCCCTCTGGGTCGGTCTGTGGGCAGTGCTAATAAAGCTGGTGCCTCTTTGAGGTGTTCTTGCCAGTAATCCAGTTGGCTTTGCAGTACATCGCCTTGCAACCACTGTCTCTGCCATAGTGCAAAGTCTGCATACTGAATTGGTAGTGGTGGTAAAGTGGTTGGCTGACCTTGAGCGTAAGCATTGTACAACGCTGTTAATTCTTGGACAAACACACCCATTGACCAGTCATCAGAGACAATGTGGTGCATACACACTAACAAGATGTGTTCTGCCTCATTTAGCACTAGTAACGTCGCCCGGATTAATGGTTGCGTTGCTAGGTCAAATGGTTGCAAAGCTTGTTGTTGCGCTAGTTGCTGTACAGCTATTTCTTGCTCGTTTGCAGGCAGATGTTGTAAGTCAACAACGGAAACTTGCCAATCTGTGTGTGTTTGAATAATTTGCCTTGCTTCTCCATCAACGGTGATGAAGTTAGTGCGTAAGGCTTCGTGACGCTGAATAATTTCTTGCAAGCTTTGTTCTAAGGCAGCTTGATTCAGTCTTCCTACCAGACGCAAAGCTTCGGGAATGTTATATAATGCACTATTTGGCTGTAACTGTTCTAAAAACCACAAACGCTGTTGAGCGAATGACAGTGATAATTCCGCATCCTTTGCTCTTGGCAAGATGGGTGGAGAAGTTAGTTCTAAATTTTGTGGCTGCAATTGCCCAATCAAATCCGCCAATGCGGCAACTGTTGCTGCTGCAAAAATGCTACGTAATGGTAGTTCTATTTTGAAAATGTTGCGGATGCGGGAAACCAGTTGTGTTGCTAGTAGGGAGTGTCCCCCCAGTTCAAAGAAGTTATCATGAATCCCTACCTGCTCTAGTTTCAGCACTTGCGCCCAAATTTCTGCCAGGGTTTCTTCTGTGGGGGTGCGCGGTGCAACATAGTTGTCTATTTGTTCACTCTGTAAATTTGGTGCGGGTAGGGCGCGGCGGTCTACTTTGCGGTGTGCTGTGAGTGGTAGTGACTCCAGCGCGACGAAAGTGCTTGGAACCATGTAAAGCGGCAGACGATTGGAAATGAACTGGCGCAGTTCGCTAATTGCGGGGATCTCTTGGGCATAAGGTACTATGTATGCGACTAGGCGTTTATCCCCAGGAGTATCTTCTCGGAGGATGACACAAGATGTCTGCACATCGGGATGTTGGTTGAGTACGGCTTCGATTTCTCCCAACTCGATACGGAAGCCCCGGACTTTCACTTGATTGTCGATGCGCCCAAAGCACTCGATGTTGCCATTGGGTAAGTAGCGTGCCAAATCCCCGGTTTTGTAGATGCGATCGCATTTGGGATCTTTGAATTGGTTGGGGAGAAATTTTTCCTGGGTCAATTCTGGGCGGTTGAAATAGCCTCTTGCTAAACGCACACCCCCAATGTGCAGTTCGCCTCTGATACCAACGGGTACTGGCTGAAGATTACGGTCAAGGATGTAGATTTGCGTATTGGCGATGGGACGCCCAATGAGGACTGTATTAGTTTTGCCTGATTCGGGATGTAGTAGATCGTGGACTACGGCTGTTACCGATGCTTCAGTGGGGCCGTAGACATTCAGACAAGTGATGCGATCGCCTACTAACTCCCGCCACATGGTAACAGTTTCCGGTAGCACTGCATCTCCACCAACAGCTACTAAGCGCAAACATTGTGGCACAGTGGCATAGGATTGAGCTACCGCCACTGTCCATTCATGCCAATAGGCTGGAGTGATATTTAAGACAGTCAGCTTTTGTTGTTCAATAAATTCGGCCAGATTGGCAAAGTCAGGGAACATTTGCATCGGTCTGATCACCACGGTTCCACCTTTATACCAAGTGGGGAAGATTTCTTCTGCCGCCACATCAAAGCCAAGGGAAGCAAATTGCAAGACGCGATCGCTGCTAGTCAGACCAAATACTTCACTAATGGCACTACTATGATTCACCAAAGCCGCATGAGTCAGCATCACACCTTTGGGTTTGCCAGTAGACCCAGAAGTATACAACAGACAAGCTAAGTTTTCTGGTTTTGCTCCACTCACCAAATTTTCTTGACTTTGAGAGTTAAGTGTCTCAGATTCCGCATCTAAGACGATGACTTTTACCCCTTGGACTGGCAACGAATCAAGCAATTTCTGCTGGGTGATTAGTATGGCAACTTGTGAGTCTTGGGATATATCAGCCAATCGCTGCTGGGGATAATCAGGGTCTAGAGGAACATAACCGCCGCCAGCTTTGAGGACAGCTAACAATGTCACGATGATGGAGAGCGATCGCTCTAAATAAATCCCCACTAAAACCTCGGGTTCCACACCCAAAGATTGTAGGTAATGTGCTAATTGATTCGCTTGGGTGTTTAACTCTTGATAAGTCAGTTGTTCATTGTCAAACACCACTGCAACAGCATCAGGTGTCAGTTCTGCTTGCTGCTCAAATAATTGATGGAGACATTTATCAAAGGGATAATCAGCTTGAGTATCATTCCACTCAACAAGTAACTGCTGTTGCTCAAATGCCGTCAATAAAGGCAATTGAGCAATCCGTTCTTGGGGATTAACCACAACTGCTTCCAACAGAGTTATAAGATGACCAGTCATCCGCTCGATGGTGCTACGGTCAAACAAGTCAGTGTTGTACTCCCACACGCCCAGCAGTCCAGTAGGAGTATTCTGCATGGCTAAAGTCAAATCAAATTTTGCCATTGCAGTTTCTATTGGCAACGAACTGACAGTTAACCCAGCCAACTCTACGGTTGATAAGGGGTCATTTTGCAGCAGAAAATCCACCTGAAATAGTGGTGCATGGCTGAGGTCTCGTTCTGGCTGCAATGCTTCTACCAACATTTCAAAAGGCAATTCCTGATGAGCATAGGCATCCATTGCCATTTCCCGAACACGACCCAGTAATTCGTTAAAGCTGGGATTGCCTGATAAATCAGTCCGCAAAACTAAAGTATTGACAAAAAAGCCAATTAACCCTTCTATTTCAGAGCGATCGCGGTTAGCAATTGGTGTACCCACCAAAATATCCGCTACACCTGTGTAACGGTAAAGCAATGTATCAAATGCTGCCAACAAGGTCATAAAGAGGGTACAACCTTGCTGTTGACTGAGTTTAGTCAGTTTCTGAGTTAACTCAACAGAGAGGGCAAACTCTTGATGTGCGCCTGCAAATGTTTGCACTGCCCCTCTAGGTCGGTCTGTGGGAAGCGGTAATAAAGTGGGTGCGTCTTTGAGTTGTTTTTGCCAGTAGTCCAATTGACTTTGAAGTACATCACCTTGCAACCACTGTCTCTGCCAAATGGCGAAATCTGCATACTGAATCGGTAGTGGTGCTAAAGTGGCTGGCTGACCTTGAGCGTAAGCGTTATACAAAGCTGTTAATTCTGGGACAAACACACCTATTGACCAGGCATCAGAGACAATGTGGTGCATACACATTAATAAGATGTGTTCTGTCTCTGACAGTACCAGTAAAGTCGCCCTAACTAATGCTTGGCTTACTAGGTCAAAGGGTTGCAAAGCTTGCTGTTGCGTTAATTCCTGTACAGCTATTTCTTGCTCGTTTGCAGGCAGATGTTGCAAATCAACAAGTGATACTGTCCAAGGTATATCTTCCTGTTTCCTAATAATTTGTCTTGCTTCTCCATCAATAGCGATGAAGTTGGTGCGTAAAGCTTCGTGACGCTGAATGATTTGTTGCAAGCTTTGTTGTAGCGCAACTTGATGCAAAGTTCCTACTAGACGCAACGCAAAAGGGATATTGTATAAAGCACTGTTTGGATCGAACTGGTCTAAAAACCATAAACGCTGTTGAGTGAACGACAGTGGTATTTCTTCTACATTCTCTGCTCTTGGTAAAATGGGTGGTGCAGACAGTTCTAAGTCCTGTTTCTGCAACTGCTCAATTGATTGCGCTAATTCACCAACTGTGGCTGTGGCAAACAACTCACGCAATGGTAGTTCTACTTGGAAAATCTTGCGGATACGTGAAACTAATTGCGTTGCTAGTAGTGAGTGTCCCCCCAGTTCAAAGAAGTTATCATGAATCCCCACTTGCTCTACTTTCAGGATTTGCTCCCAAATTTGTGTCAGCATTTCCTCAATGGGCCTGCGTGGAGCAACATATTTACCTATGCTGCTTTGTAAATCTGGCATAGGTAGGACACGACGGTCTAACTTACCGTTAGAAGTCAGGGGTAGAGCTTCCAGAATGACGAAAGCATTGGGAACCATGTAATCTGGTAATTTAGCTTTCAGGAATTGCCGTAATTGGCTGGTTGTGAGTATCACCTGTTTTTGCGGCACCACATAAGCGACTAAGCGTTTCTGTCCAGGGATATCTTCACGGGTAATTACACAAGATGCCTGCACATCTTCATGTTGACTGAATAAGGCTTCAATTTCTCCCAACTCAATGCGGAAGCCCCGAATTTTTACTTGATTATCGATGCGCCCTAAGTATTCAATGTTGCCATCTGGTAAATAACGGGCTAAATCTCCAGTTTTATAGAGACGGGAATGCGGTTCATCGCTAAAAGGGTTGGGGATGAATTTCTTTTGTGTTAACTCTTTTTGGTTGAGATAGCCTCGCGCTAGACCAATACCACCGATGTAAATTTCGCCAATCACGCCAATAGGAATCAACTGCATCTGGTCGTCTAGCAGAAAAATTTCTGTATTTTGTACTGGTTTGCCAATTGGCGTGTTTCTGTTACCAATACTTTGAAACTGAAGCGGGTATAAGGTTGAACAAATAGTTGTTTCTGTGGGTCCATAACCATTAATGATGCACAGATCAGGAATTCGCTGACTCAGCGATATTAACAGCTGCTCTTGAATTGGTTCTACTCCTACCAGCAATCTCTGCAATGAAAGCTTGTTGGGTATTTTTGAGAGCCTAGCCAAAAAATCCTTGAGCATGAAAGGTGGAATGTAGGCACTACAGATTTGCTGGGAATCCAACCAATTGGTGAATGTGATGGTATCAAGACGTGCGAGTTCTGGAACGATGTATAGTGACGCTCCCGCTAATAACGCTGAAAAGATTTCATAGATCGAGACATCGAAACTTATACTAGTCCATAAACTACAGCGATCGCCGACACTTAAAGGTTTTTTTGTTTGAAAATCTGTATACAGGTTAACAACGCTAACATGATTAACTAAAACGCCCTTAGGTTTTCCTGTAGAACCAGAAGTGTAGATGACGTATGCCAGATTATCAGGTATTACAGAGTTTTTTGGGTTTGATTTACTGTTTTGAGCTATTTTTTCCCAATCGGTGTCTAAGTAGATGTTACACGCCTGATGTTCAGGAACCAACTCTACTAATGGTTGCTGGGTCAGCAGCACTTTAACTTGAGCATCTTCTAGCATAAAGTGTAAACGTTCAGTTGGATATTCTGGGTCAAGTGGCAGATATGCACCGCCTACCTTGAGAATGCCCAACAGTCCCACAACCATTTCTAAGGAGCGCTCTACACAAATCCCTACTAGCTCATCAGCTACCACACCCAAAGACCGCAAATAGTGCGCCAACTGGTTAGCACGACAATTCAATTGCTGGTAGGTAATTTGTTCATTTTCAAACACCACCGCTACTGCATCGGGGGTGCGTTCTACCTGCTCCTCAAACAATTGATGGATACACTTATCCTGGGGATAGTCTGCTTGAGTATCATTCCACTCCACTAACAATTGATGTTGCTCAGGTTGTGTCAGCAAAGGCAATTGGGAAATGCGCTGTTGTGGATTCGCGACAATGGATTCTAGGAGTGTCACAAAATGACCCGCCAACCGCTCAATAGTGCCTGCGTCAAACAAGTCAGTGTTGTACTCCCACACACCTACCAGTCCGGTAGCAGTGTTCTCCATTCCCAAAGTCAAATCAAACTTGGCAGTTGTACTTTTTTCCTTGAGTAGATTGACAATTAACCCAGTTAACTCTAATTCAGACACAGGGGCATTCTCCAGCACAAACATCACCTGGAACAGTGGCGTATGGCTCAGATTTCGTTCAGGCTGCAATGCTTCCACCAGCATTTCAAAAGGCAAATTCTGATGAGCGTAAGCATCCATTGCCATTTTCCGAACGCGACCTAATAATTCGCTAAAACTGGGATTACCTGCCAAGTCGGTACGCATGACTAAAGTATTGACAAAAAAGCCAATTAACCCTTCTATTTCAATGCGATCGCGGTTAGCAATTGGTGTCCCTACCAAAATGTCTGTTTGTTCTGTGTAGCGATACAGTAGGGTATCAAATGCAGCTAACAGCGTCATAAATAGAGTACAACCTTGCTGCTGACTCAGTTGTGTCAGTTTTTGGGTGAGTTCCAAAGAAAGCGCAAATTCTTGACGTGCGCCACCGAAGGTTTGCACCGCAGGTCTAGGTCGGTCTGTGGGAAGCGGTAATAAAGCTGGTGCGTCCTTCAGTTGTTTTTGCCAATAATTCAATTGGCTTTGCAATACATCCCCTTGCAACCACTGTCTCTGCCATAGTGCAAAGTCTGCATACTGAATCGGCAGTGGTAATAAATTGGGTGATTTATCTTGAGCATAAGCATCGTACAGCGCCGCTAATTCTTTGACAAACACACCCATTGACCAACCGTCTGAGACAATGTGGTGCATGGACACTAACAATACGTTTTCTGTATTATTCAGCACCAGTAACTTCGCTCTAAATAATGCTTGATTTGCTAGGTCAAAGGGTTGAATAGCGTGTTCTTGCGCTAGTTGCTGTACAGCTATTTCTTGTTCGTTTGCAGGTAAATGTTGCAAGTCAAAAACAGAAACTTGCCAGTCTGCTTGTGTTTGAATGATTTGTAAAGCTTGTCCATCAACGGTGATGAAGTTGGTGCGTAAAGCTTCGTGACGCTCAACGATTGCTTGTAAGCTTTGTTCTAGGGCAGGAACTTTGAGAGTTCCTGTTAGACGCAAAGCAACATGGATATTGTAAAAGGGGCTATTCGGCTCAAATTGGTCTAAAAACCATAAACGCTGTTGAGCAAATGACAGTGGTAGTTCTACATTCTCCGTTCGTTTGAGGATGGGCACAGAAGTCAGGGCGATATCTTGTTGTTGCAACTGCTGGAGCGATCGCCCTAATTGAGCTACTGTGGCATTAGTAAATAACTCACGCAATGGTAGTTCCACTTTGAAAAGGTTGCGAATGCGAGAAACCAATTGCGTCGCTAGTAGGGAATGTCCCCCTAATTCAAAGAAGTTATCATGAATCCCTACCTGCTCTATTTTCAGCACTTGTGCCCAAATTTGTGTCAGCATTTCCTCAATGGGCGTGCGTGGGGCAACAAATTTTTCTAGTTGTGTGCTGTCTAAGTCTGGTTTTGGTAGGGCGCGGCGATCAATTTTTCCGTTAGAGGTAAGAGGTAAAGATTCCAGCAACACGAAGGCGTTGGGTATCATGTAGCTTGGCAGTTGGTTGCCCAGGAACTGGCGTAATTCTTGGATTGTGGTAGATTGTTCCGGCTTTGGCACTACGTAAGCAACTAAACGTTTGTCCCCCGGTTCATCCTCTCTGATAATCACCAGGTTTTCCCAAACGGCTGGGTGTTGCGCCAGCAATCCCTCAACTTCTCCCAACTCAATACGGAAGCCGCGAATCTTGACTTGGTTATCGATGCGTCCTAAATACTCTAACTCGCCATTAGGTAAATAACGAGCTAAGTCACCTGTTCTATATAATCTACTCCCTTCTACCTCCGCAAAAGGATTAGAGATAAACCGTTGTTGAGTCAATTCAGGACGATTCAAATAGCCACGAGTCACCCCAGCACCACCGACGTACATCTCACCCCTGACACCAATCGGTACTGGCTGTAAATTTTGATCTAGCAGATATACCTGTAGGTCAGGAATCGGGCGGCCAATGACACTAGCCGTATCATGCAAATCAGCTTTGCTCAAGGGACGATAGGTAACGTGTACGGTAGTTTCTGTAATCCCGTACATATTCACTAACTGGGGTGAGGAGTCGCCATGTCGGTCAAACCAAGGCTGCAAACTCGACAGTTCTAAGGCTTCCCCACCAAAAATTACCAAGCGTAAGCTTAAGTCGTTAGCAGTTCCTATAGATTGTTCGGCTTGAATTAACTGGCGGAAGGCTGAAGGTGTTTGATTGAGAACAGTGACTTGTTCTTGACACAATAACTCATAAAATGATTCGGGCGATCGCGTAACCAGATATGGCACTACTACCAATCGTCCACCATACAGCAATGCACCCCATATTTCCCAAACAGAGAAGTCGAAGGCGTAGGAGTGGAACATTGTCCACACATCATCTTGATTGAACTTATACCAAGCGTCTGTCGCTGCAAACAGACGCACTACGTTAGAGTGGTTGACTAAAACACCCTTGGGCTTACCTGTAGAACCTGAAGTGTAAATGACATAAGCCAGATTATCAGGTGTTGCGGTGTTTTCCAGGTTGGTCTTGCACTCTTGAGCAATTTTTTTCCAATCGGCATCTATGCAAACGACACGCGCTTGATGTTGAGGAAGAGACTCTACTAATTGCTGTTGAGTTAACAGCACGGACACTTGAGCATCTTCTAACATAAAGCTCAAACGCTCTTGGGGATATTCAGAATCAAGCGGCACATAAGCACCACCTGCCTTGAGAATACCCAGTATGCCTACAATCATTTCTAGTGAACGTTCCACACAAATACCCACCAGCGCATCGGCTTTCACTCCCAATGAGCGCAAGTAATGTGCCAAATGATTAGCTTGGGTGTTCAACTGTTGATAAGTCAGTTGTTGATTGCCAAACGTCACCGCCACAGCATTAGGAGTAAGTGCTACCTGCTCCTCAAACAACTTATGAATACACTTATCCTGAGAATAGTCCGCTTGAGTATTGTTCCATTCAACTAATAACTGCTGTTCCTCAGATGCTGTCAGTATTGGCAATTGAGAAATACGCTGACTAGGATTAGCAACAATACCTTCAAGCAATGTTTGGAAATGACCCAACATTCGAGCGATCGCTGCATCATAAAATCGACTAATATCGTAGCTAATCTTCACCTCTAATTGCTCACTAGGGAGAGCGATTACTGTTAGAGGATAATTAGTTTTTTGAGAAACCTGAATAGTTTCTATGTCGAAACTATTATTGTCTCTGAGAGCAGCATCAACTGGAAGATTTTCAAATACAACAATGCTGTCAAATAAAGATGTACCTCTGGGTATTTCACTCCAGCCTTGAATCTCTGCCAAGGAACTATATGAGTATTGGTCAGACTCAAGTAGCTGTGCTTGTAAATCTTTAATTAAAGCCAGGACTTGGGTTTCTGCTGCAACTTGAAATCGCATTGGTAAGGTGTTGATAAATAGTCCCACCATTGATTCAATACCAACAATAGATGGATCCCGGCCAGATACAGTTGCACCAAAAACTACATCTGTTTCTTGGCTGTAGCGAGACAGTAACAAACCCCAAGTTGCTTGCACCAAATTATTGAGAGTCAAGCGATGTTGTCGAACAAAAGACTGGAGTGTGGCTGTTGCTGACAATGTGAACTGAATTTTTTGTTCACCGTAGCTGACACTACTACTTTCTTGGTTTGGTAACAGTTTCTCTACTGTCAAAGGAGTGGGTGCAGTAAAACCTTGAAGTTTTTGTTTCCAGAATTCTTCAGCTTGTTTTTGATCCTGTTGCTGTAGCCAAGCAATATAGTTGCGATAGTTGACAGCGGGTTGATAATGGAAAGTTTTCTCCTGAGAAATTTCTTGATAAACGCTCAAGAGGTCTTTAATTACCAAAGATAAAGACCAACCATCAAGTAATAAATGATGACTACTCCAAACAAATTGATAAGTATTCCTGTCCAATTGGATCAGATGTAGGCGCATCAATGGAGCTTGAGACAATTGCAAGCCCTTTTGTCGATCCAAATCCAGAAAAACTTTTAATTGCTGTTGCTGTTCCTGTGGAGTTAACTTTTGCCAGTCATAGGTTTCAACAGCAACCTGAACCTGTCGATATACTACTTGCACAGGCTGGTTCAAAGACTCCCAAATAAAAGCTGTGCGGAAAATGGAATACCTTTCTACTAATTTCTGCCAAGCTTGCTCGAAGGTTGATACATCCAAATTTCCCTTCAAAGTGCAACTGAATTGGACAAAATATATGTCTGAGTTTTGATCGTACAAACTATGAAACAGCATCCCCTGTTGCATCGGAGATAGAGGATAAATATCTTCTATATTTTGTCTGTTTGTTCTGTTAAGTTCTGATTTCATAGATTTTCTAATATTTGTTCTAGTTCTAATTGGTTTATTTGTACTAATGGAAAATCGTTAGGAGTATAGTTATCAGTTTCCAAAGAAGAACAATTGACCAACCCTTGCTCTGTTTGGCTCTCCCTGATTGTACCTGCCACCGGGGCTAATTCGGCGATAGTTTGATGGGTAAATAATTGCTTGGGAGTCAGTAGCAATCCCGCTTGCCTTGCTCTAATGATGATTTGAATACTGAGGATAGAATCGCCCCCGAGTTCAAAGAAGTTATCATATATACCTACTTGCTCTACTTTCAACACTTGTGACCAAATTTGTGCCAGCATTTCTTCGGTGAGAGTGCGAGGCGCGACAAATTGGTCTTTGGGTTGGCTGTGTAAATCTGGTTTTGGCAGTGCGCGGCAGTCTACTTTACCGTTGGGCATTAGTGGTAGAGACTCTAAGACCACAAACGCCTGGGGAATCATGTACTCTGGAAGTTTTGCTTTTAGGGAGTGACGCAGTTCACTCATTGTTAATATCACTTGTAGATATGGTACTACGTAAGCGACCAACTGCTTCTGTCTTGGGGTATCTTCGCGGGCAATTACACAAGATGTATGCACATCGCTATGTTGGTTGAGTATGGCTTCAATTTCTCCCAACTCAATGCGGAATCCCCGAATTTTTACCTGACTATCAATACGTCCCAGGTATTCAATTGTGCCATCTGGTAAATAACGTGCTAAGTCCCCAGTTTTATACAGTCTACTCTTTGCGGTCTCCTCAAATGGATTTGGGATAAATTTTTCTTTTGTCAACTCAGGAAGGTTGAGGTAGCCTCTGGCTAATCCTACACCGCCAATGTGCAGTTCTCCAGGTACACCAATGGGTAATGGTTGCAGATACTCGTCTAAAATGTAGGTTTGCGTATTGGCTATTGGACGGCCGATGGGAACAACTTGCCGCTCAATTCCTTCCTTGCAAGTCCAGAAGGTCGCATCAATACAAGCTTCCGTCGGCCCATAGAGATTGTGCAAGTTCACATTGAGATTATTTAACACTCTCATTTGCAAAACAACAGGTAAAGCTTCACCGCCGCAGAAGATGTTTTTCAGGGAATGACAAGTTTCGAGTCCTCCCTGTTCTATAAGTATTTGTAACAAAGATGGTACAAATTGAACAGTAGTGACCTGCTGTTGATAAATTAACTCTAACAGGTAAGCAGGATCAGCATGACCTCCTGGTTGAGCTAATAGTAACTGTCCGCCTACTAACAAAGGAGCGTAAAATTCCCAAACTGAGGCATCAAAGCTAAAGGGAGTTTTCTGTAGCACTTTGTCTTCTTCAGTCAGAGGGAATGTTGATTGCATCCAAAACATATGGTTGCAAAGGTTGCGGTGAGAAAGCATCACTCCCTTTGGCTGACCTGTAGAACCAGAAGTATAAATCACATAAGCTAAGTTATCTGCTTGTACTTGAGCGATACCTACGTTAAGCTGGGCTAATGCATTTTCCTGGCTCGACTGAGAAATTACTGCCCAATCAGTATCTAAACATACAACCTGTGCTTGATGCTGGGGCAACTTCTTCAGGGCTTGCTGCTGTGTCAGCAGCACTCTTACTTGAGCATCTTCTAGCATAAAGCTCAAGCGTTCAGTAGGATAATCTGGGTCAAGTGGGACGTATGCACCACCTGCTTTGAGTATCCCCAGTATGCCTATCACCATTTCTAAGGAACGCTCTACACACAACCCCACCAGCACATCCACCCCCACACCCAAAGACTTCAAGTAGTGCGCCAATTGATTAGCGCGAGTATTCAACTGGCGGTAGGTAAGTTGTTGATTTTCAAATACCACCGCTACTGCATTTGGTGTATTCTCTACCTGTTCCTCAAACAATTGATGGATACACTTATCTAGCGGATAGTTCGCCTGAGTATTGTTCCACTCAACTAACAGTTGATGTTGTTCAACTTCTGTCAGCAGAGGTAATTTTGAAATTTGCTGCTGTGGGTTAGCAACAATACCTTCCAGCAAAGTCTCAAAATGCCTTGCCATGCGCTTGATTGTCGTAGCCTCAAACAAGTCAGTATTGTATTGCCAACAGGGTTCGACAACTCCCTTAGCTTCTCTCACCATTAAACTCAAATCTTGGTTTGCACCTCTTTGTCCAAGCAAGTATGGCTCCATCTGAAGCACTTCTTCTTGAATGTGCGATGGATTCCCTTTTGGTTCACACCAACCTTGAGCTTGCCAAGTAAAACTAACTTGACACAAAGGAGGACGGCTAGGATCTCGCTGTTGCTCAAGCTGTTCAGCTAACAGAGAAAAAGGATAATCTTGATGCTTTTGAGCTTCTCTAACTGTCTTGCTGACTTGGACAAGAAGTTCGTTGAATGTGGCATTTTCCCTGATAGCAACTCGTAAAACGGTCAGGTTGACGAAGTAGCCAACAATTTCTTTAAACTCTTTGCCCCATCGACCTCTCATTGGACTACCTACGAGAATGTCTTGTTGATTGGTGTAGCGATAAAGTAGGACGTAAAATGCTGTGAGCAGAATCTGGTAAGGGCTTGTTCCAGAGGCTACAGCTAGATGTTTGAGTTTTTGATTTAGCTGTTCATCTAGCTGTTTAATATAAGAAGCTCCTCGATAAGTCTGTACTGGAGGGCGGGGTTTATCGGTGAGCAAATTTAAAATTGGTAATTCCCCAGCTAATTGCTTTTGCCAGTATTGCCACTGTTTCTCTCCCCTAGAACTGGATAACATTTCTGATTGCCAGTGGATAAAATCTATATAAGATTTATTCTTGGTAAAAAAATCATTTGCTGTCTCTGTGTGTTCTTGACTAACTTGTGTAATTTCGATAGTATACAAATCCCGAAACTCGCTAAGTAGTAAATCAAAAGACCACATATCACCTGCAATGTGGTGCATTGTTAGCACAAGAATATGTTCTTGGGCGGACAGACTAAATAAATTTACCCTCAGAACTGCATCTTTTTCTAAGTTAAAAGGGCAGTCAGTTATGGCAAATATTTTCTCTTTTAAGTGGTTTTCGCTCCAATTGCTGGCATCTGTTACTTCAACATTTAACTTTTGGTGTTGATTAACTTGCTGAACAGGTTTACCTTCATGAGTAGTATATGTATTTTTAAGAAGAGGATGGCTTTCAAGAATTTTTTCCCATACCCTCTTGACAACACTAATATTTAAATAAAAATTAATTTTTGCCGTAATAAATATATTATAAGCAACATTCTCTGGAGCAATTTGCTGGATCAACCACATTGCTTCTTGTCCAGAGGAGAGCGGATAACTTGTTTCTACAATCTGGTTCATTAGTTTCCTAAAAATCGTTGGAATTTTTGCTTAAAAATTATATACAATCTTTATGAACAAAGATGTGTTCTTATTATTTAACATTTTTCAAATGTTAACCTACTATCAGATAGTAATACCAATAGTTTTAAGTAATCTCCAAATTGAGTGCAGATTAGGACGAGGGACAATTATCTAAGAGACTAAATCAGAGTTTTATGAAAGCCAACAAAATCTAGGTCTAAAAAATAGAAAAACACTATCTCATTCTGATAATGAGCTTGGCTCACTAGTCTAGACAAATTAACAATCTTGCAAAGTAAGGAAGCGCTCATTACTATAATGCCTTTTCCCAGTATTGTCAAGTATTTTGATCTCTTCATACGCTTTTCTTCTCATCTACACTTTAGAGGATGTTTGAGAAATCCAGATGTGGGGTCGTGGCAGCGTAAGGACAAAAAAAGCTCTCACCGAATTAGGCTGTCAAAAGACGTTAACTAGACAACCGTATGAGAGCCACCGTCTTATCCTACCCGACCGACCTGAGCGATGCTCAATGGGAACTGCTTTCGGATCTGCTACAGCCCGCTTCCATCGCTGGGACGATCGCGCCAAGTAGATCTGCGAGCCGTGGTCAACGCCATCTTCTACCTGGTAGCGGCGGGCTGTGCCTGGCGACTGTTGCCCCATGACTTTCCCCACTGGAAAACGGTGTATCACTATTTGCGGCAGTGGCGCTGGGACGGCACATGGGAGCGGATACATCAGCGCTTGGTGGAGTGGGTACGAGTCATGGACGGGCGGCAAGCCACTCAAGGTGCCACCAGCTTGGATTCGCAATCGGTCAAGACGGCTACCCCTGCGTCGATGGAGGTGGGCTATGACGGGGGCAAAAAGGTGAAGGGACGCGCCACCTCATGGTCGATACGTTAGGGCTGGTGCTGATGGTGGTGGTGACGGCTGCTCATATCAGTGACCCGCAAGGGGCGCGGTTGCTATTTGCCCGCCTCGCCAAAGTCCCCCAACGCACCCGTCGTCTGCTGCACATTTGGGTGGATGGCACTTTGGCGAGGGGTGGACTTGATAAAGTGGACAATGGAGTGCGATTCGTTCTCTCTAAATCAGGACTTACGCATGAACGCTATAGCAACCGCCAAGGCGGTTATGGCGTAAACTGGGAATAGTATTTTTTGTTGCGGAGCGATCGCACGACTCATGCCCAAACCCTATAGCTATGACCTACGTCAAAAAGTCATTCAAGCCATCAAGCTAGATGGCTTAAAGATTTACGAGGCAAGTATACTGTTTAACATCAGTCGCTCTTGCGATCAGCTTATGGTTGAAGCGACAAACGCAAACAGGAGACTTTCTAGCGTTGCCTAATAAGCCAAACGGTAATGGTCATAAAATTACTGATTGGGAGAAATTTCGTGAATTTGCCAAGACGAATGGGGATAAAACTCAAGTTGAAATGGCCTCACTTTGGGATGGGGAAATTAGCGATCGCACGATTTCACGAGCCTTGAAAAAAATTGGTTTTACTCGAAAAAAAAGACCTACGGCTACCGGGAGCGGGATGAAGTCAAACGGCAGGCTTTTGTAACCGAATTGTCCACCATTCCTTCGGCTCAGATTGTCTATGTTGATGAATCTGGCATGGATAATAGAAACCAGTATGATTATGGTTGGAACGAACAGGGGCAACGCTTTCATGCACTCAAATCTGGGCGACGTGAAGGTAGGGTAAATATGATTGCTGCTCTCTGTAACCAAAAATTGCTCGCCCCTTTTACCGTCGTTGGAGCGTGTAATCGAACAGTTTTTGAGCTTTGGCTAGAAACAAGTTTACTGCCAACACTTGTGACAGGACAGGTGGTGGTGATGGATAATGCCACGTTTCATAAAGGTGGTCGAATTGAGGAATTGATTCAAAGTGTAGGGTGTAGATTGTTGTATTTACCGCCGTACTCCCCTGATTTGAACAGAATTGAACAATGCTGGTCTTGGCCGGGGAGTCGCATCCGCAAACAATTAGATCGGGAGAGATTGTTTACGTGATGCGGTCGAGGATGTCCTACGCCTTGCGTCCTAACCGCCTTGGCGGTTGCTATATATGTAGCGTTTGGCTTAAGAGAGAAGGCTCAGCCTTTCGGACTACAGCTTTAAAACCCACGCTCATCAACCCCAGGAAATTGAAATATAAAAGCCAAAACTAGACCAAGGTCATCTTAAGAGTGGGGGTTTGTAGTTCCCGACTTAAATAGTCTGATAACAGTCCTTGTTTATCGTTGATAGATAGTCAAATTCATCTGATTAGCGGGGTCTTTTAACCTCAGCCAGACTAGAATAGCGCACCCAATATGATTTCTTTGAATCCGGGCTTTTCTACACTGGCACTTGGAAACTCCAGTCAGTTGTTTCAGTTCTCTGTGAAACTCCTCAATTTTCCATCGATTGGCGCATAAATCTTCAGGACTTACACACGAACGCTATATATAGCGTACCCTCTTCCCAGACTAACTAGAGCGATTCCTGACGCTACCCCTGGCTAGAAAATCGCTTGAACTATTGCTAGATTTTATATTTTTTATTTTTTTTTTAAGATTTTTTTCTAGATGGAGGGGAATTAAGAGAAAAGCTTGGCTGTCAAATAGCATCCGAGCCAAAAAATCTATTGCGTATGAAATTTACTACGCTTGACTACTGTTAATATTTACTATTCTGTCAAATTAATTATACGATGACCAATCTGGCTGACCATCTCAAGCGGTGCAGCCACGATAGTATTAATTTATTATTAAAAACTGAAAAAATCACTTCCCCGATGCTTTGGAAGCAAGTTAAGCTGACTATCCAAACTGATGAAGGAGGTTATCTTTTATTTGACGACACAGTTATTGATAAAAGATTTGCCACTAAAATCGAGCTGACTCGCCGACAATATAGTGGAAACGAAAAACGGGTAATTCGGGGGATTGGTCTAGTTACTTGCATCTATGTCAATCCAAAAAAAGGGCTTTTTTGGATTGTGGATTACCGCATTTATGACCCTGATGGAGACAGAAAGACTAAACTAGACCATGTAGAAGATATGCTCAAAGGTATAGTTGATCACAAGCAATTGCCTTTTGGGAGCGTCTTGATGGATAGTTGGTATGCTACAAAAGATCTGGGGGGGTAACAACCAGGCTGAAACAAAGAGGGAGTAAGGATTGAGCCAATGTGTGCTAAAAAAAAATACGCAGCAAAATTGTTATACGCTTCCCTATCCAAAAAATAATGATACCAACATTCTACCGCATTCATTTAGAAAAAAAACTAACGTTAGCTCAGTTTAAGCTGATTGAAATCTTGTTACCGGTGATACAATCCGAAAAACAAATCAGATTAGAACGCCTCTCCCGCGTATTTCCCTCTCTAATTACCAGCGAAAGTCGGCGACGTAAGTTACAAAGATTTTTGGATTTGCCCAACTTAACTATTTCATTAATTTGGTTCCCATTAATTACTTATTGGTTGACAACTTATTGTCGTGTTGGTAGTCGTTTATCAATTGCAATTGACCGCAGCCAATGGGGGCATATTAATCTTTTTATGGTTAGCCTAATCTGGGAAAAAAGAGCAATTCCATTATACTGGTCGCTGTTGCCAAAATTAGGAAACAGTAACTTGGAGTCACAAATTACAAATTTAGAGCAAATTTTACCATTGTTCTCAGAATATAAAGTTATCGTTTTAGGAGACCGTGAATTTTGTTCTGTTGATTTAGGGAACTGGCTTAAGTCAAAGGGTGTGTCGTTTTGCTTGAGACTCAAAAAGAATCATTGTATCGAAATAGAACATTTAATTTGGCAACGGTTAGATGAATTAGGAATAGTACCAGGAACATCTTTGTATGTTCAAGGAAAAAGAGTGAGAAAAACTCGACCGATCACCGGATTTGAGCTTGCTTGTAAATGGAAAAGAAATTATGGGAAATATCGAGTTAAAGATGCTTGGTTTATTCTCACGGATTTAGGTTCATTGCCAGCAGCAATCAATGCTTATAAGCAGCGGATGGGCATTGAAGAAATGTTCCCTTGACTGTAAAAAAGGAGGCTACGATCTTGAAGGGACTAGCCTCAAAGGAAACAGACTTATTAATATGATTCTCCTGATGACGCTTGCCTACAGTTCGGCAATATTTCAAGGCACTGAATTGAGAAAAAAGCAGGTACAAAAATATGTATCTCGTCGCAAAGAACCAAAGAAAAAATATCGTAGACGGAGTACATTTGGTGTTGGTGTAGATGCCGAAAAGTGGGTTGATTATCTAGAACAATATGCTTTGGAGGTGCAACAGTTAATGAAGTTAACTCCTTCTAAGCGCCGCTTTTATGAACAAGGTCTGAGGGCTGCAACCCTTATTCGGTCTATATCCTAAGCCTCTTTGTCACCCCCCCCAGACAAAAGATTTAATGCTGTTGATTGATAGCTTGGGTAACTTTTACTACTGTCGGCTTAAAAGAAATCAATTAGTTGATGATACAGGAGGGCTATAAAAGTACAAACGAATTGAAGATTTAACGTGGAGTAATGCTGAAAATGAGTCAGGTAAAATTGTAAAGATTTGCATGATTTCCCAAGGTTAACAAAGTGAAATTATTTTGGGTAGTTGCCTCAAACGGTGACACGGAATATGTTGCTACCAACGATATGTCTCAGTTTTCTACGGATGACCTTAAAGATTTATGCGCCAATCGATGGAAAATTGAGGAGTTTCACAGAGAACTGAAACAACTGACTGCAGTTTCCAAGTGCCAGTGTAGAAAAGCCCGGATTCAAAGAAATCATATTGGGTGCGCTATTCTAGTCTGGCTGAGGTTAAAAGACCTCCCCAATCAGATGAATTTGACTATCTATCAACGATAAACAAGGACTGTTATCAGACTATTTAAGTCGGGAACTACAAACCCCCACTCTTAAGATGACCTTGGTCTAGTTTTGGCTTTTATATTTCCATTTCCTGGGGTTGATGAGCGTGGGTTTTAAAGCTGTAGTCCGAAAGGCTGAGCCTTCTCTCTTAAGCCAAACGCTACATATAGCGTTCATGCGTAAGTCCTGGAAGTAATTTATCCGGCCTATTTTTTACCTACGACCCTTTGTTATTTATATTCAAGTAATTTGGAAAAGTCTAATGAATAGAGCGCTAATATTCCAGCCACCTCAGTCGGCAACTTACCTAATTGCCCAGACTTTGATACTGGTGTCAACGCTACTACTAACCAAAGTTTGATTATCTGGACTAAAAATCAGTCCGCTGATATCTGCTGAATGTCCTTCTAAGGTACAGAGTTCTGTTTGAGAGTCGAGTTCCCAAAGCTTGATAATCCCTTGTTCATCGCCACTTGCCAACATTCTGCCATCGGAACTGACGGCAATAGCTGTTACAACACCTGAATGTCCTCCAACTACCGATAGTTCTTGACCTTGGCGTGCATCCCGCAGATGAATGTTACCATCATAATCTCCCATAAAAACTGTCTCCCCATCTGGACGGATAGCCAGCGAGTGAGTACTGTGAGCTGTGTCAATTCTGAACCGCCGAGTGTGTTGCGGCACATCGTTTACTGTCAAACTACCTGGATAAGTCCCTGCCAGTGTTCGACCATCGGCACTCATGGCAAGGAGCTGACTTCCTAAGGACATTTGCCCTAAGTTTCCCAACATTTTGCCCGTCTTGGCATCCCAGTAATAAGTACTACCGCCGTGAGAGCCACTATAGAGAATTTGACCATCGGGACTAAAGACTAAACAAGCAATCTGTTTTCTAGCTTCTTCATAATAAGTCTCTAGAGTGTGTCTGACTTCACCCGTGTCTAAGTCCCAAAGTTTGATAGTTCCATCATAGCTACCGGAGGCGATAATTTGCCCGTTTAGGCTAATCGCAAGAGCAGTCACCGTATGTGTGTGTCCTACCAGCGTCCGCTGTAGCTGACCATTAGTTAAATTCCAAACTTTTATCGTGTCGTCCGAACTTCCACTGATGAGCGTACTACCATCTGGACTCATGGCAATAGCTTCAACGTCGTCTGAATCATTGAAAGTCCGAAGGCATTGAAATGATTGAGATTGCATAAGTTTTTTAACCTACTGGTTTGAGTTGCGTGAGCGATTCAAGTAGCTCTGCACATTTATATTTACATCTATTACCATATTTAAGATTTTGCGCCCTAGTTGGACTGCATTCGTTCCTAAAACTTCGTAATTTTTGTTTTTACCAGCCAAAGCCTCGGCGTCTTCGTCCTTTTTAGCGGAATCTTTCTTAATACCCTTAAGTTCTTTAACCAAGGGTGCTAATTTGTCTACTTTCTCCTTTATCTCCTTACTCGGTGCTAGTTCAAGCGTTTGAGTGGAGATAGTATTTATTGCTAGTAAAATCCTGTCAACGTATTTGGAAGTTTTCCACAGTGCTTTGCCAAAGTTATTCTGAATGTGAGCGATTTGCTCTCCTAGAAAAGCCGTTTGCTCGTTAATTGATGCTAAGTATTGAGCCGTAGGTAACTCAACACCTAAGCCAAGTTGTTGATTGAGGACTACTTGCTCGGCAGAAATAGGAGCCATATAAGCTTCGTTGGCAAAAAACAGTGCTTTGCTTTGCAGTTCTTGCAATTCTAATTTTAATGCATTTACTTGCTTTAAAGCCTCTGTTTTTTGCTCTGCAGTTCGGATTTGAGCGAGGTTTTGCTCGGCTTCTCGGATTAGAGGGAGCTTTTCCTCTATTTGCTGAAGATATTCTTCGTATAGCAAGTTACTTGCCCTCATTTCTACACTAGCTTTATTTTTTGCTAGCTCAGGGTCTTCCTGTCGCAACTGTTCTCGCGCCTGGTCGATTTTGAGGTTGCGCTCGTTGACAAGCTCTGTGTGGAGCTCGCTAGTTTGCTTAAGTCGTTTTTTGTTCAAAATCTTCACATCTTCAGGCACTTGGTCACCCACCAAGCCATTTGCAACATGAGTCCAGTTTGCCTCATTGTCGGGTTGTCTTTCCAAAAATTCCTTCATGTGGACTAGCGACATAACCATAGCTAGCTCATCGAACTCTTCTCCGGCTCCGTAGCTCTTTTTGCTGTCTTGGTACTGTTGTTTCACCGCTGCTATTAACTTACCTTGTATTTTTATAATTTGTCGGCTAACTGAGTTCCAATTCTCCTCTGTTAGCGGAGCCAAACTTATACGAGTTCCCTCACCTCCTAAGTTATTCACTCTGAGAACTAATTCATTAAATTCATTTACCTTATTTTGATCCCGCAGAGAAACTTCCTTAGGTATTTCTGTAAAAATTTCCCCTAAACTATTCACCAACTTCAACTTTCCCCCGTCACCCTTAAAGGCTACCGAGCGCATATGACCAGAGGTGTAAACATTAGTATCGAAGACAATACCTGACTCTAACATCCACTTGTTACGGAAGAGTTTATTAAATTCTCTAACCGCCAAAATTTCCAGCTCTTCGTTCCCAGCTCCAGCAGAAAACGTAATGTCGTAGTCAGATGTTCGGTCATTACTTCCTGCAACGACCATTTCTGTCGGATTATTCCGAACTATTGCGTTTCCTACTACCATATCAAGTTCGTCAAATTGCTCGTTACTCTCATAAACCTGACCAACAATCTTAGAAACTTCCATTACTCGGTATTCAAGGATTTGGTCCATCAAGTTGTGAACGCAAAGGTAGTTTTCCTTGACCTGATTCCAGCTTCCGGCAGATATAACTAATCGCTCTTTTTCAGCCTCAGTAAGAGTTAATGTATCATTAATGGCCTGTTGCTTTCTGTCTTCGCTTAACTCCCCTAGTGCCTTAGAAAGGTCAGAAATCACTTTCTGACGACCCGAAGCCTCAATAGGCTGCTCAACAGACTCTGGAGCTCGCTGAAGTGGAATTGAGTCGCTTTGAGTTGTTGAAAATTGGGAAGGTTCTGTTGACTGACGCTGTTGATTAGCTTGGATGCGGGGCGCTATCCCTGTTCCTAACTTATTTTGAATAACTTCGGGTGTGCTACTGGAGAGTTTCTTCGCCTGAAGTGATTGTTTCTGCTCTTGTTCTGGCTCAGGTTTTGGTAACACCGACTTGTTTAGCTGGGCTGCACCCGTCTGCTGAATTGTGTGCGTCAATTCATGGGCCGTCAATTCATTCTTCCCCGGAGACTTCCCCGCACCGTAGTAAATATCGCTACCATGAGCAAAGGCCTGCGCTCCCAACTCCTTGTTCATCTGTACGGCATTCGAGTCAGTATGCACCCGCACTGAGCTAAAATCTGCCCCAAAGCGTGGCTCCATGTAACTACGTACATCATCGGGTAAAGCACTACCCCCACCCTTAGAACCCGCGAGTCGGTTTTCTACGCTGCCAGAAGCCACAGAACTCCCATCAGATGCTCGTTGCACCTCTGACTTCATCTGGACTTCTTCTTCCTCCCCTGACGATCGCTGCAGCAGTGGAGTGATGGAATTTACCAGAGGTTGCATCTGGACTGCTTCTGTATCTTCCCCGGTTTGACGTTGAATTGGCTCCTGAATGGCTGAGTCTGGCATCCTCATGACTTTCGCCGCCATGCTGTCAGCTTCTTGTTCGTATTTATCCCCCGGTGCACCAACAGTTAGTTTGGTTTGAACTAATTCCTTATTTTGCACTTCTTTTGATTCTTCTTGTTCCTTCACATCAGAGGTTTCAAGACGCTGAATTCCTCCTGGGGAAGTGCTAGAAGCGGACGATCGATGCGGCGCTTCTACAGTGATATTTTGCCAATTCAACCTACGACGAATTGTTTTTGGTTGAACCCCTCCTAATTCCTTCGATATGTTTGAATTGCTGCCAACAGATTCAGATACCTCCTCAGTCAACGGGCGTCGCAATAGGGGCGAAGTTGCTGGAGTAGCCACAGGTGGCGTCACCGAGGTTTTATTTTTGGCTAATACTCGATCGTTCATCACCTAACTCCTCCAGGTACTACCAGTAATTACAAATTGCTAATTTCAGATTTGAGATTCGATGCGGGACTTACGCTCACCAACCCGGTTTCTCTTAAAAATCGTCGCATTGAAACCCGAGATTTACGCGCTACACCCTATTTCTAGATTGCTAGTAAGTCCTGTTGAAATTTGTAGGGCTAGGATTAACCGCCAATTAATACAGTAGCACAGCCCGCTAAAATTTTATTCGGTGGTCCAAGTGCTTCCACAATTGTATCTCCCAAGCGGCTGGCGGGAAGCCCGTTAATCAAAACGGTACGACTGCCAGTGATTACAACTCCAGGGCCATGTGGGGGGACTGGCAAAGGTGTAGCGCAATTATGGATATCTGCCCCACCCGCCCTACTAACAATCGTAGTGCTCATGGTTGCCGCAGCCGTTGCTTTCGTCGTTTCTTCAGCCAATTTAGCTGCTGGCAATGCTGGGGTTGCTGCCGCTGCTTTTGTGGCAGCTTCGGCTGCTTTAATCCCTGTCTCGCTAACTGCTTTTGCTGCTAGTATTGCACCTGCTGAGGCTAAAGGAATCCCCCGCCAAGCTGGTAAATTCCCTATCAATACATTAATGCTACCAGGCCCTCCCGTTAATACAGGTGGGAGGGGATGGGCTACGGCATCTGTAATTCTAGCTGCTGGTCTACTCATACAAAAACTCCTTAACTGTTAGTTCAGTTTAATCAACTTACCTGTGATAGTAACAATGCCCTGGGCATTAATATCAATATTACCCGTAGAACTCAAAGTAATACTGCGCCTCGTGTCATCCAAACGTAATTTATGACCGCCCTTGGTTTCAATTTCTACAAACTTTTGGCTGTCATTGATGCGTAATTTATGACCCCCTGCTGTCTCAATATAAGCTCCTTTCTTACTAGAACCTTTATCCTCCTCCACCAACTGAATTTTATGCCCAACGCGGGTTTGAAACGTCCGCAAGCGCACTTTGCCATTAGCAACATCATTTGCCACGGGATTGGGCGGTGCATCCTTGCCGTTCCAAACTCCACCAATTACATAGGGACGATGAATATCGCCCTGTTCAAAAGCCACCAGCACTTCGTCATTAATTTCTGGCAAACAGTCAAATCCTCGCTTATTTCCCGCACCTATTGCTACTACTCTAGCCCAATTGCTGGCGTGTTCTTCTGTTAGTGTAGGAAACTTAACTTTAACTCGACCCCAACCTTTCGGGTCTTCGTTATCAGTAACAATTCCTACTAGGAAAGTTTGTCCAGGTTGCAAGTGATTTACCGGAGAAAGCGCCGTCAAAAGGTTGCCTCCCCGCAATCCCCGCACACTGAATTCTGTAATGTATACTCGCTCGTGATAGGTATGACGAGTTTCCGTAACGTAGTATTCGCCGCTGTGCTGTCCCATGTCTTCTAATGTGACGATGCGCCCCGGTCGAATCTCGGTATTTCCTTCAGCTTTGGCATCGGCATAGATAAATTGACCTCCTAATTCGTCGCACAAAGCTTGGGCTTTGGTATCGACTTCTTTGGGGTTAAAGCAAGTCCAGTTTAAAATCATTTTGGGTTTAGGAGGCTTGCCGTTAAACTTAGTGCTGGTATCACTACCTTTACCGTTTTGTGTTTTAGTAATAACTTGTTCTTGTTTTTTTGTGGATATAATTGCTCTTTTTTCTTTGTAATCCCAGGCTCTTACTTCTACTTCTTTTACTTGCTCTGCACTGGTGACTCGCACGCGGAAGCTGTGGAGGTCTGTTAACCATGTAAGGGTTATTTTTTTACTATCAGCTTTGGGTTTGCGAAAGTTCAATTTTCCATCTTGAAGAAATAGTTCAAATCCAATTCTGTCGGCTCGTTGTCGCAAAAATTCCATGTTGGTTTGATTTTCCTGAAAAGCATAGTCATGCGCCACGCCACTAGCATCGATAGTGCCAGCCTTTATGCCAACTTCCTGAATTACTTTCTTCACAATGTCACTGTCGGTCATATTCTGAAAAGAACGGTTGTAACGTCCCCGATGCAAGCGGTGACCGACATCATAACCACGAACAATTACCGGAGCTTGAGATTTTTCGCTAAAGAAGGTCTCAATTCCTGTAATTTCGCCTTCTATGACGTAATTTTTCTTGCTTTCATTGTAATCTTTAGATTCTGTTGTGCTGGAGGTAAAGCCAATCTTGACGGGTTTACCAATTTGTAATAAGTTTTGATAGCGCCAACGTTCATCCTGGTTGCGACCGGGAAAATAATCATTTTGAATCACTAGGGTAAACATTCCTGGCAGATGCAGGCTTTCTTCTACCATGACTTGAAGAATATCTTCCATCAAGTTTGGAGGAGCTTGCTTGCCATCTATTTCTAGTGTCGGTAGGGCGCGGTAATGGACTCCTGTCATAATTTTTGGGTGGTTTTATTTGGGTTTATTAGCTTATAAAAAGAGGTCGTATCTGTTAAATTTTTGAAGTTCGGGGATTGTTTTTACCGGAGGATTTTCGGCTAGCCAAACTATCTGTTTGACGGTCTACTTTAGCCGGAGGTTTAGCACCTAAAGGCCCGTTTTCTTTGGGTTCATCGGCTTCTTTTAAAGTTAGGCTATCGATGACCGCACGGACGGGTGTTCCATCTGGGAGAAACATGGTAAGTTTATAATTCAATTGTTCAATGAAGCAGCGTCGCAGATAAACTTGTTTTCCCCACATAAATTGATAAATTGGCGGGCGTTCTTTTCCTTTGACAAACTCAACTGATTTTCTAAAGTTCTCGATATATTGTTTAACAACATCTCCTCCATCTTCGTAAGTGTCAAACAAAATTTTATTGATGGTAACTTTGTAAGCTTTTACATGAGAAAAACTTACTTTAGGGTTTCCTTTATCTTGAGTGCGTGCACCGGCACTTTCGGAGGTTTGTACAACTCCCTCGAAAACTAATTCGGTAGGATTAAACATAAACTCAATCGGTGGCACGCCATCATTAGATATTAAACTGGCTTTAACCAAATTTCCGGATTTATTTGATATGGATGAACTTGCAATTGATGCCATAATTTATCCTCGATAGTAGGTGTCTTATTACTAATACAAGCGAGTGGTGTAGTAGCCTCCCTGACGCTCTCGATTGATTTCTAATCGCTGCCGAACTAGGTAATAAATTTCTCCGGTCAGTTTTTGTAATTTATCATCAACTGGGGAAACTTCACCAAAAGCGCCTGCTGGTGGCGATCCTGGAGTCGATCGCTCTGGTGCTGATCTTACTTTAGCAGAAGTTCCGTAGGTTGAGGTAATATTGCTCAGCCAAGTCGGATAACCTAATGATTGGTGGCCTTGACGCTCTTGTTCTATTTCTAGCCATTGTCGCATAAGCGTGTAAACTTTTTGAGCCAATTTTTCTAATTGTTCGTCGTCTAGTGCTCTGTCTTTCCCTGGAATATCTGCTGTTATTAGTTGGGAAGTTTCTCCGCTAGTTGTCGAGGCCGAATTGTCAGACACATTGGGAGAAGCAAAAGTATAAGAAGGTGAAGATTCCGGTTCAGGTAAGGATGCAGGCGGAACTTCGTTTTTTATCGGGATGCTGTCTGGTGTTGTGGTTGAATTTTCACCCAATAATTCGGATATGTTTGACCATGATGTCGGTGTATCGAATGTATTATTTTTTTGTGCGGTGTTATTGGTATATTTGTTCTCTAATTTTGCCAATATCGAATTGTTTGGGTTGTTGAGCCGTTGTGAGAAACCCAATGGTTTGATAGAATCTATATTAGCGGGTGAATTGTTAGTATTTTCACCCAGTAATTCAGATATATTTGACCACGAATTTGGTATATTTTCAACTTTGGCCGAATTGTTGGGAGATTCTGTGTCGGTTGTGCGAGAAATATTGGGGAAATCTTCTTCTGATAATTTGGAAATATTGGGCGGGGAACTACTAGATAAGAGGGATGTTTCCTCGGAAATAGTAGGTTGTTTATCTGTCGCATTAGTTACAAAGTCAGAGAGAAACAGGTCTGAGTTTTGAGCAAGAAATTTTGAATTTCCCAAAGGTTGGATAAGGTTAAAATTTGGACTGTCTGAGCGGGCTTGGACAAGATTTGTCTGCGAAGAACTTATGGTGTCTGAAGATATTTCCGAGCTAGGATTAGGAGATAGAAAATTAACATCCTCTCTATTTTCTCTAAAAGTTTCTAGCGGTGGCGATGTATTTTTTATAGATGATAATGGAAAAGATTTAGCTTGAATTAAAGTAGGAGAAATTGGAACCCCATCTACTTCTCCATCAGTTTTAGCCGTTAAACCTTCTGTTTCTTGAGTTGGGACTGGGGAAGGTTTTGATTGGATTAAATTGGCAGAAATTGGAACCGCATCTACTTCTTGTCCAGTTTTAGCCGTTAAACTTTCTGTTTCTTGAGCTGGTATTGAAGAAGGTTTTGATTGGATTAAATTGGCAGAAATTGGTGCCACATCCACTTCTCCTTCTGTTTTAGCCGTTAAACCTTCTATTTCTTCTGTTGGTACTGAATAAGGTTTTGATTGAATTAGGTTTGGTAAAGCTGGTGCTAGCGCCTCCATCTCTCCATCAGTTTGAGGTGTTAAACCTTCTGTTTCTTGAGCTGGTACTGGAGAAGGTTTTGATTGAATTAAATTGGCAGAAATTGGTGCCAAATCTACTTCTTGTCCAGTTTGAGGTGTTAAACTTTCTATTTTTTGAGCTGGTATTGGAGAAGGTTTTGATTGGATTAAATTGGCAGAAATTGGTGCCGCATCTACTTCTTGTCCAGTTTTAGCCGTTAAACCTTCTGTTTCTTGAGCTGGTATTGGGGAAGGTTTTGATTGGATTAAATTGGGTAAAGCTGGTGCCGCATCCACTTCTGGTTCAGTTTTAGCCGTTAAACCTTCTGTTTCTTGAGCTGGTACTGGAGAAGGTTTTGATTGGATTAAATTGGGTAAAGCTGGTGCCGCATCCACTTCTCCATCAGTTTTAGCCGTTAAACCTTCTGTTTCTTGAGCTGGTATTGGGGAAGGTTTTGATTGGATTAAATTAGCCGAAATGGGAACCGCATCCACTTCTCCATCAGTTTTAGCCGTTAAACCTTCTGTTTCTTGAGCTGGTACTGGAGAAGGTTTTGATTGGATTAAATTGGGTAAAGCTGGTGCCGCATCCACTTCTCCATCAGTTTTAGCCGTTAAACCTTCTGTTTCTTGAGCTGGTATTGGGGAGGGTTTTGATTGGATTAAATTAGCCGAAATGGGAACCGCATCTACTTTTCCATCAGTTTTAGCCGTTAAACCTTCTGTTTCTTGAGCTGGTATTGGGGAAGGTTTTGATTGAATTAAATTGGCAGAAATTGGTGCCGCATCCACTTCTGGTTCAGTTTTAGCCGTTAAACTTTCTGTTTCTTGAGTTGGTATTGGGGAAGGTTTTGATTGGATTAAATTGGCAGAAATTGGTGCCGCATCTACTTCTTGTCCAGTTTTAGCCGTTAAACCTTCTGTTTCTTGAGCTGGTATTGGGGAGGGTTTTGATTGGATTAAATTGGCAGAAATGGGGGCCGCATCTACTTCTGGCTCTGTTTTAGCCGTTAAACTTTCTGTTTCTTGAGTTGGTATTGGGGAGGGTTTTGATTGAATTAAATTGGCAGAAATGGGGGCCGCATCTACTTCTGGCTCTGTTTTAGCCGTTAAACTTTCTGTTTCTTGAGTTGGTATTGGGGAAGGTTTTGATTGGATTAAATTGGCAGAAATTGGTGCCGCATCTACTTCTTGTCCAGTTTTAGCCGTTAAACCTTCTGTTTCTTGAGCTGGTATTGGGGAGGGTTTTGATTGAATTAAATTGGCAGAAATGGGGGCCGCATCTACTTCTGGCTCTGTTTTAGCAGTTAAACTTTCTGTTTGTTGAGCTGGTATTGGGGAAGGTTTTGATTGGATTAAATTGGGTAAAGCTGGTGCCGCATCTACTTCTGGTTCAGTTTTAGCCGTTAAACGTTCTGTTTCTTGAGCTGGTATTGGCGAAGGTTTTGATTGGATTAAATTGGCAGAAATGGGGGTCGCATCTACTTTTCCATAAGTTTTAGGTGTTAAACTTTCTGTTTCTTGAGCTGGTATTGGGGAAGGTTTTGATTGAATTAAATTGGCAGAAATGGGGGCCGCATCTACTTCTGGCTCTGTTTTAGCA
>Ga0247770_1000271_pt1 | contig 50222 bp, 48 predicted proteins | sample UWRJL136409B6_FD_179943 | JGI IMG/M metagenome (GOLD analysis project Ga0247770, IMG submission 179943) | Plant litter microbial communities from Arlington Agricultural Research Station in Wisconsin, United States - UWRJ-L136-409B-6 | ecosystem: Environmental > Terrestrial > Plant litter >...
GGGGGGGTGTGTCGGGTTGTTGGGGGAGCAGTGCGTCAAGAGTCTGAAGGAGGTTATTGCACGGGGGACGTACGATGCTAGTCCGTTTGAGGATGGGGGGTTGGGCACGGTGGTGAGTGGGCTGTATGGCAGTGCGGATAATGGGGCGTTGAAGGGGTGTCCGGGGGATATCTTTGGGGGGAGGGCGAAGAGTGGGGGTGGCGTTGGGTTGGATATACCGCTGATGTTGGATGGTAAGTTTCCTTCGCTTCCCAGTTGGCGCGCGGTGGTATGAAGGGCGGAGCTGACATTCCGTGATTTAGTGATGGAGCCGTTTGCAGTGTACTCGGGGAGCTTCTCGAGGGATCCGCTAGCGTCGGGCGGACCGAGCTCCACCCATGGCATGCCGCAGCTCAGGTTGAGGAGTCTGGCCGAGCAGAAGTCGCGCGGTGTTGTGGCTGTCACCGTCAGCTGGCCTTGGTCGAATGCCGTTGATGAGAGACCGACCTACAAGCAGTCGGATGTTACTGTTGAGACGGTTTGTCTTCGGGTCAATGGGAACTAGAGGCTGGGGTGATCAAAATGTACGAAGTGATGATGAGCTGAAGGCGGGTTGGGGACCATGGCGTTAGACTAAAGATTGTTAGGTACCTATACACCATTTCTGCTGTTTCTAGTGTTATTTCATTCATTGAACTAAACAACACAAGACTCGAGTGCCTCACGTTGCCAGACGTTACCTCTACATCCGTTACTCACTACAGAGGTCAATCGAGGCGTGTTTGGCATCAAGGTGTGAGTACCTAGTATTGGGTCCAATCTGGTCATCCCTTTACCCCATTGTAAAGCTTGAAAAGAAAATTGGATGACCCCATATACCCCTGCTCTGATCGCCAGCTCCAAGCATTCGCTTCATTCCCGCGTGAAACCCAGCACAGCGGTACAAGTTTCGCCAAGTTCGGAACTCCAAAGACCCATCTACAATGGGCGTCATGAAAACCGGGTATTTGCCTCTCCGCCCACGAACAGAGCCCATCCGGGTCTAACAAACACCACGACAACTTCCCTCGTCACCAAAACATCCTCCACACAGTCATGAACCCCTTTTCCCGTCCGTATCTGTATCCTAGGTAGATCCTGCGCCAACCGCTTCAACCCATGGGGTTGCGCACTGCCAATCCTCCCCCTCACAGTAAGAACCGCCGTATCAACAATCCTCGAATAAATCATCCGCAGCGCCTTCAGGTCATGCTGAAGCGAGTGACCCACCAAGAGAGTCTCTAAATCAATATACTCCCACAGCTTGTCCCTTGCCTCACTTCACCCACCAAGCAGTAGTTCCAGGCCCTTCCCATGCCACGCATCGTTCAGAATCTTTCCAGAAATCCCATGAATATTCGTGCGCCAGTCAGTGACACGGCAGCCCGGGCCTATGTGGGCCACTAGTAGCCGGAAGAGCAGCTTGCCCGTGAGGAAATCGACTGCAACAATGCAGACGATTTCATCTCGGCCCGAATCCACACCGAACATCTCACAGTCGATTGCCACGGCTATGCGCTTTGGGTGGGAGGCGTCACGCATAGGCGTACGTGACCAGTCGGCTCCGTCTGATTTGTACCTTTTGTGGAGGAGCTGAAAAAGATCGTGAGGTTGGGGCTGGAGCTTGGAAACGAGGGTGGTTCGCACGGCGGACGAGAAGTGTGAGAAGGTGTTGCCGCCATGACGGATAGGCAGGTTAGTGGCTGTCGTTGATGAAGATGATGCATCTCCGCTTCTTTTAGTGGCCATGGTTGTGGAATGAAACGCGATGATACGTCGAGGCGGTGTTACTCCCTCTTAGCGTGACGAAAACATGCAGCCCGAAGAATGAGCCAATAGGGGCGATTGGTTCATCCAACTTTCAAGGTAGGTATCTGGGGAGGCAGGTATCTTTGATGGTTGGAGTCACAGGTCACTTGAACATGCCGCTGTTAATGTGCGCTTTGTCGAACTGACCGTAGGTTGCCCTCCATCATTGTTTTCTACTGAGATTTCCAAAATTAAAACAGATTAAGTCTAAACAGACACGGTCGTTCTATATCAGCCCCTTCGTATCAAATCACCTCTAGGCTAACAATAACAGCACGAACCATCAACTGTATCTACCTGCCCATTTGAGCAGATCTTCTGAGTTCAGAAGACACCAAATCACGAACTCTCTCGTAACCAATACATCCTCCCTACTACTATACCAATCACTATTTGCCCGAATCTCCATACCAAGAAGATCTTCCACCAACCTTTTCAGCCCAGGGGTATTCGCGTGCACCATCCTCCCTTCACGACACGGATCCACTGTGATGAGGGCTGAGTCGACGACCCATGGATGCATCATCTGCAATGCATGCAAATCGCCATGGAGCGCATGCCCAATCAAAATCGTATCGTCATCAACAAACTTCCACAACGCTTTCCTTGCCTCCCTCCACCCGCTCCATATGACGCGGTCGCGTGGTCTATCCCGGCCAAAGTAGTGAGATTCTTCCTCATAAGCCTTATCGAACGACGCCTCGTTGATGCCGTGGATGCGTGTCCGCCAATCCGTGACAGATTCTTCAGGCCACACAAACCTGTTATTCATGAGAACTTCCCCTGTCAGAAAGTCGACGAGCGACATCTGAACAACTTCGTTCCGCCGCGGAAGGGGGCCGGAACCGCAACCGACCATCTCGCAGTCCAAGACCACGACCTGACGTCCGGGGTGTGAGCGGGAGGCGCGAGGCGACCAACAAAAGCCAAGCCTTGGACGTGGATTGTACTTCCGCGGGACCAGTTGGTACGGATCGAAAGACTGGCGGAAGACCTTTTTGTAGAGGGCGCGTTCGAGGGCGGGCGAGAAGGACGAGAAGGTGTTTGTGTGGTAGCTTAGGGGTTGCCTGTTGGGCATGTATATGGTCATTCCACACATGCCACTAAGATGTGGCATTGTGGATTGTAGAGAAGACGCGACGACGCGTGTTGACGTTCGTGTCGACGTTCGTGTCTTAGTGTTGTAGGTCACTGACGTTGGTCGGTTTTGTTGAGAACCCCTGACGAAAATAGCGGCTCCCTTAGCCTTTGGCAATATCGGCTCGGTGATACCATTCACCGCCCACACCATCCTTGGCATAATCAAGGTCAAGCTAAAACCGGATCCCGATTTCCGTGGTCCACACACCGACAGGGTCTTCCTTGGCGGGTCTCCGCGGCTATGGGGCTCTCGAAGCTCAGGACCAAGGTTGGTAAAGGATAAGTGTGCAAGTTAAATAATATGTACCTAGCTTGAGGAATTGCACCTCCTATTCATCCCCAGCCTTGCCGCTCAAAGCTTACCAGCATCCTTCCCGTTCCACCGCCCCCGGATTCAAAAGACACTATACATGCACATCCCTCGTGACCACCACATCTTCCAGGCTATCATGAACCCCATCGCCCCTCGTCTTGACCCCAAGCAACTCTTCTGCCAGCACCTGCAACCCCACCAAGTTCCCCAACTTCACATCATCGTCAACCACCCGCTTCGTCACCAACTTCGTATTCTCATCCAGATCCTCCCACTTATACCCCTTCAAAACCTCCGCCGTCAGAATCACCGTATCCACAACCCGCCCATGCACGATTCCCAACGCCTTCAAGTCGTGCTTCAACGAGGGCCCAACCATGGTCGTATCCTCGCCCACAAACCTGAACAGCTCCTCCCGCGCATGATGTCAGCAGCCCAGAAGCGGCTCCTCGCGCATGGAAGCTATCGTCAGCGTCAGGTAATGCATCCCCGTGATGTTGGTGCGCTAGTTGGTGATGGGTTGCGTCGGGAATACGCGGTGGCGGATGAGCACCTCGCCGGTGAGGAAGTCGATCAGGGAGATGTCGATGAGCTCGTCTCGCTTCGGGTCGACGGCCCCGACCATTTCGCAGTCGAGGACGACGGCGCGGGGTTTGGGAGTGGGGTCGTGGATGTGAGAGGGGGTGTGGAGGAAGGATGGGTGCGGTGGGAGGTGGGAGTAACCTTGGTTCTTGAGCCGCTGTGGGGAGTGGCATGCTGAGACGAGCTTGGTGTAGAGTGTAGAGGGTGTGTATCCTGTGGGCAGTGGGCGGACTTGGGGGGTCGGCCGCGGCGGGATAACGTAGTTGAAGAAACGGTTAAGCATGGCTGGCATGGCTCGCTCCGTTATCTGGCGCATGATGGCGTGGTTGGTGAGGGCATCGTGATGGTCGAGAGAGACCTGGGTTTCGAAAGGGATCTTGCAGATGAAGCAGTTGAGGGAGTCCATGGCTGTGGTGTATGACGGTGATGTGCAGGGTTCAAAGAGAGAGGGCGGTGGAAGATGCAGGGCGAGTGCCTCCCTTCTGACTGGGAGGAGGTCAAGATTTATGGGAAAGCCCGTCTGGCAGGCTTCACGGTTCCGGCATTTGTCTAGCTCCGGACTTTTGTCTGGCTGATCCAACGGTCCGAGGAAAGACACTTCTGGTTCTTCCCACTCCATCTCCTGACTATCGTTAGCCTCAGCCACCGTCTGAAGGGCAAAGGGGTTAGCCAGATGGGCTTTTCGAATTCTACCTAGACAATACATCTATGAGGATGGCAAGTGTGACATGTGTGTGGTCCGTGATGGAATTTAATTTTAACATAAGTTTCCATTCTTTTAACTACCTGGTTTCATTGCCATGGGAAGGAAACAAAAAGCTAAGACAAATGCTACATCAAACCTACAAGGCGCAATTGGCCGGGACTCCACCCAGTGGTGGTGAATTGGCAAAAAGAATGCCTCAACGCGGGATTGAACCGCGGACCTCATCATTTCGGTAATTGTCCTGGTGGATGTATACGAGTGATGCGCTCTACCACTGAGCTATCAAGGCCTTGTGGGTGATAGCCGCTACCGTAATTCGTCTCAGAGATCGTCAGGGTTGGACCCAAAGGCAATTCGCCAACCATGACTGGACCGTCGGCTGAGGAAACGTTCCGCGCAGGACTAGTTTGATACTGCCAAATGCACTGCGATCAATACACCGACGTGTGTTGCAGATTCGGATAGGTAGATAAGGAAACCCGGAAATTCCCAGCAACCGTGAATTCGTTCAATTTCATGCTGCGCAAGTCATACCTCCTGATGCCCGCGTTATCCCCGTGTTTTTCATGACACGCTGATTCATTCGGAGGTGGGGAACGAAGCTCCACCTTTCCGGGCCGGTCGACATGAACGGCTGGGCCGTTGACTCGGTAGTCCAGGCAGACTGACAAACACGGGGAGGACGGCGAGATTTGAGCAAGCGCCACGACACCATTGCAACTGCTCGGTTCCATTAGAAGACAGTTCGATATACTCAAAACAAAAAGTCGCACAGTAATAGAGTGAGACAAAGAGCTAGGTCGTGCGGTACCTAATTCGGTTTTTGTGATCAGTCCCTCTTTCAGGGTTGGGCTTATAGGATGGGCCCATCACTGTACCGAGAATGTGAGTTCCAATGGTTCTCTCAGCCCGTGTAGTATTCCGCTTGTTTGCACAGGCCCCATGAATCCCGTGATGTGGCGGATATCCGCCATGAAATGATTGAACAGGTGGTGAGTCAATATGGAATCCAAATCCATGACAGCTCGGCGCCCGGCGCTTAGGGGCTGGGATTTAAGCTGCATGGGCTAGGCTGTAGCTCTCTATTATCGACAAATATGGGCGTTGATAAACTGACCGTGTAACCAAGCGGCACATTGCAAGGTCCTTTTGAAATACCCGGTAAGCGCCGTAAAGGATCCGGCAAAGCACGAATTAGGGAGGTTCCAACACGCGGGAATACGCTCGGGTAATGTGTGACTCACGCGCGATACCACTCTACTATCCACATCATCTTAGGATTTCCAATGCTTTGGCTGTGCAAGTATTGAAGAATTGGCGTCAGTTTCATGACCTCCAGCATTTCTCCCTACCCACCAAGAAGCAATTCGCAGAAACAATATTTGTCCAATATCTTCTCTCCTCGTCAATTGCAACCACCTCACTCACACCACCACATCGTCCCACACAATGTCCGACCCAACCTTCTACGTCGAAACCCCCAGCCTCTTCATCTCCTACCTCCAGCCCTCCAACGACGCCCACTGTGACTTCCTCGTGGCGCTCTACAACACCCCCGAATTCATCGCCTCCATCGGAGGCAGCCCCACCAGCATAGTCACTCGCGAAGTCGCGCGCAAAGTCCTCGCGGGACGCTTCCGGGATGAGCATGAGCGGAATGGGTATGGGGCGTACCTTGTTAGTTTGAAGAACGAAGATGGGAATGGTGAGGAGGGTGATAAACTCGCTGCTCTGCAGGCGGCAGTGCCGATCGGCACCATCGGTCTCATGCGCGGCGAGGAACCAGACCGGTATCCCGCGCCGGATATCGGCTTTGCGATGTTGACGGAGTACATGCGCAAGGGGTATACGAAAGAGGCGGCGCTGGGGATTATGGAGTATCTGGAGAGGGAGAAGGGGGTGAAGGACGTGTTTGGGTTTTGTGACCGGAAGAATGTTGCGTCGAAGGCAGTGCTGAGGAGTATTGGGCTTGAGGACCGCGGGGAGTGGCCGTTGAGGGTGTTTGGGGGGGAGATTTCGGCTGTTTGGACGAAGAAGGGGATGCATGGGGATTTTGGGCCGGGGGGGTATGGGTTGTAGGTGACTGATAGATCAGGCAGGTGGATGGCTGCCGGGTGAAGCGGTTTGCGTCTGGAAATATCAAGATTGGTTCAAGTTTGTTGCATATGGCGGACTGATGTCAAGGTTTTTTGTACAGTCTGAAACAACCAGCCCATGAAGTATCCCAGAGAGGGTGTCAATGTACCGGGCAAACGTCACAGTGATAGGGGGCAGACGGAATCGAGACATCTCACTTCTCACACCACTTGTATGGCGCACAATCCGAATACCACATAATATCTCATTATTCGTTCCCTAGGGAGCCTGTGTCATGTATATAAGTGAGCTGTCGCTTTTGTGCGTCATTAAAATTAAGTATTTACCGCCAGACCAGGTAAGGGCTGACTTGTGAGTGTCGTTCCCACATGCATCATGCATATCCAAAACATCATGTCTAAGCCCTTAAAGATTTACCTGCCGACAGCGGCTCCGGTCCTGGCATCGCGATACCAATTCCCGACAAAATCGCCCAGGCACTCTCCAACAGTAACGACCCTGTACCCCTTCGCCTGGGCGTTCTGGATCGCATACTCGGCAAACGACGTCACGGTGTACTGATGCACATCATGCTCCAAGCTGATGTACTTGCCTCCGCCGCCGTTCGCAACCGCGTTGTTGAAGATGTTCTTGCTGTTCTGAATCAAGGAAGGGGACTGGTTGTTGTAATCCAGGGTGTCGACATTCCAGCCGATCACGTGGTATCCGAGCGCAGAGAGGTCCGCCAGGCAGGCAGCATTGCAGTTGCCGTACGGAGGGCGCATGTACGTCGGGATGGCGCCAAACATCTCAGCAGTCAGCTGCTCGATGCCGGCCATTTGCGATCTCCTGTCATCAGAGGAGATAGCGTTGAGATCGGCGTGGTTCCAGGTGTGGGAGCCGATCTGGTGGCCGGCGTGGACCATGCGCCAGAGCATGTCGGGGTAGGGAGCTTCGCGGATCTTGCCGAAGTTGTCGCCGTTGACGAAGAAAGTGACCTTGGCGCCGTAGCGGTCGAGGAGGTCGAGCAGGGCCGAGGTGTAGATGAAGGGGCCGTCGTCAAAGGTGATGGCGATGGTGCCGGGCACCGTGCATGCGGCGATGTTCACGCCTGGGAGGGGTCAGTACGCCGGGTCTTAAGGGGAGGGGCCGGAAAAGCCGGGCCGAGGAGTGGGGAAGGTGGGTGGGGCTTACCGTAGGGCACGCTGCCGAATTTCGGGCGAGGAACACTCAGAGTGCCGCCATTTCCGGTTCCGCCGTCGCCACCTGTTCTGCCAAGACAGTGAGCAAAACTAATTTCGATTTGACTTGGCAGTGCCAAGAAATGGAAAAGGGAGTTTCTTACCCTGTGCAGCCGCCAAACTGCGTCTGGCATCCGGTCCCGCAGTGGTCGGTGGTGGTTCCGCACCAGTTGTACTGCGAGCAGCATTCGCCGGACGGGCACGATCCGATTCCGTTTCCGCAGGTCTCGCGCTTCTCGAGCTTGAGGTCGCGCGGGTGGTTTCTAGGCGACATGGCGGGCTCAGAGCTCTCGCTCGGCCCGTGCCCCACCACAGACCCGGCCAGCGACAACATGGCCGCAGCCAAGGGGAAACCCAATATCGAATGCATGGTGAAGTAAATTGCCGTGGGATTACAACGAGAGTGAGAGGCAATAAGCTTTCGGAACCAAACATGAAAACCAGGAATTCGGGCGACTTCTTATTGTTTTTCTCTTGGTAGGTGATCTGCTGGGATGGGCTCGCCAACAGCCCACAGACCGGCGCTATGCTGCACTCCCGCCTTGACGACCCCCCCGGCCATGCATCCGACTTTCGCCCGAGGGCACCAATGACTAACGCGCATCGTGTTGACCAGGCAAGCATGTAGACCGGGCCGGTCGCTTGGCGGGCTGACGTTGTTGGCAGCACTGAAGGGGCAGCTGGCAAGATGTAGCGCTGCGTGATTGGTGGCGTCCAATGCGAGTGTGGGGAGCGAGCGTGGTGCTGTGTTCGTATGATGCCTGCGAGACATCCAAAGTTGGTGGCTACGCGCCCGCGACAAATCACAGCCGCTGCATCGCGCGCTCCGACCACACCGACCCGTTCCCACGTTCCCACAGCGCTGGAGCTTGCGGGAGGTGGGTTGTATTGGCACGCACCAGCCGTCTGATTTGCCGCAAAACAGGAATTTGCCAGCCGCACCGCAAGCTGTGTGCGAGCGATGCGAACCGACCGAAAAGCCGTACGGGATGATTCAGGCCTCGTATCGAGGCCGCCCCACAGTGCACGCCCGACTAATTATAACGGCGCTGCTGCGACCTGAGCTGCTGGGGGTGCTCAGCATCCGCGCCACTCTGTTGGAACGCTGGAGTCAGCGTCCTGTGAGTTTTGATGCAGAGTCATTTCCCATAGTCTTGGCTTAGTGACCAAAGCATCTGATTGGCCTCGTTCAGAAAATTCAACTCAGTCGATTAGTTGCTGAACGACGGCACACCTCATCCTCGTTGTTCGAAGAGCGACGCTGAGGGGAAAAGGGGTTGCGGGCAGGGCCGCAAATTGCGGCGTCCCACTCCCAGCGCCGGCAACCCGGTTACTAGAGACAATCGAGAACACTAGGCGGCCATCACCACTAGCGAGCGGAGACGGCCAAGAGAATTGAGGTTGTATTCCTCGGCTACTGCTAGTGTTCCAACTCGGGCACGATCAACGTAGTAGCATCCTCACGAGGTCAAGCTCGTGAAGCTTTTCCAGATACGACATCGCTTTGGGCATTTCCAAGCACTCGCCAAGACTTCAATTTCCTCCAGCCCTACCTATCTTTAGGCATCAGCCCACTTTGGAACTAAACCACCATGGGATGCTACGTCACTTTAAAAAAACACAACTGTGAATCACACGCCGAGTTGTTGCCGAACCGTCATAGCCGTAAACCCACAAGTCATACCATTTCTACCTTACCTTCCTTCTCTCCAAGCCACATTGAAGTAAGACTTCCAGTGTGCCTCGTAATAGGTAATGTAACTCGGCAGACGATTAAATTATCAGTCATGGTAGCAGTCATATTGTATCGGTCTTTGTGCTTTCACCTCCCGGAATCGACTTCCTCCCTTGTGACCCTATCTCGTAACCAACACTCGTCATCTAAATGTTCATCATCAGTGACTTCCACGCGAGCTCGGTAAACAAGGACCGAGGACTCAACTCGGAGAAAATACGAATAATACCCCGCACCGCGCGCCCAGCATCCAAAATACCGACCGTCCCTGTCCCACTCCACCTACTCCCGAGAACTCATCTCCCTTGCATCCTGCACCGCATCCTACCCACAAGGCGTCATCCCACCGCATCATATTTACCCACCAACAATCGCTATCTGAGACATCGGCTATCACCATCCCCACATGGTTCCTGACCCATCAGATTGTAACATGTAGCCTGCAGGCCGCCGCCAAGCCGTTAGGAAGACATTTACTCTAGAATCCTTCCAGAGGACTTCTTCGTGTGAGGTGGGGCTCCGATAGCGAACGTTGCACAGCGCAGAGCATGAACTTGCGGTTCCTATATCCGCCGTCCGAGATACGGATTATGGTGACAACGGGAATTCCTTGGCGGTGCAAGCGCTGGCACCCCACAGGTAGGTATATAGCTCGTCGCACCTTTGTTGATTCCCCTCGGCTCGGTGCTGATGGTTGGCAATATCTTCATTTTCTGCGTTTTTCGGTTGTTTGCACTTTTCCTTTGCCTTTATCTTTGTCGCCGCTGATCAATTCCCTTTTTGTCACCTCCCTGAGCTGGTCGCTTCCCGGCATGTTGCCATATTTTGTGCTGCCAAGGTAAAGTGATGAGATCTCAGGGAGATTGGTGCACTGCCTGTCCGAGGCAGCTGGGCGTGCTTTCTTCGATATAGACGGAGCGCGGCTGTATGCTTGTGAAATATGATGGGTCAGTCGGAAACGAGTGGGGGAATGGCCGATGCGTTACCCGTACTGTTGGGTTTAAGTTGAAGCGGGGAGGGGAAGCAGAGCGGCAAAATAATCACACTTTTAGTAGCCGATTGCACGGTGTGAGTGTTTTTGCGACTGCATTTACAGGTTCTTGTCTCCAGGAGGAGCCGAATTCGGTAAAGCCCAGGAAGCCGTAGTCCTAGTACATATACCAGGTACACAGTCCGCGTGCTTGTGCACGAACTCCCATTAGGCAAGCGGCTAGCCCCGCTGAGTTACAATCTCATTCAGGGATGGTATGCTTGAACAGTGCCGGGGGACGAGTATATTTACGTGTAACCCCCGGGTAGGGGAGTGATGCATCCGGCAGAGCCCTTAACCTCTTCGTACGACCCGAAGTGCCACCAGGCCTCAATCAGGTTGCCAGGTACGGCAGCTCAACTCAGGGTTGAGGTTTAGTTCTGACTCGGCAACTCTGGCCAAGTCTTTTCGTCTACCATGAAACGCTTATGAATACACGACTTTCCATTTTGATTGGAATGCTGGGTGATACTAGCTTAGTCTTTCAGCTTCAGTGACAACAGGAAGGCAAGGTTCCATGTCTCTCATTGTGAAAGTCGTGTGCTTGTTTCCTTTTGCCGCCTTCGGAGCCGTTATGGGTATTCATTATACACAGGCTTCTATGGTGAGCCGGAGACATATGACTTGAGTGGTTGGGCTCCCTGGAATCCGAGTTTTCCTTCTTGGGTGACCGCGAGAATCCCACGTGTGAAAGACTCCAAATATACCCGCTGGTGATTTATCCCGCTCACAATCTTCACAATCTACGAGCTCATTCGCCTTGTGAATCGGCAAGATTGGTGCGACATGCATCGGAGGCGTCCGGAGCAACCAGAACGCCAATAGTGGTATGCATTGAGATACCTACATATCTACCTACTACTAGTAGCATTGAACTTCGAGAGTGTTGATACCGGGTATTATCTCAAGACAGCAAAAGGCTGCATGGTTGTAGTTTAGTCTACTATCCAGACAAGACAAATGCGGTCTCTTTCAGCCTCGGTACCTGTCTGCTCCCAAGTTGCTCCCAAATGTACAGATTGACAGTGTTGAGTCCGTCAACAACAGTCGGCAAAATGTGCCGTTCGCCAACATTGTACAGCCCCTCGGCCCCGCGAAATGTTTGCCCATATGGATCGGTATGGTTGGCAGTTCAGTATATGCACTGGCGGTAGTTTGCAGCATTGCGGGAAAACCACCTGCCGATGCAGGCGCGAGTGGGTGAGCTGGATCACCTGTATCGGCGAGTGCGACGCAGTGTGCGGTTGACGAACCGTGTCACACATCTGCTTTCCTACGATAATGCTTGCGCACATTTTGCCGGCCCAACTTATTCCTGTAATTATCGTAGTGTTCAATCTACAAGTTTGAGGCCGGAGTTTTACTCTTCGTGCCTAGTTCTTGTCAAGAAAGCCGTGCTTTGCACCTCTGCAAGTTCGCTGCGGGTCATGTACCCGACCCCGTCCTGAGAAGAAAGATTTACGTAAGATACTAATGATGAAAGTGACGGAAGGGCGCCATGTACGTAGATTCGCTGCACCGAGAGTATTGTTTTTAATTGCCTACCTGGTTGGTTGCGCCTCAGGACACCAGCGAATGGCTAAGCGGAGAAAATGTTGTCTTTGACTTAGCAATCGCGACAACCCAATGACGAATAGGGGTAAGTAGGATATCTGTTGTGTCGGCCTCCTAAATCCTTCTGGTCACCTCACGTGCAATAGCTGCCTGGCAAAATCACATTTATAAAAAAGCCAAGGCGGTAATTACGGCTTCAGCAGGGCTATTCACCAACCAAACCTACCATTCAGCCCCTTACCGGTAGTACCGTAAGCGGAATGTCGATCCTTCCCGGAATTCTCCAGGCGGCCGCACTATATAGCGAGGTGACAAGGCAGAATAGGTAAACAACAAATTTGGGGCGAATTGCTTTATCCGAACGCCTGAATGAAAAGATACACGCAGAACCCGATGACTCGTCAGAACGGCTTCTGGAAGGAATACGGATTTTACTGGTCATGGGAACGGGTCCACATCCGGGCTTATCAGTCATAAACGTACACCTCAAATTTCACCCTGAATTAGGGCGAGGCGCATCAGTAATATCGCAAGGAAAATAAAAAGGAGCTGTCTCCCGCGCCTCAATTGAGTTGCAGCACGCACTGGCTCCTTCACTCGTTGTCATCCATCGCCTCAGACCAAGCCAATTCACCAGGATGCCTTCCCTCAACTTTGTCGCAGCGCTCGCGTGCCTCGCGGGGCTTTTCAGTGTCGCAACCGCAGCGACATCGGTGAAGCTCGTCGGCGGAGTCTGTGGTAGCTTCCCTGGTGCCTTTCCGGATTCCAACACCGGCTGGAGCCGCGTCGGGGACACACCGCTCCGGCCATTCGGCACGGGCACGTACATTGACAATCTCGACTCGAGGTGGGGATCTATCAAGGAGACGGCACGCGGAACCCTCCCGTGGGAGACGGTGAGTTGCCCCTGTTTACCCGGACAAATTTACACCACCAAATGCTTACCAACTCTCCCTCTTCAGGTGGCCCTGCACAACGACTCCAGCTACGCATCCTACCCCGTCGAATGCGTCGACGACCAAGGCTTCCGGTCGGGCGGCAAGCCGATCCGCATCAACACTCTAAGGGACTCGACGCTCGTCACGAGCAGCTTTGGCCTGATTACGGAGCCGTACAACTATTACATCGATGGCGTGCAGCAGCCGGGTATCTACATCGGCGCTGCGGGCGAGGTGCGCTGGGCGTGGAAGAACCGCACTGTCAACAATATCATGTACTGGCAGCCGAGACTCATGGTCGTGACTACCATAGACCCTCAGGCGGATGTGCTGCGCGAGGGGGAGGTGCAGGGGTTCCTCGTGTCGCAGAGGTGATTAGTATCTAGTAAAACATTGCTGAGCGGGGGTTGGATGTACAGAAGTTGAGAAGAACTATGCAGTTGTGCAATGCAGCACCTAATGTGAGATTCAAAAATGTAATACCTCCGTACAATGAATGCAGGGTGAAGACGCGGGATGTTTCCGCTATTTCTCCTCCAGCTCACCCACTCTCGCAGGTCGTCGGCACGGACCTCTGTCCGATCCAATCCACCTTCTAAGATCTTGCCTCTATTCACATACTAGTACTATCAATGAATCACGACCTCGGTCCGAGACCACTAACCTCCAAGCCAGCGCCCCTCCTAGCTGCGAGTTTTTCGTCGACGACCTCGAAGCCGACTGGGCCTTCGTCCGCCCCTTGACTTCATCTACCTCCGCCGCATGATGTGCGGTTCCATCAAAGACTGGCCCCACCTCATGAAGCAGGCCTACGAGCGAGTTTTACCTCCTACCTCTCCCTCTCCCTATACAACCACGACTAACACACAACACACAGCAACCTCGCCCCCGGGGCCTACATCGAACTCTGCGACCCCATCTGCGACGACGGATTTCTTCCGCCAGACATCGCCTACGTGAAATGGAATCGGCTCCTGCTCAACGCATCCCTCAAGCTGGGCGCGTCGCTTGATTCAGCCAGGCACTACAAGCGGCAGCTGGTTGACACAGGGTTCGTCAACGTCACGCAGGTGGAGTACAAGTGGCTGATTAATTCTTGGCCGAAGGATGAGAAGTACAAGACTATTGGTGGGTTGTTTTTGTGCACCTCGAAATTCGAATCAACTCAGAGGATTTTTGAATCAATTTGGGTCAGAGAGCTGAAGTGATTTTTTTGCAGGCGCCTGGGTCTTTGAGAACCCGAGCGCGGGTCTGGAAGCCCTGAGTTTGGTACTGTTTACGAAGGTGTTGGGGTGGACGGCGGAGGAAGTGCATGCTCTGCTTGGGGAGGTGAGAGTTGATATGAGGAATAGGAGGTAGGTATCATGCCTACTGGCCTGTGTGGGTGAATCCTCTCTCTGCTCCGAGGCGAACTGCGAGGGACTTTGGGTTAGCTATACGGTGTGGGCCCAGAAGCCGGAGTGGAATGCTTGTGTCGATGATCAAGAACCCCATTTTCTCTCTTGTGGTGTTCTATCTACCTAGGATACGCGTCATCAGTATTGTCTCCGCAGTTCGGCTCTCGGAATGTGGAGGGGTTCGCTCTGCCGGAGCTGCCAAACTCGGCTAATAGTCCGCCCCTTGGTCCAAGAAATTGTCATCACTTCTTTTGTGTTAGTAGTTGTTGGTCTGGGAGCGGTTTTGCTGCTATTCGAAGATTTCAACGATCAACAGTAAAAATTAAATGTTTTTCAAGCTTTTGGGAGAAGCTTGTCACCAACTGAGTCAATCATTACGGATAGCTCAGAAGAACGAACGATCCGGCTACTATGACCGGCTCCACCCCCTTTATATCACCCGGAATTCCGATTAGCCCATGGCTGGGCTACCTCATACTTTCACTGTCTCTCCAATATTCCCTACCGCTCGGAAGACATCCAAGTGCCCCACACAGCCGACACTGTCCACATACCGGGACGAGGATACGAAGATTTCCCGTGCTTCGTGAAGGCGGATGGATCTCAGCCCAAATTCCTATCTGGACGCGCACCAATGACAACCACAGTGAATTACCCGTATCTTGGTGATGGCTCGGACAATAAGATAAAGACTTGGCCAGCTTCCCCGGGCCTTTCACCGACAACTGTCAACGCGATCAAGTCCTTCGCCATCGCTCGCCACCATGACTGTATGGTCCCTCGCCATCGCCGCGCTGGCAATCGGCCATGCATCGGCACAAGGAGACAGTCTCCGCTTCGGTTGCTCCCAGCTCGTGATTGAACGGTCCGACCCTATCGTCAGCCCCGGCATGAACCCCTCCCCGCATACGCACCAAATCGTCGGCGGTAACTCGTTCAACTTCACCATGGACCCGGCCGACCATGATCCGGCCAAGGCATCGACTTGCACCTCGTGCACGTACTCGGAAGATTTCAGCAACTACTGGACCGCCACCGTGTACTTCAAGTCGCCTGAGAACGGGACCTACCGACTGGTCCCGCAGATGGCCAACTTCAACTCGTTCGATGGGAAGAAATTCCTGCAGCAGGAGGGTGGTCTCACTGTCTACTACATGCAGCCTTTCAGCGGCAGCGCCAAGGTCACGGCGTTCAAGCCCGTTCGTCTCCTCCCCGCCATCTTCCAAACCCAGCAAGCCCCGCTATCCTCATCACCCAGTCTAACACACCCCTTTTGTCACAGGGCTTCCGTATGCTCGCCGGTAACCCCACCCTGCGCTCCAAGACCGGCACCTCCCCCGGAATCTGCCACCGCTGCAACGGCAACGGCGACGGCTTCGCCCCTTGCGACTCCAAGGACACTTCCGAATTCCCCCTCAAGATGTGCCCCGGCGGGATCCGCGCGACCGTAATCTTCCCATCCTGCTGGGACGGCAAGAACCTCGACAGCCCCGACCATCAAGCCCACATGGCGTACTCTGCTAGTGGTGTGGGTGGGGGGCTGGCGGGGGCGAGTTGTCCGGTCAGTCACCCGATTCGGGTGCCGCAGGTGATGTATGAGATTATGTTAGATACGAGGGGTTTCAATCAGAAGGAGTATTTTGAAGGGGGGAAGCAGCCGTTTGTGTATAGCTTTGGGGATCGGTCGGGGCATGGCCAGCATGGGGATTATTTGTTTGGATGTGAGTTTCGGCCTGTCGGGTGGTTTCCTGGTTTGGTATGCTAATGATTGTTGTGTAACAGGGAAGGATGACGCTCTCCAGCGCGGCATGGACAACCTGGGGAAGAACGGGTGTACCAACGACGTGTGCAGCGCGCTCAAGATCCAGGATGCGAAGGACGCCATTGCTTGCACGATTCCGTCCCGTGTCAATGAGGATGTCGGTGTCAAGGGGAACTGTGAGTATCCAATGGGAAGTATGTATGAATGTTGGCTGACAATTCACTGCAGGGCTCAAATCTATTCCAGGGGGTGTCATTGAGTCGTAGTTGAAGGACAGTGCGCCGGCACGCAATTGTGGGAGGCAAGCATACGATGGGCCAGGGTCCAGGTAAAACGAGAGTGAGCTTTTGGGTGCAATAGACCGCGTCGCGCCCTCAGGGTGCCTTTTTTGCACTCTCTAGCAGTCCATTTCGATGAATGCAGTCGAAAAATTTGGCGGCGGGAGCATGTCTCGTAGTGTTAGAGTGATCGTGCATATATTGGAACCTCGCAGGGTACCTTATCGAAGAACGTAACACCTGGATCCCAAACCTTCAACTCCCACTAAGACTCACCTTTCATCTTCCCCAAAACATCGCACACACAATTCCCCGACTGACAGTTCGTCTCCGCACAAAAGGCCTCTCCCGATCCACAGAGCCCATCCATGCCACAGCAATCGCCCCATTTACCCGCGCATTGTCGCCCTTCGTTCTGGTGGCCACACGTGCCGTCGGTCGTAAACGTCTTGTGCCCCCAGCATGCGCCCTCGTAGCATATCCCTGGCGCGCAGTCTTCCTCAGTCTTCCCACATCTCCAGGTCTCTGAGTTACAGCACTGGCCTCTCTTCATGCCAATGCAGGTTGTATCTCTGTGCTTGGGTCCGCACCAGCCGTCGTCAGCGCGCACGGGGTCGATGACTGAGGTGATTCGCATGTCAGCGGTGTCCAATACGGACTTAGCTGGAGGATGAAAAACTTACATCCGTGAACGCAGTAACTCGTCCATTGCCTGATGCCCTCGCAGTCAGGGGCAAGCTGCGGGTTGAGAAAATATAATTTGTCAAGCGATGTCCTATATTTCTTGGCCAGCCCCTCACATGACTGCGAATCGGCGTCCTCGTAGGTGTCACCGCGCTGGCGGCAGAAGATCTCGCCCCCCTGGACATCGCTTCCCAGCTTCCATGGGACTGCGTATGTGTGCGTTGGGCGGGCTACTTCGATGGTGGGCGTGGCCGCACCGGGGCTGTGGTATTTGCTCCATGTGTAGGGTTTGCATGCGCCTGTTGCTGATTGCGGGAGGGTGGTGGTGATGAACTCGCAGCAGGAGGATGGCCATATCAACATGAGGGTTGCCGCGATGACAATTAGGCTGGTCACGAACACCATTGTTGGGAGCTCTTACCAATTGACCCGTAGTTTTGAGAATAGATCTAATGGGTTGGAGAGGTGCCCCATTATAGGAGTTCATGTTTCGGTGACTCTGTGCAGGCAGGTTGATCAAATTTACCGCGATATGTTGGCGATCCCTGAATCTGTGCCTGGAAGTGGATCCAGCAGATGCACATCGGTGGTACAGCAACTAACCAAGATGTTGAAACCAGTGCGACAATCTGCCTGCCTGGAACAGTCCTAAAAAGGAGCGTTGACCAATTCGACGGGATCTGGAACGACGCGCTTTGAATACCTGGTACGATTGCATCCGATATCCACCTACTTACTACCAAACGACGAGAGATCGAATCGAACCAAAAGTGAAGCAACAACAGCATCCAATCTATATACTACACATATTGTCCAAACACAAAGGAATTGCATGCCACCCCAGATCTACCGTTTCTGATCCACTGCAGCCTCCGCCTCAGCAACCCACCGATCGCGCAAAGCAAGATACTCAGGCGGGCGATCCTCCCTACAAATGATATTGTCGTACTGCAGAGCCAGCACGCCAGAACCATCATCGCCGTTGTGGGCATGCGTGTGGTTTAGACTGTTGTGTAGACCAACACACCCGTATTCGGGCGTCGGAAGGGTGCGAAGGTCCGTGTATAGCGTTGCCGTGTTGTTGGGGCGGCGGAGGAACACGGGGTTATGGCAGTGTTCCTTCGCAGCATCATTGCTCTTGAACGCGAGAGTCTCGAGAGAACCGACCTCTGTGTGGGTGACTGACAGGCTTTGCATCTGCATGCCTGCTGGTGGACGTGGTCGATCGTTTTTAAATGGGTAAGCTGACGTCTATTCTTCTCCAACGGTTTCCATCTCCCTGCGCTTGGGACGTCTCGCGGTTTTCACTCTGGGACTATCTCAGCCGTGCGAGTCTACCTAAGTTAGTGCATCCCATGTTGAACGGAAGGAAAAAAGGTGACGGGACTTAGAAGGTAGAGATGTCCAGATAAAACATAACCGAAGAACGCGACAACACTGCTTGTTTTACAGACGCCAACTTGTCAGGGTGGCTGGGCAGCAACGAAATTGAGTTTTGATTCAAGACATTCGGGTCGGCAGTGTCTGAGCTTCTGTTCTTTCAACTATGGACTAAGCCGAGCCTATCCGACCGTATCCGAGCCGGACTTTGCGGCGCTCGGTTCGGCCCAAAGAAATTCCGGCCGGCTCGGATGGGCTTGGCCGGGATTAGCTCGGCTCGGCTTGGTCCCCACGCTGCCTCCATTAGGCCTCAAACGCAAACACCGACGAGACCTTCCATCGCCAAGCAGCCCACCGTCACGATGCCCATCGAAAGACGAGGTCCCAGCCATCCATTTGGCATGGCCTGCGTCAGCTGCTACAAGTCCAAGTTGAAATGCATCGCGCGCCAAGACGGCGAGAGCTGCGAGCGGTGCCACCGGATGCAGAAGCAATGCCGCCCGTCAGACATCCCTCGGCGGGGCGCAGGCGCACCGCCGGCCCCGCCCAAAAAGCCCAGCCCGACAACGCAGCGCATCACCGACCTCGAGAACAAACTCAACGGACTGATTTCGCAGCTTAAGTCGCTGAATGTGATTGATGGCGAGGGAACAGCGTCGCGCGACCAATCCGGCGCTCGGTCGCACTTTGGCGACGGCAACGGTTTTGATGGCGAGGCCGAAAGCGTCGACAGCGACGACGATACCCCCATGGTTGTCCCCCCTCCTGCCGACGCCCGCGAGCAGGGAATCCCGCAATCCGAGGAGACCGACCGGCTCGATGCCTTTCGGTCGCTCATGGTGCCGCACTTTGGCTTGGTCTACCTGCCCGCCATCATCACACCCGAGGTCATGCGCCAGCACCGCCCGTTCCTCTTCCGCGCCATCCTCTGCGTCATGTCACCCCTCGCTAGCGAGAAGGTATCGCGAGGGAGGGTTCTGAAGACAATGATTCATCACGAAGTGGTCCGGCCGGAAGGGGAGCTGTCGCTGGACGTGAAGATGGACTTGTTGCTGGCCATCTTGACGTACGTGTCCTGGGGGTGGAATCATGTCCTCAAGAAGGGCAACTTGCCGCGCCTCATGGCATATGCACAGTGGTTGGCGAATGGGATACGACACACGGGGCAACCCATCCCGGGCGCGCGAATGATGGAGCTTTTTGATCGAGGCGTTGGATCCATGGCGAGCAATGGGGATTCCAGGATCTACCGCTCCATCGACCAGCAGCGGGCTCTGTTGGGTTGCTTTGTGCTCAGCTCCGCGATGTCGGCCCATTACAGCCACCTCCAGTCAGAGGTGTTGCGCTGGACCCCCCAGATGGAGGAGGCCCTCGCCGCCGTAGGGTCGAGCAAAGAATCCCCGACAGACACCGTCTTCGCTCTCCAGGTACGCCTGCAACTGTTTGCCCAAAAGGCCGCCCAGATTCGACTTCAACATGCGCTGGAGGTCGGGCAAGCAGCATCCACGGAAACGGTAACCCTCCCCGCTCTCACCGCCCTCACAGCACTTCAGCGCCAGGTGGAAGACCTACAAATAACAGTCCCCCTGGCTATTTATCAACGAGAGGTTGTCATAGCCCACATACACGCAACAAAACTCATCATCGGTCAGGCCACACATGCCGTCCGCGCTACGGTTCCGGTGCTTTTTAGTCAGTTTGGCCGAGGAGAGATGAGCGGCAGTGGCGGCCACGACGCAGCCTCGCGCGGGGAGAGACTGCAGTGTCTATGGCAATGCACGTACGCCGCCCAAGCCTGTGCCATGGCATTGCTGAGTTCTTCGCCCGCCGAGTTCAGGGGTGTTGCCTTCGTGCAGTGGCAGCAACTCACAGCTTGCTGCGTCGCGGTGGACTGGCTGACTGCGACGATCGAGGAGCCGACCTGGAACCGTGCAGCTGCGCAGGCCGTGATCGGTGTGCCGGGGCTACTGTCCCAGATTGCTGCGCAACTGGAGCTAGTGGCCCAGGTGGCGGGGGAGTTGGGGCCCGATGAAGTCTTCACATCTCTTGCAAGGGGGATGCATGAATTTTCTCAGAGAGAAGTCGGACGTGAGGAGCCAACCTTTCAGGTTGTAGGGGACCAGGAGGCAGGGGCGAGGGGTCTCTGGCCAAGGCCGGTGGGCACTGATCATAATGAGAGCCAATGGTAGGCAACACAGGTTGCGTGGTATTTAGGAGCAGTTGGGTCATACAAGTCGCATGAAAATCTCTTCACTGCACTTGTCAGCAACCTAAGCCGTGCAATCATTGACAGAGCGAGCTGCAGGGCAGAGTTAGCGAGCAGGGAAGCTGTGTAGGATCATCGTGTCACCAGGCGCATAAAATGTATAACTGTAGTTTCGTTTTCTTCTCGGAGCGTAATGAATCTATTGGATGACAACCCATGGGAATAGAGCCGTCAAAGTATCGTTCAGGCGTGTGATTAGGAAGAAGTCAGCGGACTGAAGAAATGTTCTGATTATTATCACTCCAGAGCCGCAACTAAAGGGCTGTACGGTCAGCAAAGAATTGTGTGACTCCATCCCTTGACGGCTTCCAGCGCGCCAGAGTTATTTCGGACGTCAAAGTGGTCAAGCAAGGTGGCATTTCAAAGGATATATGTGGCCAGGGGCCTAAATGGTGGCTGGAAAGGAAGAGTTGAAATGAGGATGGTGTGCGTAGTCCATGATAATGCTTGACCGACGTTCATCGACCGTATATTCCCGGAGTTACCAACGGTTGCAGTTGACAGGGACAAGCAGATCAAATTAGCACAGCTGCATTTGGCAACGCTTATCTTGGCGTACACTATAATATCTGGTGTGATAAAATATCTGGTAACCAACAGCAGCACAAGAAACCCTCCTTCCCTGCCCGCGCCCGCTAGCCTTCCCTGCTCGAGGCCTTATCTTAACCGCCCACACCCCGTCCTGGTCATTAGGCATTCAAGTCTGGAATATTAAAAGGGTTGTCCTATGCCCTCTATATAGCATCGGACCGTGCAGCGGGTGGCTGGAAAGATAATTAAAAGGAGGAACATGCCGAGCGAAGCTCAGTGTCTCGGAAGAGATCCTACATTCTGGTTGCACCAACACGGTAATTTCAAAAGCTCTTATCTCACTCACCGCCTTGGGATATTTTCCACGACGTATGTAATACACCCCGCAGATCACATGATGCGCGCACAAGGCTTGGTCGCAGTTATTGTCTTTGCTCTCTGGCATGGTGCCCAGGTATCCGGCATAGAACTCAAATAGGGCCACGAGGTAAATGAACCAGCCCACAACCGACAAAGTCCACAGATACTGACTTCTACAAGATCTACCCGGCGTTGAGGCCGATCTGGCTGTTCGCCCCATTCCCGCCCCAGACCCTGACCCATTCCCACAGGATTGGGGTTGTGTAAAGTTTCCCCCTAAATGCAAGGGCCAGCAGCGGGGTGAACTTGGGAATCCAAATACTTAGATATGGATGGGCTACGGGACCTAGTCTCCACACAATGGGTCATAGCATCCTCGAATTCTCTTGCTAGTGAAGATGAGGATGTGATATACTGGGTCTAAGAACTATTGAAAGAGCTCTCCTCTCCACATACTGAGGGGTATCTACCTTGTTGCAGGGCCAATGAAGGCTTACTTAAGCTGAGCACGAGTACTTTGGGTAATGCCGTACATTCCCGCTTTCCTACACATCCCATCGCGGAGGGCATTCAAACTGGCGGACCACGTCATAGCTGGCCTCTTGTTTGATCAAAAGACTGCCCTACCGATGGTGTCCACCAACAGCGCCAAGCCTTCCTGCGCAACTCACCCAACCCCGAAAGTGCCATCTGGACGCTTGCCGACATAGCAATCTCTTGGCGACGAAACGCGAAACAAGTCTGGGCTCGACTGCTATCGTTAATTGCATTAGCTCTAGCCTGCTTCGTTGGCTTCTTCGCTGGTGGACTGGACCAATATGAGCATTTACGGCAGCACCGTTGGCCCGATGTTCACGCAGGCCATCGCCGCAGCGGAAAACTACGCCCGCTCTTGCTACAATTTAGCACCCGGTAGCGCAAGCTGCAGCACATCATTCGTGAAGAGAGACCTGCCATCGGCATTTGTGGACACTAACGCGGGCTGCCCCTTCGCCGACACCAAGATCTGCAAAAGTTCAAGTGGAAACTTGTTCACGATACAGGGTTTCTCGACAGCCACTTTGACTTTGGTCGCAACATAACGCCTAACCGGCGAATGCAGTACAGGCGAAGGCTCCACTGTGCACCCCTTGCTACCGAAGGCTACCGATTCAGGACCTACGATGGGCCAGGAAGTCAGTCCCACACGACGTACCATTACGGCGGTTTGCAGAATGTCAACGGTAATACTACCCTTAACTACACAGCACGCTTCTCTAACAACTTCTACGTGGATGTCGAAGAGTTGACACACGTAATGGCCAGGATACTGCCCATGATTTTAGCATTCGGTATGTACCGAACTGTCCTTACCTTTGTCCTTGCCATCCCCCCCAATGCTGTATCTAGTTGCTAACGCACCACAAGTTGGCATTACGCCACATTTTGGAACCAAACGCTTTACCCCGAAATGTCCAGCTTTACCCCTATCCCTGAACTTCGACCGAAGAACAATAGTGGCCTTGTCTATGTCGTTTTCTTGACCTCAGGCAACATCCTCTTTTCAGAACCCACAAATGACGGGTGGTACGGAGGAGCAACAAATGCCACTGAGATTCACAAGTTTAAGGGTAGTGACTGGAGGAACACAACCATGTTCAGACAAAGTGAGCCTGGATCACCTCTAGCCTGTGAGGAATTGGACCAGCACTGCTTCACTGGCGTCAAGGGCGAACGAAAATGCAACCCGGTCGGAAGTGGTATTGACGCGCTATCCAGTATCTACGAGCAGTTGGACGAGGGAGACGCAGAATGGTTCAATTGGTTTGAGATGACTACGTTTGAAGCTGCAGCTGGCACAGAACGGTTTATCGAAGCACTGGGAAGCCGGGCCCTGAGGGCTAGGGACAGCCTGAACGGGGCAATTCTCGGGCCGTTGCCCGATAAACAGTGGCAAGTTGAAGTTCAACATTGGAATGCGGCGGCCTTAGCCCACATGCAGGATACTTTCTTGCGGGCCATCACTGGTCCAAAGGACCGGCAGATTTTGCGGCTTATGTCTGCGGTGGGTGTTGTTTACCCAAAGACCGAGACGGACCATGAATTGTGTGCCAACCAGGTGTGCTAGATACTCCTCATTCGACCACGATTACCCCCGGAAGCTGACAGAGACGAACAGAAAGTGCGCGTCGACGGTTTCATCTCTTTCAGCATCCTTGCAATCAGCTGTATCTTTGCTGGAGGATGTCTTATCATCTTTCTCTCATTCACGATGGATTCCATTCTCGCAAAGGGGGACAAGCCGCGTACTCAAGACTTGAATGGTCAACCAATGAAACGTTGCAGTTGCAACGGATGGCTCATGAAGGGACAGGAACAGGTGATTGGTTCCGCGGGACCAAACCAGTCCCCGTCACACAGCCAGGCAGCCTCTTAGCAGTTCTAGATATTGCTGATCCCGCCCATCCCAGATTACAATCAGCGGTATCAATGAGGAGCGGCGACTCAGATGAAGACCAACCAAGCGATGGGAGTTTCAAAGACGAGGAAAAGAGCGAGGGTGGGTTTAACGGGCCTTTCAACACATTGAAAATCAAAGAGGGTGTGACGGAGATCAAGGGAGCAGAGTAACTGCAATTACCCAATGTATCTATAACTTTTAGAGACATGGGTCAGACTTGCCAGGGGTGTAAGAGGGGGAGGGGGGCGGGGATAATTGCATATGCCATTTCGCGTACGCTTCCATGCATATTTGTAGTTTCAGGACCCTGTCCGTGGGTGTCATTAACGTTCATGAGGATTTTTGAACATACAAAAGTTCTGGGCTCCTAACTCAGGTATCGATCACAAGCACCATTAAAGTACAAGTCACCAATATAGTACTTTGTTACGTTACCCTCCTATCATAGGCCTTACCAAGAGTACGCGTCCACTTCAAGCTCATACACAGTCTTCCCCCTTTTACCAGCGGTCACGACAGCAGCCCTGGTGTCATCACAAAGGCTGCCCGGCCCACTGACGACAACTCCCACACGGGCCCATCCAGCATTCTCCTCCTCGGCAAGCAACTCCTCGACATTGAAACGAGAGCCGATTCTGACTTCCTTCGTTGCAACCCCTCCCAAGTCCACCGCCTCTGCCAAGCTGCGGTCCGACTCTTTCATGCTCCATGCCAACTTCACGTTCAAGTGACTGAAGGCCCACGGCAACGCCCCGGTAATCCCAATGCCGCCCGCAATCAGCAGCATCCTGTCACAATGAAGGATCTCCTTCTTCGAACCACTCAAGTACGGTCCATCCAGAAAGGTCAACAAACTCGCGTTGGCCTTCAGGAGGCTCGTCATCCCAGCTGACTTTCTCACAAAAAACGTGACACCCGCCCCAGACTCCGCGGCCGCTGTCGTACATGCGGTCGTAAGTTGCTTCTCCTCGTCACCACCCTTAACGCTCACATCCGACCCTCTCGCCCCGTGAAGAACCTGCGTCGGAACGACCGAAAAGGGGTGATTCTCCCACGGCGTCCAGGGCCTCAGAGTCGGGAAGTAAACAAACGCGTGTCTCGCCGGTTCCACACCCCATCTCACCCCAGGAATATCCACGCGCACATGGTTCCCACCCACCTCCGTCACCGTTGCCCTCTGGGGCCCCCACCTCACCACCCTCCCAAACCTCACCAGCCGATCAAAGAACCACACTGCCGCCGCAAAATACAACCACAGCTCATAACCCAGGGTATTCTTCCGTGCAATTGTCTTGCCCAAATACGCATACCACCCCATGAGGTGGTACCAGCTGCCGACAAACACCAGCACAGCCAACACCACATGCGATATCAAAAACAACTCGTACTGCGCCTTGCGGACATACAGCCCACTTCCAATGGTCAGCACCACAGTCAACACCGTCCCGACAATCCCCCAGTACCACCACGGCGTTGTCTCAAAGAACCGATAGATCTGAAACGACGTAATCGAATGGATGACCACGTGAACCATGAACAGCCTCGCTATCCAGCGATGTAGCAGCAGGAAGGTGGTATGCGACCAGTTCGACAGGTACAGCAAGATATTATTCCGCGACGAGAACAGCAGCAGGACGGGGAGGAGGACAAACGAAAAGGCGCCGGTGCGGATGGTGACGTGGTTGAGGATTTCTTTGTACTGCGTGATGTAGAAGGCGTTGGGGATCATGGAGCGGTAGCCGACGGCGGTAAGGATGATGTTGAGGATGACGAAGAGAGTGATGTAGAGGGTCTGACCGAAGGTTGGGACGTTGCCGAGGCGGAAGGGGAGGGGGCGGGTGTGATATGTCCCGAGGGAAGAGGGGAGGATGAGGTATGGTTGTATCTGGGTGATGTTAGTGAGGAGGTTGCTTGAGGGGAAAGGGGAGGGGGACATACCCGGTCTGAGATGGTTTCGACGAAGGGGAGGTAGTAAATCCAGGTGAGGAGGATGGGAAGGCCGACGGCCACGACGAGAAGGACGATGCTGTGGATCAAAAGTTAGTGATTTGATAGGCGAGATGGAAAGGGGTCACTGGACAAGTACCTGAATGTCGACTCGGTCACTTCCTCATGATACAAGCTAGTCATTCCATTCCAGCTGGCAAGATACGAATTCTCCACGACAAGCGAAGTCCGATTCAGTTTCGTATCATTGAATGTCAGCTGGTATGTGGGCGGCTTAGGATCCACCTTGTCAAGCGCGATGGTATAACTCCACTTCGGGGGAACGAGCTTTGTGCCCGTGACGCTCTGCTGCCAGTACCCCTCCAGCTTCGCGATGCTTTCATCCGGACACTTGGATTTCAAACACCATGCGGCTGTAGTCAGGAAGGCCTCGTCCTTGGAGTAGCAGACTGCGGTTGTTGGCGGTGCGATGGGATCGAAGGGCTTCTTCGCTGCTTCAAGATCGGAACAGTTGAGCAGGTATGGTCTGAAGGCTTGGATGCATGACTGTGCGCAGATGGGGTCGTAGTTCCAGTTGCCATAACCAACAAGAAAGTCTTGGGCTAGGGCAGGAACGGCGAAGAGGGGGAGATATCGAGTGAGAAGAGGGACTTTCATAATGCTACCTGACCGCCGCTTGCACGGCTTAGCAGTGATCCAACTTGAAGTTTCAATGACTGTTGGCAGAAATGGCCAGAGGAACGGAGTGCTGAGTTCAAGGAGAACGCGCGCAACAGAGGGAGTGAGCTGGAACGGAGGGTATCTTGCGTATTTGACTGCATCCGCCCCCATGTTCTGATGGCTGGTGGACTTTGGTGTATGCCATGGATAAGCAGCATCACGACCTTGTCGGGGGTGTGGTTATGGGTGTGTGCGTGCAGACCGGCACTTTTCCGCGCCATGCAACCCGACATCTATTGGTTTGAGGGCCCTGGTTGCAGGTTGGGATGGGGTGGTGGCGTGCATCTCCCACATCGCCATTGGTCTGATGCCTGTCATGCAGTGGTCCGTCCGCTGTGGCGGCGGCAGAGCGTTCTGAATGTGGCCGCGACCGGTCGGACAGTGCGGGGTCAGTGTTGAAAACCGACGCCCGGGAAAGCCGGGAAAATAAATGGGGACCGGCGAGGATTCGGTGGCTCGGTCAGGTGAGGTGGAAAGTCCCCGCCTATCACCGGAAACGGATTTTCATCACATAACAACCAGTTATAGCGTCGATTGGTTGGCTGAAGCATTTTTGCCCTGGTTGTCTATCACAGAGGCATGATCACACAGGGGAGCGGATGTCCAACATTGATGATTGGTGCTAGGAGTTTAATGCTTACGGACTTGAAGTTCAAAGGGTTTAGTTGAGGTCGCGGTCCAGGGCCGGCTATGCTAGATGCCCCGTGAAGTAGTCACTGTCATCATCACCAAAGGAATGCAATACCATGCGTATTGGAATGTATTATTAGATCATCATTCGTGAGTATCATCAATCTACTCTAGACTGTGTCTAAGTTTCAGTTTCTATCCCAACCTGAACGCCTCAATGCGTCTAATCATCAAGTCATAAGCCCTCTTTCCCTGGGTATCGAAGTAAAACCAACCCAAACACCGACTCTCTTCCTCCCATCCCGATCACAAGCCGTGATGGCGATGCACCGGGAGATCCTCCATCCACAGCTTTTTGCCCAAAAGGTACGTCACCTCCTTCAAGATGGAGAAGAACGAAAAGAAAAACCCGATGTTCAACATTTGCGGCAACCACACATGGTGCCCCTCCGGATCGACTGTTCCCCAGTACCCAATCCACAGCACCATCAGATAGGGATACAGACAGAAGGTCAGTGAGTCCCTGATGTTGACCGTGACGACGATGTAGATGTGATGAAAGTGGTCGATAAAGTCCCAGAAGATCACCTCGGGAACTCGCCTCCAGCTACACTCGATGCGCTCGGCTTCGTACTCGTGGCCGGTGATGAGCGTGTAGAGGACAACGCGGAGGAAGGCATGGAAGCCGAAGCCGACGACGAACACAGCGTACTCAAGCCCCACATTCGAGTGCAGCGGCCCATACTGCATCTGGATGCCCTTACAAATGCCAAGGCCGACCAGTGCAGTGGAGATGGTCGTGAAGTGGTCGATGAACCGGCCCGCCGTGTTGTGGATCTTCGGCGTCGCTAGCACGCTGCCCGCCTTGCCGAAGAAAACTCGGGCCGCCTTTTCCAGGAGCGGGGCGAGGAGGAAGCCCAGAATTGGACCGCAGACCCAGTTGGCGATGTGCACGTTGCCGTGGGTCGCCTTCTTGAGTGTGTCGTGGATGCACGCCCAGATTCCAATGGCGGAGCCGAGACCAAGACCCACGGACAAGCTCTCGCCGATGCTGGCGAGGAAGTGGTCGCGCTGGGTCGTGATGGGGTGGTGGAAATGGACGGTGGGCTCACAGCAGGGAAGTTGTTGTTCTCCCTTGAGGGCCTTCTCGATGTCGGTGGTATAGCCGGTCGAGTTGATTGGTGTTGCGCATCCTGACGGGGTTTGGAGTGGGGTTGCGCATCCCGACGGGACTTGGAGTAGTTTGGATGTCACGATACCGTTGCCCGGTTTGACGTTTCGGTCGTGATTGGTTGAATCCATCTTTCTGGTGGTCAAATGGATGTTGATGTGTGGAAGTGTGGAAATGATGATGCGGGAAGCTCAAGTAATGTTTGGGGAGCTTCTGACAGCAAATTTATTGTGGCAGTGATATAGTTGCACTTGTTTTGCTTGTGGTGCAATGTGATGACCGGAGCGCGGAATCAAGGAAATGCCATGACGACGGGGCTTTAAATAAAAATCCCAACCTGCATCTGTTCCTTCGCTCTCTTTCTCTTCTCCGCTATTACGAGCATCATGGTCGGTATTGTAACGTGCTTGCATGCACAACAAAGAGCCCTATCGGCCCTGCAATTGCGGCTTCTCTGCGTTGGGAGTCTGGAAGGTAAGCTGTGCAGGGTTTTGGACGAGATAACGAGACGCAACACTGAGATCACGATCCTCGGCTCGGTGATTGGGTAGAAATAGGAAAAGCTTGATTTAGTTGCGTGGGATCAGGCACATCGCACCAGGCCCAGATTCCGGTCGCGGGGGTTGTTTCGGTCCAGGCCTGTCCATTCGTCCATGTTTATCTCCCACGGGCCGGTGCCGCCGATTTTAGTGGTCCATCGGTCCAAATCCGGGCCTAGGGTCGTACGGACGTACCAGTGGTGTGCTTGGCGTGGCAATGCACCCTGTCTTTCCGTGCTCATGGCACCACTTTATAACGGCTGGGCCCGTCGCAGACTTTTACGTGGTTGCTGGAACACAGAAGATGCTGGGCCCGGCCAACGCTCCGACGCCGCATTCAACATCGGATGGATGCGGGATTTCCTGATCCTTCGTCGCTTCCTAGGAGATGGCCGAACCTGAAGCCCTTTTGTTTCGCGACTCTTCCATCATGAGTCCCCCCACTCTCCAAACCTTCAAATCGGGAAGCTGAATGCTTGCATAAGCAGAGAGGCGCTTGCCTCAAGAAATCGTGAATCTCGCATCACCAACACTACCGAATTAGGGAGGTAGTTTCGAAAACCTGGAATTTGAGCTAGGTCAATCTTATCGTCCAACAGAACCATGCGGATTGCGGCAATCTTGATAGCACATATTGAACAGCAGCCCGGTTACCAAGATTGGCGGCAATCCATGGGATTCTGTTGAGCGATAAGATTTAGCTCGAATCTCAGCTTTTCGAATCTATGCGGTAGTCATGTTGTCCCTCTCCGTCGACCGGGAACCAGCAGCGATGGTCACTACGCACATGGCAGACGGCCGAGCAGTAACTGGGGCCACGCAAGTGCTTGGCGCCCAGTTGGTGGTCGGTGTCAGGCAATACCTTTTAGAGCCACATTCACCCGAATAAAATGGAAGCAACAGGCAGGAGACCTCTCGCATTGGATGGTGTAGGTTTCAGTGGGGAATAGATGTCCATACTGGGCACCAAGACGTTACAGGACAAGGATGTTTGCCCAACGGACTGGTTGACACGACGGGTCGTATCCGCTAAGAGAAAATATCCAAGCACTTCCAACGCCAATCTAAGTGAAGACTCTAGGGTATGTGATGCAATCTATCAAAGAAACGCCGCCGATGCTTCCCCAGAACCCAGTGTGCTCGCCCGTCAATCTTCCTCCCCACAGAACCCTCCGTCACCAACTTCAACTTCAATTTAACTTCCCCCTGGAGCCCTCTCCAACAATCCCGCAAAATAATCCCAATAATGGCACAGCGCCGTCCCTCCCCATTTCTTGATCCCCACCTCCTCATCATCCAAAATCCAAGGAAGATACGTTCCCGTCCAATCCCCAAACTCAACCCCCTTGTCCGCCCCCTGACGTGCCTTGCAAAACTCCCAGTACGCAGGATACCAGCCCGCCTGACTCCAGTCAAGAACCGCCACAACTTGCGGGTTCGGCCCCGTCGAGATCAGGATGTTCTGGGGGTTGATGTCCCCGTGGGTGAAGACGACGGGTGTGTCGTCGCGGAAGAAGCTATTGGGCTGGAAGTGGTAGGATCCCGTCACGCGGTTTCCGTGCTGGGTCGAGGAGGCATGCATGGCGGTTGAGACAAACCATTCGTGGAAGGCGGCGACGGTGGGGAATGCGGAGGGTGGGGGGAAGGCGGTGAATACTGTGTCGTGGACGATTGTGCCGTCGATGCTTTCTGTGAGGGTGATGATTAGAAGTCTTTTGGTCTAGAGGGGGGAGGGAGCTTCGAACCGATTCGGGTGCGAGTGCAGTTGTTCTGGCGGAGTCGACGCCAAGACTTGACGATGTCTTTGATCTGCGTGCAGATGCCGGCTTTCTGATCCTCAGAGAGTATGTCCCAGCTATCGGCCAGAGTGATGCCCTCGGGCAGTGACATGTAGATGAAGTTCTCATTATTGTCTCGCTGCCATCCAAACACCTCGGGGACAAGCACCTGCTGAGGCAAGAAGCGACGCAATGTTAGGAGGGTTTTCGCCTCGCTGACTTGCACTGCTGTCCCATACTTGACGAGAAGTCCCAGCGAGGGGATAGCCACGAGATTTGCGGCTTCTTGTCCTCCGTTTGCTCCAGGGGATTGTCGAGCGGCCTCCGCGCGCACGTCGTTAGGCAGGGGTAGGTCTTTGTGGCCCGGATTCCGCTTGAAGAATGAGGAATGGCCGAATACGACGTGCTGAGCCGATGGAAATGACCCGCCGACTAAAATACCGCTGTCGCCGTTGGGTGGAGCTGGCGCCTCAGTGAGATTCAGACCCGAGAGTGAAAGAAAGAGTGACTGAAAGTCTTGATTTTGCTGGTACGACGTCGCCGTCCCCGCTCCCGTTTTGCTTCGTACAAATTGCGTCGACAGCATCTTGAGGTTGTTTGTTTGGAGTAGGCGGTATTCTGAGGGACGATGCGGTGCAGAAGTGTTGGGGTAGGTATGAGGTGGGCAACCTGCAAAGGCTGAGCGGAGTCGTGGAGACGTCACCTGGGTTGGGGGAGCGATCAGGTGGATTGGGCCGCATGATGCCCAACTATGGGCCCCAAAAGTCGGTGACGAATCACAAAAGCCCCAAACAGGTTGCCACGTCAATTGACAACTTCACCAGTTGACCCAATTGGGCATTGGTGCGTGCGTCTTTGCGGGTTGGCACAGTTCCATGGATTGCATCACAGTGAAGTCGAAGACTCATATCCCATGCATCCAAATATCAACACCCCCCCTGAAGACGTCGGGTTTGACTTTAACCTACTTGTGGATGCGCAGGGAGTATCCCAGAGCTCTAGTTCTTCCGATTCTGGAATTCAATGTGGACACCTTACTAGCCCCTGTTGCATGCACTTAACGCCGATCATCGTGTTCAACTGGAATGAGAGAAAGATGGGGGGTGTTCAATTTTCTTGTCGCGCCAATCAGAGTTCCCCGGCCTCTACTAGTCGTCATTTTCACGCCAAGATAACAGTGAGACATGTACGTTAGAGCAGCCCGTTCAATGAGCATACACCTTTGCCGTCTTGAGATGTCCATGCTTGCCCACTCGACCCTGCATTATCCAACGTCACTTCCTTCAGCAAAGACATAAGTCTGATGGTCCGCACACGGCTCAGAACCATCCGTCACGGGAGTTACCCCGGCGACCTTGTTCTGGTATTTCAGGCACGGCGCCGACTTGCCGCCGTGGTTATTGAGGGGATGATATCGCGAATCATTCCGTAGCCTCCAGAGTAGGGACCCATGCAGCACTGCATCGGGCGGGATGTCACGGGGTGCACCCCCATTGAGAGGGAAGCGGACATTGACCCAGTCGTTGCCTTCGAGCTCCCAGCGCGTGGTGAAGGGGAACCATTCTGTGAGTGTGAAGGTAAGCACCCATTCGGCAACGAGTGGATGGGGTCTCTCCCTACCGAGGAATTTCCAAAGGAGCACGGTTGAGAATGTCGTTCCGTGTCCAAACCGCAGGGAATCGTGGATGAAGCCGCCGAGAGCTTGGCTCTTCTTCTTCTGGAAGCGCTTGTTGAAGCGCTCGACGAGGTCGGCACGCCATGACACAGCAGCCGGTGGGTTCTGCTTGCCCACCAACTCGACTTCGTGGATCATCCAGGCTAGGGGAATGTCGCTCATCTGGAACGGCCCTGAATCGATGTATTTGCTTGCCTTTTTGGCCCTGCGGGTGGTGAAGATGTTGGTGACTCTCTGCCAGAATGTCATATGGTCCTGAGTATCCAGTGGGTTGTCGAGCGATGCAGGCCAGCCCCCGCCCACATCGCCGTGGCAGCCGGGAAACCAAACTTCTTTGATGTCCTCGTCATTGTCAGCTGAAGCGCGGATGTCCTGGGCTAGCAGGGCAACCTTAAACTTCACACGCCGCTCATCCACCGCAACAGCGTGGCGGACATACTGGGCTGTCCCACTTACAGCCACAGGCTTGGGCGCTTTCTGCTCCAGGACGGCGACAGAGCTGACACAGTCCCACATGCCAAGGAAATAGACCTTGATATTGCGTTCCTCAACATGGCCTTTGTGCATCATCTGCTCCTTGCGGCAGAATGTGTTGCTGAACGCTGCAATCTCATCATGGCCATCCAGATGGTGGTCTTCATCTTCGGCTTCCGTCACCCCGTTAGCCGTGTTCGTGAGACCGGAAGTCTCTTCAGTGGGCATAGGGGTTTTCTTGGCTTTCTTGCCGCCCTTCTTCCCGTACTCCTGCACCTCACCAGCAAGCTGACGCTGGTAGAGCCGATAGGCGAAGGGCACCATCTCCTCGTTGCCCTTGCAGAGGAGGCCAACGGTGTGGATCATGCGAGCGAGGAACTTGGCCGTGAAAGCACCACGGCTGAATCCAAACATGTAGATTTTGTCGCCCTGGGGTGTATCAGTACCATCATTCGTGCTGTGAGAGCATGTGTACGCACAGACTCGTAGTAACGCATCAAGAACCGATAACCAGCCAAGACATGGGCATCAAAGCCAGCGCCAAAGCCTTGGTCCATGGTGTTCCCCAGAGAACTGCGAAACGAAGCCAGCCACGACTGGTCGACTGAGGTAGAATCCACATCATATGTGCCAATTCCGGCTATTTGTGGTCAGGAGTTGGCCTAGGTTGGAATACTGATGGAAAACGTACTCTGGTAGTAGTGGAACTGATGGGGGTCGCTGCGATCCAGCTTGTTTAGCAGCTTCACAACATTGGTGTCTGCGTTCGACCCGCTGAAGATATTTCCGGTGCCATCAAAACAGAGAATGAGCCGCCGCGATCGTGCACCACTGCCATTAGCAGCAGATGGCCCTCCGGCCGGGGCTGGGGTGTCGTGCGTTTCGGCCATGAAGTCGTGGGTCCCGAGGCAGAGAACTGGGAGGGGGTGCTCTTGTCGGGTGTTGGCGAGTGATGCACATTGTCGCCATGCAGAGACAGGCCATTTATTATGGTACGTTCTCCGGGAGACTGCACACCCCAGCACTGAACGGGACAAGCCATCCAAGGGCACACATGTGCGAGACGCAGTACAACCACCAACCCCTCTTCCCCGCCCGAGTTTTCGGCGATGAAGATAATATTATGTCACCGAAATTGATATGTTGCTCGCAGAAACACAGTGTCGCGGCGCTAGCCGTGTCCCAGTGGTGCAGGCCGGGATCACCTCCGCGAACGGCTGATGCCTCGACCCGGACAGGTGCATGGTCGAGAATCACCAAGGCCAATAGTCTCATTTTATATTGACGAGTGCACCCGTGGTGGGTTACTCCCCCGGTGACTACCCGCCCTGTGTACCCCCCGCGTTTTCACTTGCCCTCACGCCTAGGTGGGGTTAGGAATATCCGAATCATTTCGGCGAGTGTACCTTGGTGATGTTGACTTGTCTCGGATCGGGGACGGCATCGCAACATGGGTGATCCCAAGTGGCGGCCAATCGTGGAAGAGTTATCTGTCAGCACGCGGGATGAGATCAGGGACTGGAATTCCGGTTCTCGCTATAAATTGGAGCTTGACCCGGGATGGGGTGGCTAGACCAGGTCTTGCTAGCAAGGGCAAGCTGTTGAGAACAATCTGCAGCATTTCCACTTCCAAGCCATGGCATCTGTCAAGTTTCAGGCTGGCGAATCGTACGCCGACGAGGAAGATGGGCCTGCCTACACCTTTGATGATCCCGCCAAGATCGCCCAGGACCTCCTGAATGAACTAGCCGCCGTGGGTAGCCAAGTCTCCATGACCGAGGTGATTGGCATTCTGCAAGGCTTGACACAGAAACCTCTTGATGACAAAAAGGGGTGAGTATTTGCCCCCTCCCTCCCCTCTCCTGTCCGCCTCAAAACCCTAAGTGTTGACACTTCCAAGCACGACAGAAGCGCTCATTGGTATCCTCACAGCTCTGTCATCCAAATCGAAGCTTCGAACAGTGCTCACCAACAAGCTCCTCGACACACTCTGGAGCAACCTCCAGCATCCCCCACTGAGCTATGTGGGGGGTGATGTCAAGTTTGAGGTCGTCAATCCAGATGCATCAACCACCTGTGCTGCCGCCACGCAGAATGATACGATCGAGTTCAAGGCACCTGACAGCGACGTCACGCTCCGTGAACACGTCCCTACGGCCCCCGATGGCCTGTTCCAGTACCGCATGCCCGATGGAAGCTACAACAACATTCTGACCCCCAATCTCGGCAAGGCAGGAACCCCCTATGCCAGGAGCATCCGTAACATCAAGCGCCTCCACGGTGTCAAGCCTGACCCCGGCCTTCTCTTCGACCTCCTGATGGCTCGTGACTCGGACGGCAAGCACTTCCAGGAGAACCCTGCCGGTATTTCGTCAATGCTGTTCTACCACGCGTCCATTATTATACACGACATCTTCCGCACCAACCGGACGGATCCGAACAAATCCGACACCTCATCGTACCTCGACCTCGCTCCCCTGTATGGGTCGTCCCTGCAGGACCAGTTGGAAATCCGCACCATGAAGGAGGGCAAACTAAAGCCTGATTCATTTCACGAAAAAAGGTTGCTCGGCCAGCCAGCCGGTGTCAACGTCATGCTCGTGTTGTACAACCGCTTCCACAACTACGTCGTTGACATCCTGCTGAAGATCAACGAAGGGGGACGCTTCACGCTGGGATGCCCCCCTGACGCCAGCCCTGAGGACAGGGCTCGTGCCGTTGCCAAGCAAGACCATGACTTGTTCAATACGGGCCGGCTGATCGTGGGTGGCCTCTATATCCAGATCTGTCTGCATGATTACCTCCGCGCTATTACCAACACGCACCACTCCAAGAGCGACTGGACCTTGGATCCGCGCGTCGAGATGAGCAAGCAGTTTGATCCGGATGGCACGCCCCGAGGTGTCGGTAACCAGGTCAGCGTCGAGTTCAACCTGCTGTACCGCTTCCATTCGTGTATATCCAAGAAGGATGAACGGTGGATCAACGACTTCTTCCTCCAGCTGTTCCCCGGTCGTAAGCCTGAAGACCTCGAGAACGTCAGCTGGGTCGAGCTGGGCCAGGCCCTATTGGCGTTCGAACAACGAACCCCGAAAGACCCCAGTGTGCGCACTTTCGGCGGCCTCGAGCGCCACGCCGACACCGGGAAATTCAAGGATGAAGACCTCGCCCGCGTTCTCAAACAGGCTATGGACGACCCCGCCGGCATCTTCGGGGCGCGCACCATCCCCAAGGCCCTGAAGATTGTCGAAATCCTCGGGATCAAGCAGGCACGCAAATGGCAAGTGGCATCACTGAACGAATTCCGTGACTTCTTCGGCCTCAAACGCCACGACACCTTCCTTGGTATGTCAAATTGCTGTCTTCAAATCCCCCCTTGGTCTTTTATGGCCCTCCTAGATGTCTCAGAGACGAGCATCCACGCCTAAGACATTCTCATACCCCGAAATGAACTTGAAGGAGGAGTACCTGACGGTTATTTGCCATTCTCTAGACATCAATTCGGACCCGGACATCGCCTCTATCCTTGAGAAACTGTATACCGACCCCGACATGGTTGAGCTATACCCCGGACTCATGATTGAAGACGTCAAACCCGTTCGTAACACCGGCTGCGGTATTTTGCCCACGTACTCCGTCGGCCGCGCTGTCCTCTCCGACGCAGTGACGCTCGTTCGCTCCGATCGCTTCAACACCCTCGACTTCAACGTCGCGAATCTCACCGCCTGGGGGTACAATGAAATCCAGCCAGACAGGAAGACCCTCGGAGGGTCGATGTTGTATAAGCTCATCCAACGCGGCCTGCCAGGGTGGTTCCCCTTCAACTCAGTCGCGCTCATGCAGCCAATGTACACCAAGAAAGCCAACGAGAAGATTGCGCGGGAGTTGGGGACTATTGCACAGTTCTCGCTCGACGACCCCAAACCGCCGTCCAAGGCTGTGGTGCTCACCACGAGCGCGAGTGCGCGGCATGTGCTGACCAACACCAAGGCGTTTGTCCTGCCGTGGCTGACCGTCGTCAACTCCATGTTCCCGGGAAAGAAGGATTTTGGCTGGTTCATGCTTTCTGGCGATGAGCCCGCACAGTATGCGCATCGGGCGAGCATGGACAAGATACTGGGCAAGCTGCCCAACCTCTTGGGTACGGTGCGCGACTTCGTCCAGACTACTGGGTCAAAGCTCATTGAGAAGGAGGGATTCGCACTCAAGGACGGGTTGATTCAGCTTGACTTGGTCAGGGATGTGGCCATCCCGCTGTGCGCGCAGTTTCTGGGGGACTTGTTCTACTTTGATTTAAAGAGCGAGGAGAATCCCGGGGGGACGCTGGTGGCTGCCGAGCTGTACCGGCTGCTGCTTGATATCCGGATCTGGGGGGTCAACAACAATGATCCGGCGCAGGCGTGGAACAGACGCCGTCGTGCACAGGAGGCAGCGCAGGTGATTATCGATTCGACGAGGCCGCTGGTTGACAAAGCCATCTTGTCGCGGGGATTTGGACTGGGCATTGCGTCAGCTTTGTCGGGGGCGGTGTCGACTTTGAAGAAAGGATCGTTGCGCTCATGCGGGTTCAAGGTTGTCGAAGAGTTATTGGCACAGGGGAATACAGCCGAGCGCGTGGTTGACACCCTTTGGCTTACCGCGTTTGGTGGGATTGGTGTGGCCGTCACGACGGTGAGTATCCTGGCTACCAGGTTGTTGTTCGCTGTGTATACGGGTCGCTGACTCTGTTTTCCGCAGTTCTATGAGATCATGGAGTTCTTCTTGCGGCCCGAGAACGCCTCTATCTGGGGCGAGGTGCAGACACTCACGCAAAAGGGAGACGACACAGCCATCGCGGCGTATGTTGCCGAAGCCCAGCGCCTCACGAGCTCCCAGCGCACTGTTCGCGTTGCGACGCAAGCTGGTAACCTGGAGGGGAAACCCATTGAACCAGGAAACCTGGTGGTGTTGATGCTCGTATGTCGTGTCTCTCTCACCCATTCTGGCCTAAAAGAGTTCACTTTCTGACTAACACCGTGACATTGCACAGGGGGAGACAGCACGCAATCCCTCTGAGGTGACTAATCCTACAAAATTCGACCCCTCTCGCAAACCCGAGGCAGTCGGCGCATTCAGCCACGGCAAGCACCAGTGCTTCGCCAAGGAACTCGCACCCGCCTTCATCAGCAGCTTGGTCAAGCTCGTGGCCAATCTCAAGAACCTGCGCCCCGCTCCGGGCGAGATGGGCAAGGTCAAGACCATACGGGTTGGGTCCGAGAAGGCCTATCTCAATGATAGCTGGTCTTATCTTGCTTTTGATGCTAGCAGTGAGTATCCCATTTCTTTCCCGCATCGTGGTTCGAACTGTGCAAGCATGGCGAGATGCTGACTTGGTGGTGTCTGGTGTTAGCCTGGAAAGTTCACTATGCCGGCTATGGAAAGGGCGTCTTTGAGGGAGAACGGTCACCGACGGACACAATGGGTTTGGAGCAGTATTACGGGCTGTTGCAGAAGAAAAAGGCTGATTTCATTGCTGGATTGGAGGCGTAGGCTGGCGTGGTGTCAGCTCCGCTCTGCGTCATGGCGGCTCGAGATCGACGAGATTTCCTAAACGGCAGTGGGTAGGCGGTATTGGTGGTAAATTGGAAATGAAGCTAAGACGTGGAAGCCAAACCCGCAGAATGTTTGAACTCTAATTTCGGCCGGATGAGTCAAGGAGCTTAACGTGTGAACTTTATTTTCCTTTTGTGGGTCCAAGTCAAATGAAACCGCACATTCTATTTCCACGACGTTGCCCTTCCAGGACCGAGAAAATTTCCCAGGACTTGATCAATTACCGACGTCCAAGTCGCACTCTAAGAAGGATACATCAGACCATATCATCAACACAAAGTGCCATCACCCACCATGCCCCCCAAAGACAAAGGCAAAGAAAAGGGCACCGCCCCCCGGGACGACAGCATCCTTTTTTTCTACATGCCCAACGAACCCAACGGCGAGTTCTGCCAATGGTACCCCTCGCCCTTCTCCGTCTCCAAATCCACAATCGACTCTCTCCTTGCCTACGATCCCCAACCCAGTACCACTCCCTCCTCTGATGAGGTAATCCACTTCACCTGCGCAGAGCAATTCATGATGTACTGCAAAGCCGGCCGCTTCCACGACACAGTCACGCAGCGCAAAGTCCTCGCGACGCCAGACCCCAAGACACAGAAACGTCTCGGCAAGGCCGTCACTGGCTTTTGGGATCAGCCATGGGACGAAGTCAAAAGCGATGTTGTGATAGCAGGGAATATGGCAAAGTTCGGGCAAGGCGCCAAGTTGAGGGAGAAGTTGCTGGCGACAGGGGACAAAATGTTGGCTGAGGCGGCAAGGAGAGATAGGGTGTGGGGGATTGGGTTTAACGCGGAGGAGGCCTTGGGGTTTCGGGAGGAGTGGGGGGAGAATCTACTTGGCAAGGCTCTGATGGTTGTGAGGGGGCGGTTGAGAGCGGAGTAACAGGGGAAGGGGCGGATGACAGAGGGAGGGGAAAGGAAAATGGGGACGAGGTGAATACAGAGGCCGTGTGAGCCGTGTTGTATCGGTTGATTTCATCACCTGGTTTACCAAGTCACACTTGGAAAGCCAAGGGTGGAAAGGGCGTGGTTCGACCCGGGGGCTGGTTTGTCTGCCAGACGGGATGGCTGGCAATGTAGAAGGGTGGGGGGAGTCTTCGAGGGAGGCGTATGGAATCAATACCTGGTGTGTCAGTTTCTAGGAGGCAGGGCACCTCACAGTCACGGAGGACTGGAGGTAACGTCTATACCATATTATCTACACTATGACTTTGCTATGGACATTCTGCCCCCATCACACCCATTTCCCGTTTAGGCGTCACGAACGGTGACAGTAGCGAATCCTTCAAAACTGGACCAATAATTTACACACCTTGTATGCCCTGCACGGTATTTGTGGGAAGGTTTGGCCGTTGGAGCCCGACGACAGCCGCCCGCCGAAACTAGGCGAGCGGATGTGAGGGGGAGGCACAGCAGGGCCGTGTCACTTCGGCATACAACGTCGTCTGACCACCAATTCCTTATTCAGACTGGCAACAACTTCGTTGGGAGTGGCATGTAGGAGGTCGGCAGTCGGATCAACAGGTTGAGAATCCGTGAAATTGGATGGCTTGAAGAAGCTACAAGGTTACAACGCTTGGACACACCCCTTTAAGGTTGTCCGGACGCCCGTTTTTAACACCACATTGCTAGTATCTCGAACCAACACCGCGTCAAAAACCTTCTCGAGACCCAACAAAGCCTCGGCAGTGATTTGGTGGTGGAGGACAATCCTCGGCCCAGCAAGTAGAATCCCCCCTTCCACCCCCATCTCGCTCAGCACCTCAGCCGAAGTCTCAGCAGCCCCAAGGTCCAACCAAACAATGTTTGTTTCTGTTGGGCGCAGGAGTTTTCCCCCTCTTTCGGCCCACATGCGTGAGACCTCCTTGGCCATACGGTGCGCTACCTGCAGTGTGCACTTCACGTCCACACCTCCCGGCCCAAAATTCTCCAACACGGCCTCCCTCGCTGCTGCGGCCAAGATGCCCGCTTTTCGGACCCCACCGCCAATACTCTGCCGTAGTCGCTTGACACGGCAAATCACCGTAGTCGAGCCGACTATCATCGCTCCGATCGGAGCACCTATCCCCTTTGCAAACGAAAGCGTCATCGTGTCAGTGCAGGCTGCGACCTCAGATAGACTCCCCGCCCCAGAGGCGACAGCATGCCATATCCGTGCCCCGTCGATGTGAACGGATATCCCTTTCCGAGTGGCCCATTCCTTGATAGCGCGCAATTCAGCCAGAGGGATGACATTCCCGTGTGTGGTATTCTCCAAACTAATAACCTTCGTCGGACATACTTCAATGGGAACCTCCGATTCGACTTTCGCATGTTTCTGGATGTCGTCCGGTGTCAAGTACACCCCGTTCTCAGGACGGACTGGCTGCACCATCGCCCCTGCAAGACGGGAAATGCCCCCCGCCTCGAAGTTCACGACATGTGCGGATGCATCGGCGAGAATGGCGTATGGTGGGGACTGGCAAAGGGCTGCGAGGGCGAGCTGGTTCGCCATGGTGCCGGAGATCACGAAAGCGGCGGCTTCAGCACCACATATCGAGGCAATGTGCTGCTCGAAGGCGGTGGTGGTGCGGTCTTCACCAAAAACATCGTCATTGAGGGTTGCACGACTGATGGCGGCGAGTTGGCGGAAGGATGGTGTGGTGATTGCATCGGCTGTCAGTCAGTCGGCCAGTCAGTCAGTCAGTCAGCGGGTCACAACCATTCAAATTGTTAGACATCTGAATGGTTATCGTAAGTGGCTGGATGTGGTGCAGAAAAAGCTCACTTCGAAAATCAAATGCTGTCCCAGTCCTTGTGGGGTCACCCCAGGACACAGCGTCAGTCGCATTCTGGGTGCGGGACGCGTCGCCCTGGCAGAGTTTTGTGCCCCAGGCCCGGTTGCCGATGCTTTGCGTCATGGCTGGTGCTAAAACGCGACGCTACCGTCTTATAGCGGGGCAAATGCACTGCTTGGGTCGGTGGTAGTGGGTGAGAAACTCGGCCAAATATATACATTCGAACCCACTGATACTCGGGGCCGCATATGCTCGGAATTGTGGCCAGTCAGCTTCCCCCGACTGTCCGAGTTCTTGTCCGAGGTGAACACACAATACTACCATGACAGGGTGCTAGGCGAGGACCACATAAAATCCTGTCACCCTCCAGCGCGGTGGGAAGATGCGCCGACAGTGAAAAAAAGAAATCGCTGTCAGAATATAGCATGGGGGCTGAGGCGACAAAGGATTCATACCTAGTATACACACGCGCGACACAAAATCCTATATGCCGGGATACTGGGTCCCATTCAGGGGCTCGTGCTTCCGTCCCGCCTGGGCCTTTTGCATGTTGAACCCGGATGGAGTAACTCCCCCGGTGTACAAGCCTCAAATAAGGGGGGACGGCCGGTGAAATGGCAAGAGGTGTCTGTGCGACCCATCGCGATTTGCTGGCTAAGCCCGTCCCGTGTGTGACTCTGAATCCTTCGAGAACCCGCAGGGGCCGAGGCGATCGCAGCTGCGTGAACGTTTATCGGTCTGCTGCCTTGTGTTTATGGATCTGATATACGGCACACGTACTTGGGTGTGATAGCAACAACATGTAACAGGGTTTGGGGTGAGGGTGTGGGTCTGGTCATCGGCAGCCAAGAGGGCTAGGATGGCTGACATATATAACTTTGCCTGGTTCGCGGCCAGGGGCAAGACGTCCGTACTACGGCCACCCAGCTCTGAGTGCCCGGGCTTACCCACCGATCTCGGACTTCTCCCCTGAAGTGAACTCACGCTTCGGAGTCTCCGTGACACCTCGAGGCCCCAAACGTGGAACTCACCTAGCCGGGCACCGACCTCCATCGAAGAAAACCAACAATAGTGCACGATGAAAGCCCTAGAAGTCTTTGTTTTCGAAACTGACCAGACCGAAGACTGTCTGCAGCTCGCCAGATACGGTCTCCAACGGGGGAGTGATGGTCTGATATCATGGCAGCGCGGGAGCAAGGATCACCCTCGGAATTGGTCGACGGCAAGGAAAGCCTTTGACACCACAGTTATAATATTCCTCGAGTTCTTTGTGTAAGCGCCTTAGATTGCCTCTCCGACCACGAGTGCTGACTGGATACAGCACTGTCGTTAGCACAACAGGTGTATGAACCTTGATGGCTCTCTTACCCCTCTTCTTGTTTCCCTTTTGCACAGAAACTAAACCCCCACCCGCTATTCAGGCATCGGTCGCACACTACGCGCGCGAAGAGTACAGTGACGTCGCTAAAATATCTTCTATCCTAGCTTTCACATTCATGTTGGTCTTCGTCTTTCAATTTCCACCCCTCACCTCTCGAACTAACCCATCGTCTTCCAGGTACAACCTAGGACAAGCCTTCGGCGGGCTTCTCACCCCAGCCCTCTCCGAACTCATCGGCCGCCGGACTCCCTACCTCGTTTCCTCCTTCCTATTCACCGTTTTTTGTCTCGTCATCAGCACTATCCCGCACCCCTCTGGAGTCTGGCTCGGCCGCTTCATCACGGGTTTTGCCTCCGCGGTCCCCGCCGTGGTCACAGCTGGAAGCATTGAAGACATGTTCGACGGGCGGCAGCGGGTCTGGCTCGTTGTCCTGTGGAATGCGGGCTCGACGGCGGGACTTTGTCTCGGTCCCATCTTCGGGGCCTACATAATGACGGTGCTGAACTGGCGGTGGGTTTTCCACATCAGTGCCGCGATTACGGGGGGTTGCTTCTTGTTATTGCTCTTCGTACGGGAGAGTCGGCCCAGTCAGATTTTGAAAGCGAAGATTGAGGAGTTGAAGCGCGAGGGTGTCTCAGAGGAGAAGTTGGAGTGGTTCAATCCCGACGAGGTGAGGGATTGGAGGAGTTTGATGCACTTGGCGGTTGTGCAACCGCTGAGGTTACTGGCGACTGAGCCAATTGTGGGGATGGTTACGACGATCTCGGCTGTGAGTTGGGGGATCATTTATCTGTTCACAGAGGCGATTCCAGGAGTGTACATCTCATTTGACGGGGGGTCACGGTTTGACTTCACGACATCGTCGCTGGCGTTTTTGGCGTTTCTGCCTGGAATTGTGATGAGTTTTCTTCCGAGGTTGTGGGATAGTAAGATTGTCAATGCGAGGATGGGGAGGGGAGAGATGATCGAGCCGTAAGTCACACCCACTAAACATGCCTGAAAATCTGCGATGGTTAATGACAATCTCGGGATTAGAGAAGATAAAATCATGGGGCTGGTCCTCGCCGCCCCGGCTCTGGCTATCGGTCTGATATGGTTCAGTTGGACAATCCCCCCTATTGTCCAGAACGTGCACTGGCTCGTTCCCACGGCTGCCCTTGCTCTCGTCGGATTTGCAGTAAATGAGATGGCCTATACGCTCGCCGCTTATCTCACAGATGCATATCTTCTCTACGCTGCATCGGCCTTCTGCGGTCTCGCTTTCGTCCGGGCTTTAGTTTCTGGTCTGATGCCGCTCGTTGCACAGCAGATGTACCCGGCTCTGGGAGCAAACTACGCGGGGACAGTCGTGGGCGGGTTCGCCGCGCTGTTCTGTCTGGCGCCATGGGTGTCGCTGAAGTATGGGAAGATGTTGAGAGAAAAGAGTCCCTTTGCGAAACACAGTTTGGAGAGCCACCTGAAGTCTCAGGTGTCGGAGCAGAGTGTGGGTCGAAATTTGTAATGACAGAGTATGATTGTTTTCGTATTCTGGTTGCAAGGTTAAGTGATATAGTTGATATTGATCTCAACACATGCGCCGCTGTCCGGTGCACGCAAGATCATGGCTCGAGGCCGTAGTGCTAGAACGTGGAGTTCTGTGAGCCACCCACCAAATAGAACTTCAGTTCGAGGCCCTCAGACTTGTCGGAGTCGTTCATACTGAGAGCAGCTGGTAAGACCACGTGATTCCATTGTTGTCTCGATTCGGCCATCTTCGTTCATGCACACATATAGCTTCTTCTATTGATGGAACTTGCGGATGAACAACAGTTGCTGGCTGTCCGAAGGCGTGGAGGAACCCGAAACATGCCCTCTCCTCTCTATACTGTTGGACCACTGCCGATCGTGCAGCTCGTTGGCGACGACAACTCGGGAACCATTCTAAGTTGGATTAGGAGAACGGTCGCATCGACAAACCTCTCACTACCGGTTGTTCCGGCACCTTCGCGATCATTTCTACTCCCTGGGACTTACTTTCTCACCCCCCTCATCAAGGCGAGGCTCGCTGGCAACAAGCTCGGCTGTCCATTACGTCTGACAGGCCACCGATCTCTTGTCCTACGAGAACGGGAAAGCGGACTTGACACCTCAGGACCACGACGAGGAGATGCGCATACTGGCAGATAACACCAGCGAGAGGTTTATTCGTGGGAGGAAAGAAATTAGAGAGTTATCATATTCTAGTACCCAAGTATTCGGGAACCCAGAACACCGGGGGGCGACAGTAAGGATTGTCTGGGTTTCAGTGCTTTTTCGATGTTCTCTTAGCAGCTAACCAAAAGGACCTAAAATCTAACGTCACGAAGAAGTTCATGACACAGAGCCTGTTAAAAGACTGTCCACCAGTTTCGGTAACACTGTGTCCGTGAAGATCCAAAGACTGGTCGTGATATGAACTGACCAAGCCGCCCCAGTATACCAAGTCGACCTCCGTCCCTGTAGCCCATTGAGCTTCTGCAAAAAACCCGATACCAAAACCTCTTGCGTCGCATGCGCATTCACCAGCCCATGGCCCTGGAAGTACTCGATCTTGAGCGGCTGCGGCGGTTCCGTCTGCTTGATGGCGCCGGAAGCCACCATCTTCTCGAATGCCGTGGTTACGACAGCGCGTGCCTTCTCTTCTGTAAGTGTGGGATCCCCGACCGCGACAACGCGATAGTAAGAAGAGTTTGCGTAGTTGTCAAAGCGCGTGTTGTACGGGAACTTTGGGATTGCGGCCGCCCAATTCTCCCCCTGCGTAGCGGCTGGTGTGTTGGTGATGGAGATATTGCGAGGGAGGGATGGGTGGGAGACGACGCCGACGAAAGAAGTGCTGTAGCTGAAATTACCGAACACGCCGTGTTCGGTCTCGTCGAGGGAGAAGGGGGCGAGGTTTTCGGCCGTCGGGGCGAGTGTGTACAGCAGCCTTTTTGCGATGATGCGGGTGGTTGCGCAGGTGACAGAGTTGCGGACTTCCAGGGCAACGCCCTTGTCAGAGCGATCAGCTTTAACAACCGTTGTGGAAAGAAGAACATCTGAGCCGAGAAATGTGAGGAGGTTGTCGTAGAGGTCTTGGTTCCGGCCCGAGGTAGGGACGAATCCCTCCTTGATGCCGAGAATTGTCCGACACATATCGACGCTGAAAGACCGCAACACCCACAGGGTCAGGCTACTCATCAGGTCGTGCATACCAAATCCGGTTGTTGCAAAAAGCTGCGGTACAGCGGCGGTGAGGTTGTACTTCTCTACGGCGTCCCGAAAAGGCATCAACAGGTCGGCGGGTATGTCCTCTGGAGCTGGGAACGCCCACCAACCCGGCTCCATCTGGGGGAGATACTTCTCTGCCAATGCGAGATACCGACGAAGGGCGTCATTGCGGTCTGCTGCTGCCGGTGCGACGTAGTTGCTCAGTTTCGTACCAGTGCTGAAGTCGACATACAGAGGGGTTTGCTGAGCTGGACGATTGTTGGGGCCGGTTGCGACGCCAAATCGTTTGAAGAAGTTCGTCGCATTGGCAAGGTCAATGTAGCTCTGTACGCCCGCCTCAAAGCCCCTTCCAGTGGCCGGATCAATCCAGGTGTTGACATGGCCCCCCTTGTTAGTTAGCCGTGAAAGAGAGGGCCAAACGTCGGGTGTGACGTTGAAAACAAAGTTTTTCTTAACCGAATAGGGAAATGAAAGAGAGGGTTCGGGGGGCAAAACGGGGATCGCCTACCAATTGGATGTCTTTCTCCACAACCACAACGCTCAGCCCGTAGTCTTCACGGAGACGTACTGCTGAGTAGACGCCCGAGGCACCTCCGCCAACGATCACAACGTCCTTATAGGTTGTGGTGAGGTCGTCCGCAGCGTTGGAGCCGTCGCGGCACTTTGCGGCCACCGAGTGGGTAGAGAGCAACACAATAAGGGCTGCAATTCTTTTCGTGGCCATCATTTGATCACTGTCAATTTCGCCAAACCTGCAGTATTGGTGTGAAATTTTGTCGGGGTTTGCACATAAATATGTCGGTCGACGTTGGCTAGGCAGTCACCTTGTAGTTTCTACAGCCGTATGTGGACAGCGGCATGGTAGTATTAAATGCGGTAAGGCACTCAAGAGGGCTTGCCCAGATCTGCCTCTCTCCGTGCCGCTGCGTTACATTTCAAGCCGTTGTTGTGTCACAACAAGAGATATATTACCCGTCTGACGTGATGTTTCCAATTTCACCACGCGGCTGATTTGAAAGTGGTTGTGCCTGACAGACTGTGTAAGTTTGATGTTCGATCAGCTGCAGGCAACTACGTAGTTTTAGCAATATTAAGAGCCCCTTCTGGCAGCGTTACTGAAGTAGTAAGTTTAAACCCAGAAGCGATCTTTCTCCCTTCCCGGAAACGTTGGAAGATGCCGTGACAAAAAGGGTTTAGGTTTGTAGTTAATAAATCCGACCCCGCATTTGCACCGGCAGATTTTCTCCGTCCGCCGCCTCCGCGCTAATTGTGACCGGCCACTTAGGATTAAGAACCTTGCATAACATAGTAACTGTTGGACGCACTGCACTCTGGATTCTGTGGAATTGGAGGGGTTGCAACTGCGTGATTGTATTCCTTGTCCGGCTCTCTGGCTCTACCAGAGAACCTTCCTCTTAGCTGTGAATAGTGGCAAGCCGTGTGGCAAAGCCACGCGGCTTCAATTACGCGTCTATGGCAATGGTTACAAATCTATTGTTCTGGTGGTTTCCAGACTCTTCTTTCTGGGCCAGAACCCCTTTCTTTCTGACAGTTATGGTAATACTGCGTTTGCGGAGCTCCAATGGTGATACTTCAAATTTGGACCTTTGGATACATGGCACAGAGATTTTCGAGTGTGGGTTAATTGCGTGGTTACGACTATGCATCGGGGGTTAGGGTTATATATGGGATTTACAGTGGACTACGGTGCAAAGTAATGCAGGCTATAGTGCGGCGCGAGGACCTCTTAACTTTCCGACCACCTGTCTACGGTAACTACAACCATATCCACACCTTCACGCTCTGTGGTCTTCCTGGGGATGAGGTGGTAGCACTCGATATCCGGGCCCGGTTCTACAGGGTTCAGGCGATTGCGATACGGATATCTCCCGCGCGCCGTTACCGCGACGCATACCTAGAGGACATAGAGAAGTCTTTCAGGCCATCGCCTCCCGAGCTTAAAGACTTCCCTTGCTTCCGTCACTGAGTTGGCGCTTTACCGGGTGAAGATCGACGCTTCTGTCGGATTGGGACGACCAAGGGTCACATATAATGTACGCTTCAGAATCGAGTCCATGGAAAACCTTCTGCATCGCCACTCTCTATGACTGGCTCTAAGTAGACTAAGTGGGGAACTATCGCTATATATTATGGATGGCCCCGCTGCGAGCATATCTCTTTGGGACAGAGCCTACGAGGTTCTTAAGGGGGAATAGCCCGATCGAATGACTGACTACGAGCAGCTCTTGTTTAGGGTGCTCATTAGAGGTACGCTTTCAACCCGTTTTGAGCCGATTCCCTAGTACTAACCCATGAATTACAGTTCCGTGCACCCAGAAAGCCGCAAACGAGATGGAAGGCGTCGCCGAGATCACGAACCAAGTCCCCCAGAAAGATTCGATCCCAGGCCTGGAGAAGTTGAAGGAGGCTTGTGTTTGCCTGAGGCAGCGGGATTATTTCTTGGCTTCTAAGAATGGGATGGATGAAAGAAATGATCGTCCAAGTGTCCTGTTGCCGGGAGATGGAGGATGCAGTGGGACGGTGAGATTTGGTGTTTCTGACAGGCTGCAGCGATTCGAGAGTGTGGCGAAGGGAAAATTCACTCACGGCTACTTATGAGAGCGACAACAAGACGAAAGCGCTGCATCTCAGGCTGGTTTCGAGGTATCGCCGGAGACGAAGACAACCAAAACCGCAACATATCTTGGCGAGTTAGCAACAACCTCTCGAAAAAATAATCAAGGGACACACTAACCCGATAGTCCCCATAAAGACCTCGGACTTCTTCCCCCCAGCCAGCGCGATGACCGAGGCAACGAGGACGGTGTACAGGACGATCAAGCCCAGCCGTGGACCTTCTCGGGTCTCAAAGTGCAGCGTCACCAACCCTGCAACGGCGAGAAGCGCAGCTATGATAGTCGACAAAGCAGTGACAAGCTTGTCGATGACTGTAGAGTCGTAGAAAATGATAGCGTCCTTGTCATCGGCGCCTGGTACTCGAACTACATCCTGCTATACCTGGGATAAGCGAACTGTCGGCGGCGGTTTTCGTGGCAGAGGCAGTAGCTTTACGCACCATGAAGAAGAGTTTAAGAGAAGAATGCCGCAGGAACGTGCCAAGCCAACTATCTGCTTCATGATTCAGTGTCACCAGGTCAGCTGGGTCGTCTCTCAAGTTTCTACCAGGGACAGTTGGCTCCGCATCAGGTTCATCTCGAGAGAGATAACCCATAGATGCGTCTGTTATTGGTTCTGTCCTTTGGATCCACTGCTTGAGTCCTTTAAGGTGACGCCCGTGTGGTGACTCGAAATTGAGGACCGACTTGTACTGGATAAGGGCCTCATCTGTTATCATGTCAGCTTCTAGTTCATGGTAAAATTTTTGAAAGGCATAAAAGAGCTCACTGTATTCCTTCAAGGTGACGCGAATTTGATCCACCAACACCCTTTGCTCGTCATCCTCAACGAACGCCGGGTATGAACGGAGGGTGTTCGTACAGTTTTCGTTCTTCAGTCCCATGTCCACTTCCTTGAGCTTAACTTCCAACGCAGAGAGCTCGGCTTGCAAGTAAAGCAAATTTCGCGTGTTGAGTCATCGAAATTCTCTGAAAACGGCAAACTCCTCGTTCTTGGTGATCAAGGCCGCAAGCTTCGGGTAGCCGTGAGGCACGCGGTCGAACTTGGTTAGATTATCCATTGTGTTGGATTGAAAGGTGAGAACGTCTAAGAGAATAAGAAGGCAGTTGATGAGCTCTGTATCCGCAGCAGTAGAAAAGCCCCGGGTTCATAGTGGCAATTTCGACCGCTCCCACGGGCGAATCAGCTTCAGCCACCAAGACTCAATCAGATGCTATCCTGCTGAGCCGCATGCAGCAACCTGTTGCTTCGGGATAGACCGGATTCTGAAGCCAATGATAAGATAGACTTATCGTGGGCCCATTTTGCTGAGGTAATCGCAGTAATCGGCTGCAGACCAGGATATCACCAACAATAAGCGGATTTATCAACAGTGGGGCCTTGGAAAACCCCTGAAATTGCAATTTCCACCCTCCTTGGCTACTTCAGACCCCT